>VTLG01011072.1_pt1 | contig 39132 bp, 59 predicted proteins | sample 4694571 | NCBI WGS metagenome assembly VTLG01 (sample SAMN12604809, study PRJNA352737) | marine metagenome | biome: ENVO:00000447; feature: ENVO:00000209|ENVO:00000569|ENVO:01000036; material: ENVO:00002151; isolation source: viral sequences binned using virsorter ... | reverse complement strand
GACAGCCTACCCAAAGAAGAAACCAAAGAAGAATCAAAAGAGGAATCCAAAGTACAAAAGGCAATTCCAAATTTTGATATTAGAGAAGTTCTGCATCCTGTACCTAATACGGATGAGGTGACTATATGAAACTCAGACCAGTAGGTGCAAACCAGACCGAATTATCGGTTAATGGGATTACGATCCTGTTCAGCTACACCACACCAGTGGCCGTTCTCGGATTGGGTGGTAATTACAAAACGGATGTTTGGTACAGCAAAACGACATCAGGCCACATTAATAAATTCTTTCAGGGATTAGAAAAACCTAAAGAAATTCCACAATCTATTATTGATAATTACCTTGTGGAAATGGAAAAGGGTACAAGCGAATATCTATTTGAAAATGCAATGAGTGATCAAATAGATAAAACTCTGGATGCCTTGGACGAATTAACAAATATCAGAATATAGCTAGATTGTATCCAATAACACATAACGCATCAATTCAGCATCTCATTTGGGAGGGTGGGATGCTGTTCTTTTTTCCAGAAAATTTAAGTACCCTATGCAAATATATATCTCAGAAAGTTTTTATATTATCTAAGGCCATAATAAATATAGAGGATATTATAATATGACAATATATGAAATAAAGAAACGTACAAAAAAAACAGCACCTTATTTTTTCAGCAGTGATACGCTACGTTTTAACGGTCAAAAGTTAACTGATTTTAAAGTAGAAAAAGAGGCCGATGGTAGATATAAAATATCGGCACCCGTCGATCCATTTTTCCTTGGTTACAAATATTTGATAGAACACAAGGATACGGTAAGATATTTTAACCCTAAAAATAATGTACTAGAAAACTCTTGTGGGTGTACACGATGAATACAGACAATAAAACAGAACCTTTATTTGTTTGTCACGATTGCGAATCGGAAACAGATAATGAGGATGATGTAATTTATCTTGAATATGTTGAGGATTATGTCTGTACAGATTGCCTAGATGAAAATTATTTTAATTGTGATAGATGCGATGATGCCACACTAAATGATGATATGTATGTTGTACAACCAAATGATAATGGGTGGTGTGAACATTGCTATGAAAATTATTCTGTATACTGCGAATCTTGTGATTGTTCTTATGATGAAGATGTGGTGAGTGTGAATGAATATAATTATTGTGAAGATTGTGATGAGGAACGTGAGGAAAGAAATGGATCAGATGGAATTCACCCATATTCATATAAACCAGATATAATAGTTGGATTAATGAAATTCAATAGAGCAAGAATATATAAAGATGATGATCCCAATTCAGAAGATATGGAAAATAAAGTGGTGAAAAGATTGGTTAGTGTGGGTTACAATGCTTATAAACGAATGACCGATAAGAAAACAAAATTAGATCAAGATGTTTTTAAAACAAGTTTTGGCAATTATGAAGATACAGCCGAAATAATTGGATTTGAATTAGAGGTAGAAAATAAAGCCAGTGGTCGATCAACAAGTGATATAGCTAATGATTTCATTGAAAAAATGGATGATAAGGACGAAAACCATGTCTATCTAAAATCAGATAGTAGCCTATCTAATGGATTTGAAATTGTAACCCATCCAAAAAGTTACAGTGCATGGATGTCTAGCAGAGATATGATACAGCCAATATTTGATCTACCAAAGTATGGGGTTAGATCACATGATACACAAACATGTGGATTGCATTTTTCATTAAACAGGAAAGCCTTTTCACCAATACATTTATTAAAGTTTTCAACATTTATATATTGGAATCCAATATTCATTAAAGATATTTCTAGACGATCATGGAGAAATTTGGTATCGTGGGCCAGTGTGTTTTCCGCTCACAACTACAACACTGTAGGTGATCTAGAAATAAAAAGTATAATGGCAACCAAAAAAAGTATTGAAAGATATTTATACGACAATACGTTTTTCACTAAATGTGGGGAGTTGTTTCACCCATTATATACAAAAAAAGCATTGATCGAGAATACGAGAAACATAAGAAATACAGCAATCAATTTACCAGATGATAGAGTTGAATGTAGATTCTTTAGAGGCACGTTAAAGAAAGAAACTTTTTTGATGAATCTACAATTTATACATTCACTATTTGAATTTACAAAACAAGAAACATTTCAGAATTTATCAATATTCGATTTTGTAAAGTTTAATAAGAAAAATGATTTTCATTATGTTAATGAATATTTAAAGTTAGTACCTACAGATCAAATCAGATTTTACCACGATTATTATATGGATGCTGTAAGGAATGAGAAAGATTTTAAAAACAAAAAAGAACCTTGCGCTGTTTTTACAATGCGAGACGATAATAACTATAAGATTAAACCAAGGAGTGGGTGATTATGTGTGTTGCTGTACTAAAGCCAAAAAATTCTAAAATAGACGATAAGACAATGGAAAAATGTTGGGAAACAAATCCAGATGGTGGTGGATTTATGTATGTTAATGACAACAAAATTATTATTCGGAAAGAAGTGGATTCATTTGAAAAGTATATTTCAATGTATAGAAAACATGAAAGATTAGTTGATACAGATTTTATTTTGCATTTCCGTATAGCGACAAGTGGATTAATTGATGTTGCAAATACGCATCCTCATAAAGTAAATGATGATGTTTACATGGTACATAATGGAGTTATTGATCGGTGTTCGGTTGCTGATTCTGAGATAAGTGATACCATGAAATTCTGTAAGTTCATTTCAAATTTACCAAATAATTTCACAGGGAATAAATCCATGATTGAATTAATCACTGGATATATAGGAACTGATAAAATGATATTTCTAAATAGAAATGGTGATATAAAAATTGTGAATGAAAACAAAGGAATTTGGAAAGATGGCAATTGGTATTCAAATGGCAATTGGGATTACACTAGAAAAAAATGGTATCAGCGACAAACCGAACTTAACAATCGCATAATGGAAAATGTTGAATTACATAGAGGTGGCCGATGGGACACTTCTGAGGAATATGGAATAATTGAAAACGATATTGATAATGACGGTATTAATAGATGCACTGATTGTGATGAGGCGATTGGAAAATATGAAGATCACGATTATGACGGTAGATGCTATTCATGTTGGAGATTAGAAACAGAAACAGCAAGATATTATGGGGATATTTAATCAGGGAAATGCGCCACAAGGAGATAATCCCAGGGAATCCAGCTCAGAACAAAAATATTATGTATAATTGATATGAACAAGATTCAACAAAACATTGGGATTGCTCAAAAGCAAACCATTGAGGGAAAAAAGGACGGTGGTTTACCGCCACCAGTGGGCAAATTTCATAATAGTGAATGTTCCTGTGAGGAATGTCGTAGATATTATACCGTTGAGGATGGTGAGGTAAAGGAGAAAACAAAAAGAATTGTAAACAGTGATAAACACAAAACTCTGGATTGCTCAGAATTTATTGAAAACAAGAGGGTCAATAAATATAGGGAATCATTTTCTATTATGAGGGGCGTGGAATTTAGATAATGTGTGGTTATATAAAAGATACGGATAAAAACGATAACAATTGGGACACCTCTAGATGTTACGGTGGGCATGGTGACGGTTACGATCCAACAGTTTATAATTTGAAGGTACCCATTGGTATTGAATTAATTGATGAGGGTGACGTTGGGGATGGTCTTGTGCTAAATTATAATAATTACGATTATTATTACGATTATGAAAATGAATTACAGGATACTTTTTGGGATGCTGTTAGTTTAATAAAAGATAAAGATTGGGAGAAATTTAATGATTGAATTTACCTGTAGTGTTTGTGAAAATAAATATTCCTCAATAGGTGGTGTCCCAGAGGAATGTATTTGTAATAATTGTTGGGAATATGATGATATTTTAGATGATGATGATGAAAAGGAGTTTAATAAAAATGCCTAATTCAATAAAGCAAGAATATCCAACAAATTCTAAAACGTCTAATTATTATGAAAATATACCTTTTTTTAAGAAGTTGCCACCTAGACAAAAAGTGATGGTACATAGATTATATCGTACAAAGAAGCGAATCAAAAAGTGGGCGGATACAAATGGTTGGGAAAATCTAAAGAATTATACTGAGAGTATAGATGAAAATGGAAATACTCAAGATTATCAGACTGATCATGACTATGTTAATGGTTTTTTTAAGTATATGCTCAATTGTAGCCTTGTAGACTTGCAAAAAAGTGATAGTACAAACGTGAATTATTCCATTTATCGTGGATTTAGTCTTGAAGAGATTGAAACATTAAGTAAAATATGGGCAAGATACCCAGATACAGTCCAATATGTTCAAGACATGCGAGAACATAGGAATATGCACTATCCAAATGGTTGGAGGAGAGTGGCAACGGTCAATGCGAATGAAATAGTTAGGCGGTACATGGAATCCGATAGCACTCAGGATTATCTGTCTGGATGGAACCATCCGAACAATGGATGGTCAAATCATTTTGGAAATATGGTCGATGATCTAGAGAGATTGAATAATGCATAGAGATTGTACTTTAGTTTCATCTTCAAGTAACGCCAGCAACCAGGGGCAGAAGACTTTTTCAAATATTATGTATAATTCATCAATTATACATAACGTGGATCAGATCCCGCTCTAGCAGGTAGTTGTGGAGGCATGGCGTCTAAAAGTATCTTGAGAGAAAGGGCAAGATTATAATGAAAAAAATTGTATTAACCATAGATGATGATGTTTATAAGGAATTGAATAGGTATATAAGTGTTAGAGGGATTACAGGAAATATAGGCGGTATCGCAGATGCATTTATAAATAGGTTGATAGCAATGATAGACGATAATGAAAAGGAATGGCATTGTCGTTATAAAAACAAAGGAGGTAAAAGTGAGTAAAATAACAGTTCTAGTTTGGGATTATGAGGACAATGTGCAGGAAGTTGAGATAGGGCATGACTTTTGTAACCAGTGTGGAACAAAACTTGGAAAAGATTGCGGAGAAGCTGAGATAGATTATAATGATGAGTTCTGTTCTGTTGGTTGTTATAAGACTTGGTTTATAACTAACTACCTATGTACGGATAAGTGGAAAGAATTAAGCGGGAGTGCTTATAAAAGAATTACAGAGGTCGAGAGTCCATACGGTAAGATAGAGGATGCCTGTTTGATGGGGACATTTGAGGATGGGGACAAATAATGAAATATACAATAGTTTTTGAGGAAACCGTTACTTATAAACCAATCAATGTAGATGCCTCTGGTATAGAGGAAGCCTTAGAACAGGCTACTGAGGCACTTAACTTTGGTTATATTGATGTCGTTGAGACAGATACGGTTGTCATTGAGATGATACACAGCACGGCAGACGAAACGATTGATGTGTTGAAATTATTACCACGTTTTTGAGTCCGTAGTGTTGTTCCGTGACATGTCACACCTAAGATATGACAAGTCATAACTAATAAACTGTGACGACAACAGAACATTCCGTAGTGTTGTTCCGTGAGATGTCACAGAAGTTCCGTGAGATGAAAAAAAAGGAGGAAAAATGAGCCTAGGAATAGAAGAAATTAAAAGAGATATGTTGAAAATGATGGACAAACTGGATGACCATGAACAGATGTTTATAAATCTACAGCGTAAGCATATAGATGATTATAAACTAATCAACGATAGGATAACTGAACTTTTTGACATAATAAAAATGCTAGAAAAAGAGGAGAGATAAAATGAGGAAAGAAGAAATAAATCCAGGTGATGATTGGCATGAGGATGAGTTATTATCTTGGACATTAGCTATAATTATATTCTTAGTGATGTTCTCAGTGTTTGCTAATATCTAAACATTATGATTAGTATTAGGACATTATGTTTAGAATCACTACATTCCAACGGGAAATGAGGATGTTATGGAAAAAGTAGTACAAAGCCTAAAAGCACAAGACCGAAGTTTGTCTTGGCTTAGTCGCCAACTTGGCGTTCACAGGACTACAGTATCAACTTGGGTAGCTGGCAAATTCGAGCCTAATAGGGGTAACAAGATTGCCATTGCCCACATACTTAACGAGTCTATGGAGGACTTGTTTAACGAATAAAAACAGGAGGAAGCATGAGAGACAAAAGTACAGTTTTTGTCATGGAACAAAATCATCCCCTTCCAAACCCACAGCGCAATAAAAAGGGAACTTCAAAATATTCCTTTATGCGTAATATGGCGGTTGGGGATTCATTCCTTGTAAAAGAAGGCACAAAGGGGTACAGCCTAAGAGGTTTTGTAGGTCATCTTGGGAAACTTCGCAAGGATACTGGTAACACATACACCTATAGAACATATTATGGCATTGACAGCCGTAATACTCCGTCTATAAGGATATGGAGACTCACCTAAGTGCCTGTAACCATACACAAAAAAGAATACAAGACCGTAGCTGAAAGGATGTCTGAGTGTCATAGTGATGACGATAGTTGGTCGATGACATCAGAACTTCTTACCGTTTCAGGGGACGAGGTTATAGTCAAGGCTACGCTAACGTATGGAAATGGTAGGACTTTTGAAGGCATCGCCCACGAACACAAAAGCGCATCTTATATTAATAAGACATCTTATGTTGAGGTTGCACAAACTTCAGCTTGGGGTAGAGCGTTAGCGTGTGCGGGATATGCGGGAACGGAACTCGCTTCTGCTGACGAAATGGTTAATGCGCTTTCAAACCAGAAGTAATCTGTGTTCCGAGGCACAGCTAAGGACTTGGTTGGTTGCGGTACAACGTGATCAGTGAATCAACGCCACTCAGATACGGTGTGTGCATCGGAACTGAGTATGCCAAGTCCTTATATTTCGAGGGGGAGGTAGTTGCAGATACCGACTGTCCTTCCACATAAAAACTGTCTCCCCCTGACGAAAAGAATTTGATTGGTGCATTTGCACTAGCACAATATTACATGGGAATTGGAATTACAATAGAAGTAAAAGAAAAACATGTCGGAAAAAGATGCCTTACTGAATGTTCCGATAATGAACTGAAAACAATAATAAATGAGTTAAGGAGGACTTATGAAAAACGCAATAGATCAAATAAAAACAGAAACAGACCTGGCGACGGGACTGATAAGAAAGTGGTCAGAGAGAGCAAATGAATTGCTTGAGGAAAAACATAAGGCTGAATTAAAAACGATTCAACTGCGTGGAATACTCAACACAATTATGGGGAAAGTTGAAGGAGCAATTTCGCATGAAGAATATTCTGGTGAGGTTATCCGTGATATTTCCCGTATTCTTGACAGTAGATACGATCTAATAAATGAAGAAGAGTGAACTGAAAAAGATCGGTTGGTTTGGGCAAATGTGGGGTAACAAATTATACATAATGAGGTATGCAATGAAACCTGAGCGAATGACCTTTAATCCTTATAAAAATGAATATGAGAAAATTCTTGAATCTCACAAGGCAAATTCCAAACTGGCTGTTCTTGTATTTTTTCTTGGATTGTTTTTAGGAATGTTGGTTACTGTAATTATAGTTTCACAAGAACACATGTTATTTTAATGAAGAACTGGACAGACAAAGCTGTATTTGATTTAACAATCGAAGACAAAATAGAAATGATCGAATCTTTTTCACGGTCTCTAGGCGAGTTTTACCTAGCCAGTGCTAATGGAAATAGTTCGGCAGTGGAACTTATATCAAAGACCTTGATAGAAACTTTTGCTATTATAATTATGGGAGATGATGCAATTAATCTTGAGAGCAAGTTGATTGAACTTGAAAAGAATATTAGTAATAATTTAAAAGCAGAAGCATAGGTTTACGGTTGGCAAGATCGGCAAACCTAGAAAACCTCGCTTGTCTGACGTACTGTCGCCAGAATTTCAGATGAGCGAGGAATAGTTTAGTGAAAAGAGAATGGAAGGGGATCTGGATTCCCAAGGAAATATGGCTAAACGAAAAACTTACACTCCAGGAAAAAGTATTCCTTGTAGAAATTATGAGTCTTGATGGAGACAACGGATGTTTCGCAAGTAATGATTATTTCGCAAAGTTCTTTAGCCTCAGCAAAACAAGAGTGTCTCTTATAATTAAGAGTTTACTAGATAAAAAGTGTATCACTTCCCATGTTTCTAAGGAAATGGGAAACCGTAGAATTATCCACAGCCTATTTAAGTTTTCTTATACCCCCTCTTTAAGGAAAGTTAAAGACCCTCTTAAACAAAAGTTAAAACATAATAATACAGTTAATAATATAATTAATAATTACGTTTTAGAATGTTTAGAATGTGGATACCAAGTAAAAACAGAGTATAAAGATACTTTTATGATTTGCAGAAAATGTGAGCATCACCCAATTATGACAACAACCGATTTGGTAAAGGAGACTAAATGATTTCTACTGATAAGCTAGGAGTAGTACAAGCAAATTTTACTATTATAAAAGATGGTGTTGACTTGAAAAGTAGGTTTCATAATGTTCTTGATAACCATCCACTTACCAACCGTTGGTCTATTGGTGTAAAGAATATGATTGTAACTGCATTATTTGATGAAGTTATGAAGGATGCCAGCAAATGATTGCCATAGATAGAACAAAATACTCAAAAATAATCTGTAGAGAATGTGGGGATATACTTGACAAGTATTCTGGCGACATAGATGAAAGAACCTGTTTAACCTGTATTCTTAAAAAAGAAGACCCTGAGGTAATAAGGGAGTGAAAATGAAATTAAAAGCGGTATCGTTACTTGATTCTCACGATAGAGAGTTCTTACTTGCTAGTGAATATAGAACTCCCCAGTATATTAATACTGCGACCAATGCGAGATTGCGCCTCGCAGTTCAGCACATGTTCGATGAGGAATATGACGATGAATTTGAAATACATAAGGAATTTCGCAAGTCTGTTCCTAATGGTCGGTACATAATATCAGTTATAATAGGATTAAAAAAAGGAATTTATACTACCCAATCGTTTGATACTAAAATATTAGACAGTGTAGAAGCGTGTTTCATAGAAAACAAAAAAAAGGAGAAAAAATGATAGCGTATATAACCAACGCATTAAAAAACCACAGGAATCGTGTGTGGCTTGGAGTCCCAGAGGCTATGGATTATACTAAGTGTAGTCGTACTACAATCTACAGTGCGGTTAGAACTGGTAGGCTAAAATCATCAAAACCAGAAGGTATCAACAAGATTGTCTTTAAGAGAGATTGGCTTGATAGCTGGTTGGGTGGGAAATGATTCATATAGCTACTTGGATAAGTAATCTTATGGTGTTAGGGGTATCGCTTTTATTTATAGCGGTATCCCTTTTTATTATATGGGTTGTAATGAGTGATGTTATTGGCAAGTGGCAACGACAATGGAAATATAAAAGATGATGAGTCGCAAAAAAGATGATTGGAAGAATTGGAAAAAAGGATGGAAATATAAAAGAGATGCTCCGTATGACCCTGAATGGAAAAAGGACAGGCTAAAATGTTTTAGAAAACATGGTAACGGTTGGTGGATAAACGCTGGGTACATACAAGGAGTTATAAAGGAGAAGCGATGATTGAGAAAAAATTTGAAACCTCGATGGATAGAGAAAGACAGGACAAGGCTTTATTCTGTCTGTGTGCTAATAAAAACTTAAGCTACAAAATGACAGAAGAACTAAAAGGTGTAGATGCAGTATTGATGACAGGCGGCGGATTGCCAGAGCAGAGGAGAGTAGCTTTCGCCGAGGTAAAGGGTGTAAATGAAAAAATTGGTGAAAAAGATTATGTAAGAATTTCTGTAAGAAAACTTCACCACTGTCAAAAAGAACAAGTCAACGAAGGTTTGCCTACCTGTATAATTTGGTCGTTCCACGATGGTATCGGTTATATTTGGGTTAAAGAGGTTGAAGGAACTGTAAAATGGCTCGGCATGAAAAACCCTAGACCTGGTTCTCTATGGGACAGAGAGTTGATGTTCTACATGGATCAAAAAAAATTAAATTATATTAGTTACTGATGCCACGAAGAAAAATAAGTAAAAGGAAATCTACAGTAAGAAAACTGGATAAGGTTGTTAGCCTTATAATTCGTGAGACCACCCCACACTGTGTTGTTTGTGGGTCGACAAAGTTTTTACAAAACGGACATGTGTTTTCTAGGACTACATATAATACAAGGTGGGATATATCGGAAGATGGAAATTGCCATACTCAATGCAGAGGTTGTAATTTACGGCATGAGCGAGATTTCTATCCTTACTCAAACTGGTACATAGAGAAATTCGGTCAAGAAAAGCTTGATGAGCTTCACCGTAGATATAGAACTGTGAATAAATTTTCAACGCCACAACTAGAGGATTTATACCTCGAACTAAAACGCCACTATGATAACTTACAATGATGATAATTATATAATATCCTGCCCCTCTTGCGGAAGTGGGGATTTAATAAGAAACGGGAAGAACGATTCTTCGAGTCCGAAGGATAAGTGGAAATGCAAAAAATGCGCCTACAGGACAGTGTCCCCTGTTATTGGTGAACCAGAGATTATAAAAGAAGGTGTCAAACTTGCCAAACAAAAACAGGCGCACCAAGATACAAATCGAATTGAAAGAAAAACATTCCGTGAATACGCTAGACTAGATAATGCGGTTAGCGTTTTTAGCGAAAGACTCTTAGAGGTTCTCAGGGAGAACAAACTACACAAAGTTATAAAGAGTCATCCTAAAAAAGGCAAGGCGGTTGGAGTGGTTCACCTATCAGATTTGCATTTTAACGAGCTGGTTGATCTCCCTAATAATAGATACGACTTTGATATAGCCTCAAAGCGTATAAAACAGCATGTAGATGCCGCTAAAACTTATTTTTCAACACAAGATATATCTAATGTAATTCTCGCCCTTACAGGCGATTTAATAAATTCAGACAGAAGGCTTGATGAACTTCTATCTAACGCTACAAACAGATCACAGGCGGTTTTTATAGCTGTGGATATACTCCAGCAAGCAGTAATTGATTTGAATAAAGATTTTAATATGACAGTAGCTTGCGTTTCTGGTAATGAGGCAAGGATACATAAAGAATATGGCTGGGTTGATGCGATGGCTACAAACAACTATGACTTTACCATATTTAATATGTTAAGAGCACTGTTTATGGGAAGCGAGGTAAACTTTGTTGCAGATGATCCAATGGAACTGGTATTAAATGTTGCAGGGCAAAATCTCCTACTTCTACATGGACACGGATCAATAACCACACGCCATGAATCTTCTATCAATCAAATCAAAGGTAGATATGCTAATAGGGGAATAAATATTGACTATGTAATTAGTGGGCATATACATTCTGCTAGAATAGGAGATGGTTACGCAAGGAGTTCATCGCTTGTTGGGGCAAACGATTATTCAGAAAAAGCTTTAAATTTGTCTGGTAGGGCAAGCCAGAATCTTTATATTTTTTATGAGAGTGGAAACAGAGACGGAATAAAAGTGGATTTACAAAACGTGAACAACAAAGGATACGATATTCATAAGAGCCTTGAGGCTTATAATCCTAAATCTCTTGATAAACTAATTCCAAAGACAACAATACTTGAGATTAAAATATAATGTCTGAGAGAAGGATAGCCCTCATACTGGATTATGAGGAATACGATACGGTTAAAAGCGCACTTAAAAGGTATACTAGCTACGAGGCCGATGGTAAGGCAGAGAAAATATTGAGTGAAGTAGAAGAAGTAAAAAAAGCGGGCGGGGGAGTTTCATGATTCATACCCATTTGAATCATCCTCCTTACTTCTCCGCCCTCTACATAAGGAGTAAAAATGTACGAACATAAAGAAAACTCAGGTTCAATCTTTAAAAACGATAAAGAGGGTAATGAAAAACGACCTGACCTAACAGGAACTGCCAACGTGGGCGGTGTAGTATATGATGTTGCTAGCTGGGACAATACAACAATGGATGGAAAGCAATACTATTCTTTAAAATTTACCCCAAAATCAGAAAGAGAATCAGGGTACGGAGGTACGGATGATCAACCGTTTTGACAGACGAAGCATACGCAATACGCCAAAGAAATAGGTTTTTTAAACAAAATCCTAAAAGCGGTAGGTCTATAAAGTGGTTTGTGGACAACGCAAGAATAAGTACGCCTTGCGACTTCAACGATTACAAGCTTGATTCACACTACGCAGATAGGTTTATAAAACGCTGTCCTGTATGTTGTGCTTGTTGGCAGTATAAGGTAGCCTTCACCAAAAGCATACCAATTTATTATGAAGATTTCCCCTCTTTAGGGAAAGAAGAAAGTGTTTGTCCCCGCTGTTCTACCAGTGCTCGACAAAACTAAAAGACGAGTTCCATGTGTTTGGGGTGACTTGAGTAGATTCTATATTGCCACTAGCAAGCCTGTATAATCCAAATCCAGACTCTGCTCCCGCCCCAGCGGAAGAACCATTATTTGTAAACAAAAACGGTTGATGTTCTCCGAGAGCCTTATTGTAAAATTGCGAATATAAATCTGCTCCATCAATTACATCACCAGCCGCTCCACGCATGTTTGACATAAATAAATCAGTGTCATTTATATAGCTGAAGTCCATGTTCCATCTACGTCTACCCATGTGTCTCGATATTTCATACGACGCTGTTTCTGATTGATACGTTGCTATAATCCACGGGTTTGTAACCGCCCAAGGTGGAGACCCTAAGTATGATGCAGAAGAAAAAGACTGCCCTCCAGCAGATGTTAATATTTTAGATCCTTCATAATCTACGGAAAACTTCAGGTTGGCGTTTGGAGAATGTGGGAAATCTATGTATTCGCCCAATAACACGTTTCCTATTTTTACGGGATAAGAGAAATTTGTACTAACAGGATTAATTATTAACCTATAGAACCGATTGTTTGCAGTTGGCTCAGGCCACGTTATTAAGCTCCATCCATTATAACCTGGCTTAATATAACCACCCTCGTATGTAGCGTTGACTATTTCTGTTTCAGTATCATCTGTTATGGAATTTACGTTGGAATTAAAAGCACTAACACTACATGATGCCAACGAAAACTTAGCACCAGCATAGTTTAGGTTATGCCCCAATATAGCCAGGAAGTTTGCCTCGCTATTAGTACCAGAACTAAAACCAGTGTCAATAATAATTGTTATAGGATGAGAATTTGTTGCCCAAGTCACAAAATTCGTTGGTCTCATATCAAACAAATCGCCTAAAGAGCCAGACGTAGGTTGTGGGTCTGCTAAATCGTGATCACCTATGACTCTCCACCCCGTTACCAAGTCGTGAGTGACCCTGTCCATGTATGCTCTTGGAATACCTGATCTGTTATAACTCATTTTATGCTCCTGCTTTTATCCTACTTGTACTGCTGTAATATTACAACCAAACGGCAATTTACTAATATCGGTAATTAGATAATAATCGTCTGCCGCCATTGCCGTTCCATATATTTTTATTTTACTGTCCCAGTTCACAAACGATACAACGTCACCCAATTCCAAATTATTATAATGTGGACGAAGACACTTTATCTCTAAAACAGGCTTCTGCCCTTGAAATAATATTCTATACCCTTCCGCAAGAGCGTTTGCGGTGTCGTCATCTAAAATTCCAAAACCATCATAGCTTAGCTTCCCCGTGTGGTTTGGGTCAGTAAGTTCACTAACAAAACCCTGTACATCCGTTGCTTCTTTTGTAAATGTTTCGTTAAGATAGTCGTAAGCATATTTCACAGTAACATCATTTTTTATTTGACTTGTCGTCGTTTTAGAAACGCCGTTTAATACTATTTCTTGATAATCAATTACTTTATCTGCTGAAGTATACCCTGCTCCTCTTCGGAGTGTCTTTATTTTGAACTTTCCATCACCACCTATAAAAACATAAGAGAAGCACTGAGCCGCAATCCTCTGTATTAGCTCTCTTGAATCCATAAACTTATAGTGGCTAAAGGCAAATTTTATTTTTATTGTAGAAATGTCAAATGCGTTGGCTATATGACCATCGGTTGTGTTGCCAGCTTCATCAAACGAATCATAGTCTATTGCGCTGGAAGAAAGGCCCAGTTCAGACCTTAATATATTCTCAATTATATATACAGGGTTTTCAATTAAACCCCCACTATTATAACCATTGTTTCTAGAATCTTGATCTACCCAACTACCAAATTCCCTTCCCTTACCAGAATAATATAAATATTGAAAACTTTCACCCGTTTGACCAGAAACAACCTCTGTGTTAACTATCTTATAACCACCTGGATCGTTGCGCTCACCAGTATATACAACCTCCTGTTTAACTATCGGCTTACCAACCATTACTTTAGGTATAACCTCAATTTGTACGCCAAGCTGTGAAACGGTATGCCCTGACGTTCCGCTGTCTATTTTACGATGCGAAATTGTAAGTATATGGTCTTGAAATGATAACGTCTGTTGTTCGTCATCATCAAAATCATTCCCAGAAATCGCTCTCTTAAAAAAACCAGTACCTTCTGTACCGCCACCCAATCCGCCATCAGAACCAGGGGACTGAACCTCCATCATCCCTTCCTCTGATCCACCTGTCTCATAAATGTTTGTCTTATACACCAAAACATGCATATTAGAATCGCTTATCATTCTCCCAACTTCTTTCATTTCTGGAAACCTGAAATAACAGAATCTCTCTGTAGGGTATGTGGCTCCAAATTCTGCTGTCGTATCAAATTCCCCATCAGAATCAATTGATCTGTCGCAAACATTTGAGAAATGCCCAGTGGTTATAACGTCCTCCGATGTTATGCTACGAAGATTCAAATATGCAAAATAACTATGACCAGACACATAAAGAACATTGTGACCATCTTCTGTTGGCGCATAGCTGTTTCCCAACGAACCAACAGCAACTTTTGCATTTAGCTTGTTACACTGTAAGTATTCGCCCTCTGCGCCCAGATAAACGGCATCAGCATTTAAACTGTTTAATACAGTTAGGTTGTGGCTTGATCCATAAGGCTGATCTGAGTCTGGCAATGATTTTCTAAACCCATTTTCATCTTCCTCATCTATGACCACTGCGGGGAAATGACCCTTTCTAAAGTGATAATAGAAGTCACCGTACGAACCTTCATCGGGAGAATCTGATAGGGCGTTATCGAAGTCGCCATAACTCATAGGAACTGGTGATCCTATATTAGTTTTTGGTGCTCTAGGATATGTAGCCACATCAACAGAGTGAAATGGGACTTTTTTATGAAGCCTAGATGAATTGTCTAGGAGGGTGAGGGTTATTTTTTCAGTATCATAGTTGTGGTCTCCAGCTATGACTCCAGAACCAATCATATTGTCTGAATCGTCAAACGTAGCCGTGCCTTTGGTACACTGAAACAATTCCCATTTGCGATGAGCATAGTTCACCTCCGAAGACAAGTCAGAAAACCTAACACGACCTGTATCCGCTATGTTTCTTATACTTTCCTCTGTGTTTATAAGAGTGACAGACATGTTAGCCTGAGTCACTTGGAACTTGTAAAAATCTAAAGATTGGGTTAGAGAACCCCAGGAAGAAACAATCCCGTGATATACGTCGCTCCCGTTTACTCTGTGCTGATCACTTACCCCAGTAAACTCACTTGAGCTCTCGTCCTTATAATATAATTTAAGAACCCAAAATGATACGTCTTGGTTTTTTAGTGAGGCATCAAGGCTATTGTCAAAGTCAAGCATTTAACTTTGTGCCTGTTCCAGTTGCCCTGTTTAGGGCTGGAATAAGTTCGTTTCTAATATAATCTTCCTGCACTACTCCGCCTGAAATGTTGATATTAATTGACGATCCTTGGCTGTTTTGTTGTCCTCCACCAGAAAGAGGCGTTATATTAACATGTTCAGGGCCAGCCTCACCAGCGACTATCATTGTAGGGCTTGTAACTACTTCGTTCATGCCGTGCTCCGCAAACTTAATGCTTCTAATTGCGGCTTTAGCTATTTCAAGGCTTGCAAGTGCGGCCAGAACTCCAGGCCCACCTAAACCAGGAATCCAAGCAAATGTAAGAGCCTTATTCAGTGCTCCTGTAGCAAGAATCGCTTGTTGCATCATTTGCATAACCTGAAGCATAAACCCTTTTAAGGCTTCACCTGGCCCCAGGCTAGGGTCGAAGGCTTGGTTCAATGCTTTCGACACCGCACCGCCCATCTCTATCGCCCTTCCTTCTAATACGGCAATCTTACTATTTAAATTTTCTAATACGACAATCTTTTGTTCATCACTTATGGCATTTTCTTTATCGTTTTCTACCTTTTCCTTCTGAGCTAAAAGCGCATCTATTTGCCCCTGCTTTGTTTGAGCGTACATGCCGACGAGCTCTTTGTTTATTTTATCTTGCGCCTTCATCGCATCAGATGCATCGTCGGTTGCTACTTTTAATTTGACGTACTCTTTAATAAGAGCTTTCAGTCCTTCGGGCAAATTATCTAAAGACAGTCCAAGAGTATCAGCCGCCCTTATCATTTCTATTGTAGCTAGAGTAGCCTCTGATTCACCCAGCTTCTTCTGTTCTTGAATATCAACCATCTTCTGATATTTTTTTACCAGTTTTTCTAATTGATCTGCTTGATAACCCTCTTGAGTAGCTAGTGCCGCCGCAAGCTCATCCTTAAGTGCTTGTATTACTGCTTTCTTTAAAGCAATTAAACCCTCTTGGCTTTTCTTTGATGATTTCCAGCCCTTAGCCTTTTGTTCTTCAATGAACACGAGCATTTTCAACTGAGTCTTAAGGATCTCCTCATGCTTTGCAATTTTTTCCCTTAGAGTATCAACGGAATCGCCTTGGTTTTGTATTTCTTCTATTAGCCTTTTAATATTAGCGGTCTGATCTCTTATTACTTGATTCTGTTTCTTCTCTGCTTCAGTTAACCCTTCTGTTTTGTCGAACCATTTTTGCTTGGCATATATAATGCCCTCTACTGCGACGATAAACAGCAACATCCACTTGTTTTTCGTCATCACCCCATTCAATAATTGCATGGCCCTCCGCAAGTTCTTTACACTAAGGGCGGCCCTATTGAAATAAAGAGCCAGAATAGCTACAGCACCACCATAGACTATTAATCTATCTGTGTTGGAAACTATCTTTACTATCGCCTTTAGCGCATGAAGTACATGAGCCGCCGCTGGCTCTAATTTTTGCCCGATTAATATCTGTAGATCATAGAGCTCACCATTAAAACTTTTTACTTGATTAGAATAAGACGCTAGGGTATTCTGTGAATCGCTATGTGCATCTGAGGACATTTTAAATAGCAGTGATACACGGGTAAGAATTTTCTCTTGGGCAGTAAGCTCACGGTCTGTATCTATAATGCCTTCTTTTAATGCATGAGTCTTTAGGGTGGACTCAGTAAGCATGATTCCATAATCTCTTACGGCTTCGTGATTACCAACTATCGCTGATTGAAAAGCTCTTAATACTTCATCGTCTGACTTGTTTTGCAGACTTCCTACGTCAATTGATAGCTGAACTAATGCTTTTGATAGATCAGAGGCCTTATCCCTTGAAAAACCCATTGGGACAAAAGTGTCCTGAAGCAGTGCTAGCATCTCCTGTATTTTAACAGAAGACCTTCCTACTGCCACCCCTAAGTCATCGGCAAACTCCCTCGCACTATCAGCAGACTCCTTGAATACAACATTAAATTTATTTTGTATTTCCTCAGCATCGGCGGCAACCGTTACCCACCTTCCAATGGTTCTTGTGATTAGACCAACAGCAAAGCTGGCTAACAACAGCTTGGATCGAAATACAGAGAACGACATATTTAAGTTTCTCTGGTGTTTGGTTCCGAAAAGAGTAGCTTTGTTTAGACCCTTTAGATTATTCGTGTACGTCGCTACCTCAGCCTTAACTTTAGTCAGAGCACCAGCATGACCAAGAACAGCCTTTCTCAACAGGTCAGTGTCTATCCTAACATCTTTTAGGGTTTTATTATGCTTCCTTAACCCTAGGTTTAATTCTTTTAATACACGGCCCCTCTGTTTTTGTTTGAGTATACTCTTCTGTTGAGCTCGTGCCTCTTTTTCAGCTTCTATCCTGGAGGCTTTTACAGACTCTACATGCTTAGTTACTTTAACTTTTAGTTTTGTTAATGCGCCAGCTTGTCCTCTATATGCCTGTGTTAATTCTCTTGTGGATATTGTGGTGTCTTGTATGGTTTGCCCATAGACAGCAAGAACAGATTGGAGTGCCTTTATTGCGCTTAATCTCCGCTTTTCAGCCGCCTTTATCTTCTCTAGCTCTTTTAACCTTTGAACCTCTAGCTGTTTTATAGCTGAATTGGCGGCCTGTGAGTCTCTGAGCTGGCTGTTTAAATCAATTACCTGGCTTGCGTAGTCCCTACTTGCTTTAGTAAGACCAGCGGTGCTGATCCCAATATCTTTTAATGTCTTGTTTTGCTTTTCAAGTCCAGCAATGAAGTTTTTTCTAAAAGAGGTAGCAATCTTATCCTGTTCAAGAACCTTTTCAGCGTTCTTCTCGACTATCTTTAGTGTACTAGCAATCTTATTTAGGGTTACAACTAAGTTCCCTGAATCTGCGCTAAAAGAAATTTTACTTGTTAGGTCTGGCATTTTCTATTTTTCCTTGTTCTGTCTTTTTGCTACCAAGTCACCAATTATAAATGATTTTTGAATCCACCTGTTAGGCTGATTACCGTAATGCCCTTCGTATGCTGGGACTTTAAACCTCTCGCAATATACATACCTGGCTATATCGCTTTGAGCTTCTCTGTCAAGCAAGAAGTTAGTACAAGCAAAAAAGGGGAGTTGATCCGTCACAGACATAGCTGAGTCAAATGATTTCCCCTGTTCTCTGTTTGTGGCTTCGGTCTCTTCTACGATTGAATTAATCACAGACCAAACGTCTTCGTCGGAGCGAAACTCCTTCTGAACATATTTACCGCTTTCCATAACAGGCGATTTTGCCATATAAGGATACTCATGGAACTGACAACCCTCACAATTGCCGTCAATTAAGACATTAAGACTTAAGGTGAGGCGTTCCCTTCCCCCATGCTCTGATATTCCTGCACTTTCAATGAAAGCTCAGTTTTTTCTTCCTCTGATAATGATTTGATGAGTTTATCATCACACTTATCAATCCCTCTTCTAAGCCAAGCTGTTCTAGCTTTAGATAGGTTTTTGATCGTTTTTACCTCGTCTCCTTCATAAACGAGCTGAGGTACATCATTACAGTAATCAATATCGTCAACTGACATTTCCCTAATTTTCGCCTTTTTGCCAGATGGTAAGGTCACTTGTTTCATGTTCTCTCCTTATTTAATTAAGCAGTTCCAATTATTACTATGCTTGCTGACTCGCTTCCTGCGGCGTGAAAAGCTCTCCAGGCAAACGATTGTCTCCAGCCTTCATCAGCCAGATCAGTGGATACACTTTCAACCATAACTTTCGGAGCATTTACCTCAAATGCACCATCTGTCATAACCAAAGGTATTCCAGTGCTGTTGTTTACTGGTACATCGACAGACTCTGAATCACGTTTACATGACACCGATCCCGTTACTTCATACGGGCCAATAGCGTATCCGTGTGGTTCAAAGTTTGCATCTGCCCTGTAGCCAACCTTATTAACCGCTCTTTGGATAGAGCAACTAAAGTCATAGACCATTAACTCCTCGCCATTAAGAGTATTTGTGCTCAAATCAAAAATGTTGAACACCGCTCCAGCGCAGTCCGTTGGACTCGTTAGAGCATCAACAGCGGCTTGTATCGGTTCATATCCAGTTACAAAAGTTGCGACAGCAGATAAGGCTCCGCCGTCCGTTCCTACTGCATAAGACAGTTCTAGGCCTGAGCATACACAGCTTTTAAATTCAAGATCATTCCCATCAGCACCACCAAGTTCAAACAAAATCGTTACTGGTGATATGTTTCCCGTATCGTGAGTGTATGTGTTTATTGATGGTAACTGACCAGTTAACTCATTCGGTTGATCACCGTCGCCGAATAAGGCGAGACACGCACGGTTAATTGTTGCGGCAGTGCCGTGCATCGTAAGAGATACCTCGTACATCTGAGCTGTCCTGTCGTGTTGTCCTAGTGATTCGTCCTGTCCAAATGAATTTGCCCTCTGTGGGCCTACGCCCAGAGAAGCCTGTTTATCTGTAAAACTATAATCTACCACAGGCATAAGATTCCACACTCCTCCATCTGGTACACAGACGGTACCCATAGTCACTTCAGTGCCTAGATAGACGTTTACATTACTCTTTACCTGATAATTTCCAGCTATAGCCATTATTTCACCTCTTTCTTATTATCAGCTTTTTTAGCTTGTTCAGCTTTTTTAGCTTGTTTTTCTTCTTCAAGATGTTCAAGCAGGGCTTTTGGGGGATCGAAATCCACCGCCAAATCAACCATAAGTCTCTCGTGCGCAGAGGCCTTACCAAAAGCGACCATGTTTGCGCTATGTGGAAGTTCCTTGTACGACTGTTTTGCTTTATATTTCATTTTTCCTATTCCCTAACTTGCGTTTCTTCATAGTTATCCTACATTACCCATGAATGATCCTCTCCATTCCCATCGAATAACATTTAGACCCTCGATTCGTGTTTCTTCAGGGGTCTTGTTGTTTATACGACAAGACACCAAGCGTCCGTTGTAGAACTCATTGGTAATATTATCCTGGAAAAGAGCTTCAATATGAGACAGTTGGCGTAGGATGTGTGACCAACTATCCCTCTTTATTTGTTTTTCCTTGAAAGTATATGATATGTCAACGATATATTCCCTTACTTCAGAATTCTGCGTCAACTCTAACAAATTGCTTCCAATGGGCATCAGCCTAATAGACTGATTCCCCATATCTTTGAAGTCCCCTGTATAAACAGGGAACGTCCCAGCAAACTCAGTATTTAAGAAAGACCTAATAACGTCTAGAATCTTCTCCTTAAATATATTATTAAAAGAGATTGCCATTTATCCACCTAGAATTTGCACATCACAATTACAATACTGCAATCCGTTTATCCAAATCTTCGGCTCATGTGGGTGGATCGTATCGAGCTACTGTTATCAACGTGCTCAGACCGACCAAATACTTCTATCTCCCACTCGTCGTTTTCGGTCGCCGCAGAAGCGTCAGTGGAACCAGAAAATCTTATCTGTAGACCACCAGCTAACGGCTGATATTGACCATTAATTAATTCTTCACTTACAATCTGGTTGTTTTTTATACCATCGGCGTTAGCTTGATATACATCATACTTGGCCGTACCTATTGCACCAGCAGTATTTATAATAACTTTGATTTTATCATAAACCCCTGCGTACGCTCCTCTTGTGTCAACCAGTTTAAGGTCTCCGCTAACAGAAACTTCTCTAACAATACCTTTAGAAGAGTCTCCACTTGTTTGCCAAGACAAACGGCTCTTGCCGCTATTTAGGGATTCGATGAGCTGTTGAGCCTCATCCATGAGAGCCGAAGCTACCTGTGAGGTAGGGTCGTGTGACCTAATTAGAAAGGCGGCGGCAATCAAAGCCGTTGCCCTGACAATAATATAATCGTATGCCCCTGATTCATCTTTAAACTGCTCTCTTGGTAAACCACCATCAAGTTTTGCGTCAAGATATTTAGACGCATTTGCGAGAAACCTAGTTTTAAGTGTGGCGAAATCTTCGCCTGACTCCATGAGCATATCATTTGGATTTGTAGAACCGTTGTAGTAATAAACAGAATCCAGGTCGGAGTCATAATACCACTCCCCCCCAGCGTTCACAACTCCACTGTTTGCCTCTGCACTTCCTAAGTCCTGACCATCGGCAAAAAGCTGTGTAATAAGACCGCAATTATCCGCCCTGTAAAGATCGCCACTGTGTACCACCCATCCGTAGATAGGTGTTTTTGTGTCGAAGTTATCCACTTCAGGGAAAACATCTTTTAATTCTCTTTCAGTTGCGTATGTTGCCATGCCTTACTCCTACGATAAAATTTCCATCCAGTGATCATTTGTTGCTTTGCCACGTTCAGTGTTATAATACTTTTTATAATAAATCCACTGCTCATCCAAGTTTTGCTTGGGGAGAGGCTTTGGAATTCTGCGATAGTGAAGGCGACAAAATGAAATCATGGCGGCTATGTTTGTTTCTAATATCCATGCCCAATCTTCCTCTTTTGGTAAAGTGAAAAACGACAGCTTCACGTTTGTTGTATCCGCTACTTGTTTCATTAAGTCTTTCCTGTATTTTAAATAATTATCGCAAATATCTACAGCAACCCACGGTTCGCATTGCCCAAAGCCGCAAGCGATTCCGTTTACCTGTCGAATATACTGTAAAAGGCTCTCCACCTTCAGCGTCTTAAAAACCAAGTCTGACGCTTCTGGAGAGTATAGCCCGAGCTTATTTAGGACTCGTTCAATTAAGTCTTTTAGCTGACTTTCGTTCATTTGTTATCAGACCTTAGTCCCCTTATGAATTCATTGAGACCATGAGCGAAGACATTGTCCATAAAATCAATAAAGTAAGGCTCCATTGTTTTGTTCCATACTTTCTTGGTGAACTTGTACTTAGCCAATCCTAACGTACAGGCTACCCCAGCACCATACATTACTAATCCAATTTTGGCTTTAATTTGTGCATTAGGTATTTTCTTGAAAGCCCAAGCAAGCCCAACCGCCGCTAATCCTCCAGCCGCATATTGTGTTGCCTCTACTCCTGCTTTTGCTACTAACCATTCTAACATAATTAACTCCTCGTAAATAAATATCCAAACAGAGATGAAAAGAAAACCGAAACCATTGCCCCTATGGCTTTAATTCCAGACATAGTGCTTTCCAGTGATCTTACTCTGCCATTTTGTTCTTTAATTAATACCTTGACTTCATCGAGAGATTCTTTTACATAGTGCATGTCTGAACTTTGTTTTGCGTTCATCAATGTTAACTCTTCAAGACGGTTTTGATTTGATTTTATAGTGTCTTTTACGACCTCTCGATAGCTGTCAACTTCTTTTTTATTCATCGCTTTCTCCCGCCCTGACCACGGTTCTTTTTATATTTTCTTTTTGTGCCACGACCATGTCCTATACTTGTTTTTTTCACTTTTTTCATTTACCATTAATCCGACCTTTTAAATAAGCAAGGTCGTCTGACTGATCGTTCATTTCTTTTACTAAATCTTCATGCCTTCTGTCTCTTACTTCGTCACTTCGATTCCATCTGTTAATTAAACCTATCACTTTGTCATCGGTCTCTTTCAGTTTTGACATCAAAGTCCTCTGTAAGAACATAATCTGTCCTACAAACAGAAGCACTATAACCCCTATCGCTCCATATTCCGCATAAGCTTCTAACATCATTCACAAATCCTTCACGCTCATTTATTTTCTTATCTTTTTTACTATTAAATATTTTAATGCCACACAAGTTAAAATTATAATGAGAACTGTTGCTACATCAACAAAATGATTTCCAGAATCAGATTCGATAGTTCCGTATGGAGTGTCTATCGTTATCTTCTCAGACTGTCTTTGTGGAGCCTGTCTTTGCATGATTACTACGTTTTCCCAACCAATAACCTACCATGAGAGTCGCCATGTTTTTTCTCGCACTCTTCGTCATAGCTTTCTTCGGCAACTTTTAAACTGTTTGTTTTTTTAGCTACTGCGTTATCAACAGCAACAAAATAATTATAAGAAGCGGGATATGTCAGGGTCTCCGTCGTTCCGTCTTTATAGCTCTTAGTGCGAGAGACTCCAGGCGTACTATTACGATATAATCGCACATTATGACCCTGACTGCACTTTCTAAGGATCATTATCCCTGTGCGCCTGTACTCTCAGGTGGTCTTAACTCAAAACCGCCATCCTTTAGCGAGTTCAGATAGTTATGTATCCCACGAAGCTCAGCGATTTGACCTTCAATAGCTTTCATCTGTTCTTCTAAATTAACAGGAACTACTTGGTCTTTCGCTATAGCTTGCTCTTCTACGCCATTCTTACTTTTAGCCATTACGACTCCTTTTGTTTTTTGTTGTTTAATACCATACAGCTAGCCCACCCCATTCCAAAACAAATGAGACACATTACTAGCAATGGTAATGTTTCCATTAAGAAGGATTAAAACTCACCGCTTCGGCGGCTTCTCTAGCAATATATTCTTCATACTTCAGAACCCTTGAGGATACAAGTTTAATCAGCCTTGCCTTGACCCATTCTTCGGTCACAAGATCTTCCTCAATGAACGGCGTATTACTGCCATCAGTTCTCGTCGAGTATGCTTTTTTCACCTTTGCAAATTCATCATCGGTGAAGGTTATTGATATAACTTTTGCCATTTTTTCTCCTATTAGTTTAATTCATGCTTCAGAGCATCAACTTCATTTTTCAATTCTTTTATAGCTTCAATTAATACAGGGACTAATCCAGTGTATCTGACATTTGCCATTCCACTTGTATCTTCACCTACAAGCTCTGGTAGGATTTCTTCAACTTCCTGTGCTATTACACCAATAGAATCTTTATTTGTATCTTTATTTGTGTATGTAATACCCCTAAGAGAGCTGATCGTATTCAACGCTCCAGTTAGTTGTTCTATATTATCTTTTATTCTTAGGTCGGACGTTTCTGTTAATGAGGTACAAGTAACAGTTGAGTCACACTCAAGTGGTTTCATAATTTGTGTACTATATGTTTTGAATTGCGTGTTTACGTTGCCACCAACCTTCATTTCCATTATATTGGTACTTGATCCACCAGTAACCCGAATCCAGCAATAATTTTTACTGGTACTGCTACTACTGTCATCGCTCATATTTAAATACACATCTCCAGCTTGCCAATCCCTATGGAAGTTGACTTTACAATCGCCATCAGAATAAACATTTAGCTGAGCATCTATCCAACTAACACCACTATCTCCACGGTCACTTACCAGCGTACCGTCTGTACTACCGCCACCGCTTTTAACTTGACCAGCAATACCGCAGAATTCCCAATTTTCAATTTGCCCTTCCTGGTTATTTGTATCCCCATGTAGATAAGCACCATTACAGTTAATTCTACTTATATCCTCAAAATCAAAAACGCTACTACCTTTTATTCCATTCGTATACACCCATTGCCACTTCTTCGAACCCGTTCCACAGGCATAAGTGTCATCTGACACTGGATAAATATTGTGGTGAAACTGACAGGTTTCGTCACTACCGACTGTTAAAAAGGTAGCATTTGAGTTATTAATTAAATTAGAAACTCCAGCCGATTGCCAAGAAACTCCAGCCGATCCTTCAGACCTTAAGAACTTACCATCATCAGTATTACCATCAATTTTTATGTTATGAAGGTCAACTGTTCCATACGCATCCACATTGAATTCGTATGCATTAGAATCGTCATTATAAACTGAAAAAGCATGGGTCGTTTCATTCTCACAGTGAACTTTTATACCGTAAGGTCTGTTCCATCTGTTTTCAACATAAATCTGCCAATTAGAAGCATGACCCATAACATACAAGGCTCCATCCTGTCCAGACTGACTAGCTCCATCAGTTTGAATTTGCATCCCTCTAGTGAATAAACCTTTTTTATATGCTTCAATACCGTCCTCTCCCATACTCATAATTTCGCTACTACTCTTTAGGAGCTTTAAAGAACTACCAGACTCTTTCAATTCCAAGGTGTTCCACGGATCATTAAAATAAAGACTTCTTCCAGAATACAATTTAATGTCTTCTTGAAAATGTACGTTTTCTTCAAATTGAGCAGTTTGATCGGCCTTAATCTCAAAAGACTTACTACCATTATTCGTAAATGTTACACAATTGGTACCTCCAGCATACATTCCAGTATTAGTGCTGTTTTGAAAAGCATAGGCTGGGGTGCTATTGTTTCCATCGTTACCTGTTTTGAATCTATATCCTGTGGTAGTCCCACCAAATGTTGCTTGTCCTGCGTTCGTTATATTATTACCATTTAATTCTAATCCAGTTGCATCAATAGCCCCACAGTTAACCGCCCCCGCCTGATCCACTATGAATTTGTATGCATTGGCGTCATCATTATAAACTGCTAAAGCATGAGTCGTTTCATTCTCACAATTAACTAATATACCATAGAGATTGCTCCACGTTTGAACCATAATCGCAAAATCAGAGCTATGGGATGTTACATACAAAGCTCCATCATACCCTGACTCATTGGCTGACTGAGTACCGACTCTCATACCGTGATTAAAATTACCCTTTACTTGCGATTCAACCCCGTCTGCCCCTATCTCACAAATGGTGCTATTATCATGTTTGAATTGAAACCTATTTCCAGCGTATGCTCTCAATTCTAAATCCTCATCAATTCCATCTAGCCAAAAACTCTTACCATCTTGTAAGGCTATGTCTTGCTCAAACTGAGCATTACCATTAGCTAATAACTCAAAAGACTTATAACCATTATTAGTAAAAGAAATCCTATTTGTAGTGCCAGCATATATTCCAGTATTAGTGCTATTATTAAAGGCGTAAGCTGGGGTGTTGACGTTCCCATCGCTACCTGTTCTGTATCTTGTGGCAGTCACAGTATCAGCAAATGTAGCTGAACCATCAGACTTTACTACAAATTTTTCTGTACCACTTCCGTTTTGAGCATTTATTAAATTGTCACCACTATCTGCACCTCCTGCTATTCTTAACCCCCAACCAGTAGCGTGTTGTTGATTAATAAACATTGCATAAGCACCATCTGTACTTGGAGCATTTGTTATTGTCCCAGCAAATTCAGCATTTTGGTCACGGTCTAGATTTAAAGCGAGGACATTACCTCCTGTCATAAAACTTAAATCTCCATACGCATTATTATCACCCTGCAAGTCAGCTTGTATACCACATCTTGTATCATTGGTTGCATCTCTGAATCTTATATAACCTGAACTTGAATTTCCTGAATCTATATAAAAGAAAGTATTTGTTGTACCGTCTCCGTAAATCAATGTATTAATACCTGTACCAAAGTTAGCGTTTGTTGTACCGAACCTCATTCTTTCTACATTATCAGTATATATACTAATACTCTTGTCATCGTATAGACCTATAAATGCATTATCGTTTGAACCGCTTTTCAATAAAAGAGAACTGCCTGATCCGTATATATTCCCACCAAATGTGCAATCACCAGCATTACCGTCAATATAAATTCCACCAGTGTATTGTCCATTTGAAGTTAGGCGTAATGCTTCGGCAGACTTTATATTCCATTGTTCACTATCATTATAAAAATGTAATGGTTCGTTATTTCCAGTGTCTATTACAAGAGGTGTTTGTCCATCACCAGATTTGTCAATAATTACATTTCCAGTAAACGTCCCACCACTTGCCTTTGAAACAAAATCAGTTGGAAGTGTTTGATCCCCTGTATTGCTCCCAGAGAGAGTAGTAAGGCCATCCAGTAGATTTATCTCTGCTGTGGATGCGGTTACACCGTCAAGTATATTTAGTTCTGAGGCAGTAGAAGTCACACCGTCAAGTATATTTAGTTCTGCCGCCGTTGAGGTCACTCCGTCTAAGATATTTAATTCCGCCGTTGTGGACGTTACGCCATCCAAGATATTGAGCTCTGAGGTTGTTACTGTGGCTCCGTCTAATATTTCAAATTCTGCTTCTGTTATTGCCGCATCACCAATTGTAAAGCCAGAGGCCGTGACTACACCAGCAAATAAAGAGTTCTCTGAACTGTCAACGGTCAACCATGTGGCATTAGCACTAGAGTTTAAGCCTTCAACACCGCCCGCTGGCAATGCCTCCCAAGCTACCCCTGCGCCAGTGGATGTCAACACTTGACCATCTGATCCCTGTGCTCCACTAACCTTATAATTAACAGCATCAGCTATTCCTGAGAGTGTCATATTTCTAAGTCCAGAAGCAACATCTGCGCTTCCGTCAAGAACAAGTGCTTTATTTGCCGCTCCCGCTCCATCGGTTATACCGTCTAATTTTTCTAAATCTGCTTCATTCATATCAGCATCGCCAATTATAAAAGAACCAGTTGCTGTAACGCTACCACCAAAGGTTCCGCCACTTGCCGCTGATACAAAATCGGTAGGGAGCGTTTGATCTCCTGTATTATTTCCAGAAATACTGGCATCAGAAAGTGCCGTGCTCAATTGGGCCACTGTAAATGAACCTAAGACAGCCGCATTTCCCGAAGAAGTAACATGTCCAGTTAAATTGGCATTGGTAGTTACTGTATCTGCATTTCCAGTTAAATCTCCTGTGAATCCATCATCAGCCGTAATGACCCCAGCGTGTAGATCGGCATGGTCAAAACCAGTACCGCTTATATTCATTGTGGTTGTTGGTTCTGCCTGTAATAAATCAAACAAATGATACTTGGCATCAGACGCATCCCTTACTAAGCCTGTATAAGTATCCTGTGAACCACTTGGATCGCATAATCCATAAAATCCAATATCCACTGAATCGGCGGAATCGTTTCCACTAGCTAATTTTATTAGTGGGTCTTCAACCGTAATGTTTGCAGTGTTCACTGTAACAGAATCTCCTGAGACCAATAAATCTCCATCAACAGTTAGATCTCCAGAAAAATCACCAGTAACACCTGATATTAATCCTGAACTTGTAACTGCTCCTGCGTTCCAAACGCCTGACGTAACAGTACCAATAGTTGTACTTGACCCTGTAATTGCAAGATCACCACCAGAAATAAGCCCTGTAGTGGTAATTGCACTAGAGCCACTATCAATTGATCCAAAACCGCTCGTTATAGTACCAGCGTCTAAAGCACCTACTGCTGTAACTTGAGTTTGAGAAGCATCAACGCTTAAGCTATGAGCTATTCCTTCTCCACTTGTATTTCCACTTGATGTAACCCCTGTACCTCCCGTTATTGTTGATACATAATCGCCAGTTGTATCAGTTGACAGTGCAACTGAATTAGACTGTATGCTAGACACTCCAGCCTCAGTGATTAATATATCTCCACTAACCGAAGAAAAAATAGAATCCTCCAGGTTTTCAAAAGTAATTTTACCTGACCCATCATCTGTTGCATCCACCATAACGATAAAGTCTTCGTCAGCTATAGATGTTTCAGTCGCTAGTTCGTTTAAATCTAAAGATAGGGTGTGTGTAGTCCCCTCTCCACTGGTTGCCGCATCCGAATCAATTCCCGCTCCACCAGTGATAGTGCCTACATAGTCCCCAGTTGTGTGAGTGGTTAATGTAATTAAATTATTTAATGATGTTGCGCCTGTTCCGCCCTGTGCTACCGCTACAGTGTCTCCTTCCCAGGTTCCTGTAGCAATTGTCCCCACAGTTACTATGTTATCGTCTCCAGCGTAAGTGCCATCAGATACTGTATCTAAAGTAGCATGATAGGCCTGGACATCGGAGCCTACGGCAACTTCTAAATTTGTTCTAGCGTCTCCCGCTGTACTTGCTCCAGTACCTCCGTGAGCTACTGCAACGTCTGTGGCTTCCCATGATCCTGAAGCAATTGCACCAACCGTGGTTACGTTTGCAAGTGTTGTTAAATTTGTATTAGTTGAGGTAAGAGTAATTGCGCCAGTGTCACCGATAGTTGCATCACCCGACATTGCTCCATCTCTCCACTTGGAAGTGCCTGTGTCATATAATAATAACGATGCGTCTGCTGGAGAGGTTATGCTAGCATCCGTCATCCCAGATAAAGCTGTTGGCGATGAAGATATTTCATTAGCCACATAATCTATTATTGCGGCAGATGTAGCCAAGGTAGTATCATTATCATTATTACCAATCCCCTCAGATTCTATAATAACTGATGATCCAGCTAGTTCTGATAATGTTAATCCTGAAACAGTTAAAGTAACGTCTCCAGATGCTCCACCACCTGAAAGACCAGTACCAGCTACAACCGACGTTATGTCTCCGACTTCAGTTGTATAACCATAAGCTTCAATTTTATCTGCAATGGCCGCCGAAGTCATTAGGCTAGTATTATCATCTGAAAATGATTCACTGCTAAGCTGTACAGCGTCTGCTTCGAATAGGGCTACAGTTACACCATCTAAATTCAGAGTTACGTCTCCAGACGATCCTCCTCCAGATAATCCAGTGCCAGCCACAACTGATGTTATATCTCCAACCTCGGTTGTGTAGCCATAAGCTTCAATCTTATTTGCGATAGCCGCAGATGTCATCACGCTCGTATCGTTATCGGCAAACGACTCACCGCTGACCTGGATAGCGGAACCAGCAAATAGATCTACAGTTACGCCGTCTAAATTTAAAGTAACCGCTCCTGCTGTACCTCCGCCTGAAAGACCAGTGCCAGCTACGACCGAAGTAATATCACCTTCTTCAGGGGTGTACCATTCTAAAGTTCCTGAACCATCTGAAGAGCGAAGAGCTTGACCGCTACTACCAACTGCCCCTGGCATAGTAACCGTATAAGACGTTACTGTTCCAGGTGCTTGCAGAGCTACATATTCTCCACCAGTTGTATCTTCTAATCTTAAATCTCCTGTGGCCTCTACGTTTAACTGTGTTGCGGTTATATTCCCAGATATATTACCTGTTGTTGCGAAGCCATCCGCCGTTACGGTTCCTGAGAAGGTTGCTGTGCTTGAATTAAATAATATATTGTTAGCACTGTCTTCTTGGATATATGTGTCCCCGCCACCATCTAGAAACAATTTATCTTCTGATCCTATCGCCAGGTTGCCACTTACAAGCTCGTCGTAAGCTCCTGTACTATTACCATTAACGGTTAAATCGCCGTCAACAACTAAATCACCAGATATTGTACCGCCATCGAATATTGCATCTGCTACCGCTGAAAAAAATCCACTTCTCATCTTATTAACCCTTTACTAATCGTACCGTTGAATCTGAACTTCCTTTTCGTTCCATTAATAGATAAACCGTTGCGCCTAATCCGCTCGGAACTTTTATTGAAAAAATTGTGTCTCCGCCCATTAAATATAGATCATTAGCCGTACTTAACTCTGATTCAGTATCAACTGTGCTAAAATGTATATAAATATCTTCTGACGTTTGAATGTGAACAACATGAAATCTTGATACGTCAACTGCGCTTGCAGTAGAACCAATAGTAGCTACAGAGCCTACTGAATAGACCGATGCTGTTTCTGTGTTTAGTGCCTCCTGGACGGAGTGCCTGTGTAAATCTGCCATAATTTTCTTCCTCTCTAAGGCTTATGATGCCGTGAACGAGACCGTATCTCGATAATTTTTTACTTTTTCTTTTTTTTGTAAGACCGCTTAGCTTTGAAGGCAGACCAATCGTCTCTACTCTTGATCTTAAACCATCCTTGACTCTCTAGCTCTGAGACTTTCTCAGGGTGCTTATCGTTATCAAATGACTGAACCTTGCCTTGCGAAGGGTGTTTCCAATATTCCATATATACTCCTAGAGTGAGGGGGCGGTTGCCCGCCCCGTCAATCATTAACTCACGTTACCGTGTTTCATTAATCTACGTTAGTAAATTTAACGCCACGTTTGTTGTCAGAATCATCAAGAATCTTTGATCCATAGACCATGTCAGCAACCACCTTGGTTCCTAATGCGTCTATCGAGTATTCGCTTTGAACTCTAACTTCTTGTTGCATAGCAACGGCGCAAGCACTCTTATGAAAGATTGCACCTGGAATCGTTGAGCTTGTTCCAGAACTGGCAACGGTATTGCTCATATAAACATCAATTCCGTACAGTGATCCAACCATTCCGCTTCTTAAGCCTCGGTTGCCTTCACCCACAGCATCATTACGAATGAAATACTGTGCGATACCAGCAGAAGGATTCAAGATGTCAGCAAAAAGCGTTGGATTCACAACCATCGCACATTCGCCATCCATATAAGGAACGTCTGCTTCACCTAAAACCGCTAGTGCGGCTTCAAATACTGCGGCAGTTAATGTGTCATCTGCGCTTAGTGCCTGACTGTCATTAAGACCGTCAAGTTCCGCCCAAATGTCTGCATCTAACTGGCGAGCAAGAGCTTCACCCATCATACGGGTGTACTTTGCTACCAAATCTGCCTCGGATTGAATGAGAGCTATGTCCTCAAATAATTTTCCGACATATTTATGCTTATCTAAAGCAAGTTGTGTCTCGGTTGATGCGGTTGCGTCATAAGATACGTCGCTTCCAGCGGCTTTGTCTGAAGCTGAAATTATACCGATTTCTGGAATATGTACTACATCTCCGAAACCTTTGCTTCCAACAAGAGCTGAATAATCATCGCACAAACCACGAAACACGGTTTTTCTCTCGAAAAACTTATATATTCCATCAGCCCAAATTTCAGGTATGAAATATTGTTCGGTAGTCGTCGTTGCGGGGCTACCCTGGTAATGTTTTGCCATTTTTAACTCCTAAAAATCATTTTCGCATATACGTCTGCAAAACTCTATCCCAGTTCTTGCGCCTCTCTGAAGCTGGCATTGATACCCAATCTTTGGGCATTTCTCCGTCAGCTATTGCGCCAGGAACGTCGGGAACATTCTTAACTTGTTCCTTCGAGAATCTTGAGACGAGTAATTCTAATTGTATAAGAGGAAGATTACCAAATGTCTGTTTGTCATCGTCTGACAACTCAGAGAGAAGCATATCTCTACGCAACCCTTGGTATTCGCTCTTATCTTTGTTATCCTGAGAAAGCTTTTCGATGGCTTTATCTTTTTCGACTATTAACTCCTGAAATTTTCCTTCTTCTTGGAGTTTCTTCTGTCGGACAGATTCTTGTTCTTTAACAAGACCATCGAACTTATCCTCAAGTTCCCTATAGTTTTCTGTTAACTCACTGAATCTATGATAGGGGACATTTGGTGATAGTACATTTTCTGTGGCTTCTGTGCTCTTCGTTTTTACGTCTTGACTGACTTCAGGGTTTACAACTTCCTGTGGTTGATTATCCATTTTACCTCCGTATGAGTATTATTATTATTTCGGATTGCCAAAATATTTGACACAAACTTAAATTGCGAATCAAGATTCCTGCAATCATAAATTAAAAAGAATTATTGGAAGCCTTACAAACACACGATTTTAAGAGGAAGTGGTTCAAATACATTGGGTATAATCCACATGCTGGACAGCAAAAACTTCATTTTCCAGACAAAGACTCAGCTTCCTTTTTTGTGAACATCTGTGGTAGGCGATATGGGAAGACGACAGCCGCCTTCAGAGAGGCAGAGTTTATTGCGGCACAACCAGATAAAAAAATATGGCTGGTTGGTCTTTCATATAAAAAATCCAGGCTGATGTTCCGAGAAATATGGAAAGATATGGTAGTTGGACACGAAGACGATATTAGTAATGCAAGTGAAAAAGAACAGTATATTAAATTTAAGTGGGGATCAGTGGTAGAGGGTATGTCGGCTGATAACCCTTCAAGTTTGGTGGGCGAAGGTTTAGATCTATTGATTATTGATGAGGCGGCAAAGATGCCTCGAAAAGTTTGGGATATGTACTTATCCCCCACTCTGTCCGATAGAAAGGGAAAAGCAATATTCATAACCACCCCGCAAGGGTACAATTGGGTTTATGACTTATACCTCCTTGGTAAAACAGACCCACAATGGTACTCTCTTCAATCACCCTCATGGACGAATACCCATGCTTTTCCCCTCGGGCAGAGTGACCCCTTTATACTTGAGAGAAAGAGAAATCTTGCTAAAGAAATTTTTGATCAGGAATACGGTGGAGAATTTTCTACATTTGAGGGTCGTGTATATCCGTTTAAAAGGGAGATTGACTGCGGCGAGTTTCCATATAATCCGAATCTACCAACATATTGTACAATAGATTTTGGCTATCGTATGCCCGCTTGTGTATGGACTCAAACATATTCTGTTGGGGGAATTACTCATATTAATATAATAGATGAGATAGTTCACAAGAGAAATATTGCCACAGATGCTTTGGCAAAGAAAGTTAAAGCAAAACCTTACTCAGTGCTCGTATATTTCGGCGACCCAGCGGGTTCACACGTTCAAGGTCAGTCTGGATTGGGCGACACCGAGATATTTAGAAAGAACGGAATGGCTATACGCTTTAGGAAAGATAAATTAAGTAGAAACATCGCTTCAGGTGTAAGTCATGTTAGAGGATTCTTTGAAAGTGCAGATAAAATAAGAAGAGTACATGTTGATGAAAGATGTACTGGAATTATGGAAGATTTCGAAAATTATCGTTATCCAGAGGCGGTTGAGGGTAAGCAATTACAGTCAGACCCCATGAAAGACGGTTATCATGATCACGGGTGTGATGCTTTTCGTTATTTCGTTACAAATCGCTTCCCCTTAAGAAGCAGAGAAATCAGAACAATAAAAAGGTAATATTATGGAAATGATACCAATAACGCCAGCCGAGATCGTATCAAACTCATTGAAAGAGTTTAAGATGCTTCAGTCTAAAGCAAGGCGAGACCAGGTGAGAAAATATATTAATTATTATACGGGGACTTCTACGGATCAGTATATAAACGATTATTTTGGGGCAGACTCCTTTAAAGAGATTCCGCCTTATGAAGCAAACTTCACCAAGAAATTTATTAATAAAATAAGCCGAATATATACAATCGGCGCAAATAGAAACGTGAATCCGAAATATTTTGATCTGGTTGGCAATAAAGATGTGACTATGAAACATTTGGAAAGAATGACTCGTTTGGTTGGAAGCATCGCCGTAAGGGTTATGTTTAATGAAGAATTGGAGAAATTTGAATATCGTCCTGTTTATTATTTTGACCCATATTTTTCAAGTGATCCATTTAATCCTAGTGCTATTGTATATCCTATGAATCTCCCAGTAAACGATCCTGAAGACACAGGAAAAGTTCAATATGCGTTCTTTGATGACAAGCATTTCATTGTATATGATGCTGAAGGTACAGTTATACATAGTGAGAGTCATAACTACGGAGTTTTGCCGTTTATTTTCCTACACCGTGAAAATCAGATTGATTCTTTCTATGTTGAGGGTAGTTCGGACATTATTAATGCTAATGAGCACGTTAATATAACAATGACCGAAATGCAGTTGGGATTAAGATACCAGATGTTCGGTCAGCCGTGGACAAACCTAGAATCCGACAAACCAGTAGCGAGAACGGGAAGCGATGAAATACTCATGCTTGGCGAGGGTGGATCGTATAATATTTCGTCTCCAGGTGGCGATATTGATAATGTTATAGACAATGTCAAGTTTCAGATAGAGATGGTGGCGCAAAATCATCATCTTTGGGTAACATGGGCAGAAACAGGCGGCGAAGTACCGTCTGGAATCAGTTTAATGATAAAAGACCTAGAGCGTCATGAAGATTTTGTTGATGATATTGAACTATGGCGAGTTTATGAACAGAAACTATATAGAGTAGAGAAAGCTATAGCTGAATATAATAATATCAAATTACCAGATAAATTTGCTGTCGATTTCGGTGAAGTTGAGTATCCCATGACAGTTCAAGACCAAATTATGAGGGATGAGTTTGATTTGGCCCACAATTTAATAACTGATGCAAAGATTATGATACGGGACAACAAAGACCTGTCTTTAAAAGAAGCTCAGAAGATAATTGATGATAATAGGGAAATAAATGAGCAAAGAAACCAACAAGGCCTCTTTAATCAGCTTCGCCAAGGAGCTTGATAAATTAAACGACGTTGATATTACCCTAAAGGGTAATATAGAAGAAATTTTAAACGACCCTATGGCCTGGGGGGAGCAACAGTCTTTAAAAGCGATTGGAGAAAACCTTGAGAAGCTTGTTGAGGCAAGGGAGCTCGGCGAAAAATTCGTCAAGGGCTTGAGTTGAGCAATGGACTTAGAAGTATTAAACGAACTAGGATATGTTGAGGTGATTGAAATCTCACTATGGTTTGGTGTGATGTATTATGGAAAATGTTGGATAGATAACTACTTTAAGGGTAGTGAATAATGGTTTCTTTCTCAATTCCATCTCTCCCAGAGGATGCGGTGGAAAAATATAAACTAGCAATATCGGATCATTTGACTGAGTGCGCAGTAATTGCCAGAGATATGATAAGGGGAGGAATAGATAACGGTCATGATATACATGGAGATGAGTTCGAGCCGATACATGATGTGACGAAGGTAGTTAGGGAGATGCGTGGGAGAGGCGGAGACAAACCTCTTTATGATACTGGTAGATTATACAATAGTATTACAGTTGAGGATGCAACTAGCGCAGATGGTGAAGCCCATGTTAATATAGGCGTTGAATACGGTCAATACCAGAACGAAGGGTTTTATGTTGGGTCTAATTTCACTGTACCTAAGAAAGACCCCAGTGAATCATGGAAAGAGCATAAAGAGAGAGGTGGTAAGTTTTTCTTGGTGGAGGGTAAGTATGTTGAACCGAGAGAATTTTGGGGATTACCAGCAGATTTCTTTGAAAGATCAGAATATAAAGACGCTTATGACAGGCTTGATAAAAAAGTTCAAGAGATACTGGGCGACTTCCCAGTTGAAACATATTGAGATTTTTTTAACTACACAGCTAAGTTATGCCTAATGAAAAAGACAGATTTGGAAAGCTTGATAAAAGAGATCGAGAGATTGTTCGATGGGTCTCAGAAATGCTCGGATGGGAAATTCAAGTCTTTAATGCAAGAATTAGACAACAGGCTGAAATTCTTAGGAGAGCTGGCGTATCAGAACAATCAATTGTTGGGTTTCTTAGTCAAGACCTTGGTTCCAACGGGCGCATCTTCGGAGAATTTCGAAGCTCCATTAAACGAGGAATTGTTGGAGGAATTATGCAAGCTTCACGCCGAGAACTCTATTTGGGGGGAGACGTAAAATATAAATGGATAGTTGCTCAAGGTGTGGAAAACTGTTCAGATTGTCTAGGAAGAGCTGGGGAAGTAGACACCTGGGATAGCTGGATGTCTAGGGGGATGCCTGGAACTGGATGGAGCGTTTGTCGGGCAAGCTGTTATTGCCAAATTGTCCCTGAAAAAACCGATATTGACAACATTATAAAAATAAGAGGCAAATAACCTTATATATTAAGCAGAAGCCTCTAAATTCTTTAATTTATTTAGCCAAACCTCTCTTTTACCTTTAGATAATCTACCAGGTGGTAGTGGTTCTAATCCGACCTTCTCGGCTCTCACTCTTAGGGCGTAGCGTTCTCTTCTTTGTTTTAATTCTTTAGCTTTCTTCCTCTGCTTAGACACTGCTCTCTTTAACTTTTTCTTTTCAGTCTTTTTTCTTTTACCTGGCTTATTATTTCTCTCATCCCGTATTGGAAGTTTATCTAATTCGTACTCAGCCTCGATAATTTCAGCATCCTCGTACTCTCCCCCAACCTCTGCTTTAAGAAACTTCTCGAAAGGCGAATCTACTTGAACATGGACGTTTTTTACTAGCTTTCCGCTATGTTCTAGGATCAATCTCCCCGCCTGGACATTACCAGCGACAGCTTCTCTAACCATTGCCTGGAGCACAGCGGGTAGTTCAAATCCAAACGCTAACATATATCTTTCATAGACTGAATCAACAAAATTTGGTTCCCTCTGCCAATCATATATAGTTACAGGGTCAACTCCGACGTGATCAGCTATTTCTTTCTTGGTTGCGGCAGGATTCATGGCAATAAACTCGATTGCAATCTTTTGTTTAGGGGAGAACCTTTTGGATTGGTCACTCAGCTTTAAAGCAGTGGTTTCACTAAACATAAATATCCCCTTATCTCTTCATATTGTTAGACTTAACTTTTTTATAAACGTGTTGAATTCTTATGCTCCTTATATATAATATATATTAATATTATTAACAGGTGATTGAATATAATATATTTAAGATAGAATTATTGGTTATACTTTAATTTTATTTTCTCTATTTTCTGTTTCTTGGTTATACTCTTCACTAACTAGAGGGGAGTGCTAGTACACAGCTCTAGGAAACGGTCATCCGCCCCTAACCCCTACTATTGTTGGACTTAGAGGGTTTTGTCCTGGAAATTACCTCAAGTCAGGTAGTTAAGCTCAGGTATTGTTAAACTTGCAGGTTTCCCCTGAGACACCCCTAAGTGCTGATATTGTTAGAGATAAAGTTCTTGACATTGTCAGAAAGTCATCCTGAAAATAGGGCTTGACTTTGTCGTTGTTTGGTTGTGGGGTGGGTGGTGTGTGGGGTTACTAGGTGCCATTCCTCAGTAGATTATATGTAGTAGATTCCATCGTATTATGTAGGATAATTCATCATTTATTTATATATTGTCTACCGATGGACACGACTTTTAAAAGCACTGAGTTAGTAGGATCGACACTCGATAAATTATTTGACAAGATCGAAAAACAATGCGAGAATCTTAATAGGATCAATAATGAGATAATCGAAACTTGTGATTCGATAGAATCAACCATAAAACAAAACAAACAGACCGCCGATAAACTAACGGCACAAGTCGAGGAGTTATAAATGGATGAGAAAACAAAAGTCGATCAAACAGCAGAGAGACTAATCGATCTGAGTATTTCATGGAAACAGGCGTTGCCCTATCTATTGATTTTGATCGATTCACATTCCAGGAAATCCTATGTGGATTCTGGATCAGATAAAGCAATCAGAGAATCACTAGAGGAACTGGTTGAACAACACGAAACACTGTCAAAATTCTACACCGACAGCCTACCCAAAGAAGAACCCAAAGAAGAAACAAAAGAGGAATCCAAAGTTCAAAAGGCAATTCCAAATTTTGATATTAGAGAAGTTCTTCATCCTGTGCCAAATACTGATGAGGTGTCTATATGAAACTTAGACCAGTAGGTGCAAACCAGACCGAATTATCGGTTAATGGGATTACGATCCTGTTCAGCTACACAACACCAGTTGCTGTTCTCGGATTGGGTGGTAATTACAAAACGGATGTTTGGTACAGCAAAACGACATCAGGACACATTAATAAATTCTTTCAGGGATTAGAAAAACCGAAAGAAATTCCACAATCTATTATTGATAATTACCTTGTGGAAATGGAAAAGGGTACAAGCGAATATCTATTTGAAAATGCAATGAGTGATCAAATAGATAGAACTCTGGATGCCTTGGACGAATTAACAAATATCAGAATATAGCTAGATTGTATCCAATAACACATA
>VTLG01009356.1_pt1 | contig 39132 bp, 41 predicted proteins | sample 4694571 | NCBI WGS metagenome assembly VTLG01 (sample SAMN12604809, study PRJNA352737) | marine metagenome | biome: ENVO:00000447; feature: ENVO:00000209|ENVO:00000569|ENVO:01000036; material: ENVO:00002151; isolation source: viral sequences binned using virsorter ... | reverse complement strand
CCTGTAGCTGAACCATCATTAGTTAATACTTGTCCTTCTTCTATAGTTCCTGATGCTTGAGTTACGTTTGTAATCTGTGATCCTCCTTTTACCCACTTTGCACCAGTAATTGAAGCTGTGGATGCAGTATCAGAACTTGACATTGTTCCAAGATATTTATCACCAAAGTTGTCAAGGATATTTGTAACTGAGTTTGCAGAGTTTCTGGCGGCTATTTCTGAAGCTGATGCTGCTGTTGCTGAAGCAGATGCTTTAGAAGCATGGTGTAATGCTGAATATCCAGAGTTATCTACTACACTATCCTCTGCACGAGTAGCCCAATCCTTTGCAGAACCTTCACCAGCTACTCCTCTGCCCTGTACTCCAACTGCCCATTCTTTTGCAGACATACTCCCTGCGGATGCACCTCTTACATCTCCTGCGGTATAAATTGCCCAATCTTTTGCAGATCCCTCATTCTTATGAGTAGACACACCAGTAGCCCATTCTTTAGCTGATGCATCTGTAGCTGTAGTTGAGGGAGTTGTTGCTGATTGCGCCCAGTTCTTAGAAGATCCTCCTGCGGCTAATACTGAGCCTTGTGCATATTCTTTTGCAGAATATTCAGAACCATCAGGTTTATTAGAAATAGTTCCTTCTCCACCAATAGCCCACTCTTTTGCAGACCCTCCTGAAGGTGCTGATGATGTTGTTCCTGATGCCCAATTCTTTGCAGAATCCTCAAGAAAACTTCCTGTTACTGATCCACCAGAATAAGCCTTTACTTGTGCAGTTGTTAATTGTGCCCAATCCTTTGCTTCTAATTTGTAGTCCTTCGTAGCTACTTCTGTAGCTGTTAATTGTCCTTTGTTTACTGCATCAGTATCCGCATCACCATTCGCTACACTCTTAATGACCTTACTGTTTGCATCCCATTTATCATCGGCAGCAAGTACAACACCATTAAGAGCTATATCAATCGCTTCCTGAGCAACGTGAAGAGTCTGGTTTGTACTATTATCTAAGTCTTGTTCTCTGATTACAGATCCGGGAGCAAAGTCTACTGAAGCTGAAGTACGATTAGAGAGTCTATAGATCTTTATTGTTCCTGAACTGGGATTAGAAACTAGTGTTATTTTTGTAGGAGAAGTAAGACTGTCTACATAGAAACCATGTGCAGGATCTTTAGCTGCAGCATCCGTTGCATTTGCTACAGAACCATCTCCTTCTATCTTTACACCATTTACAAGAACTTCTAAGATCTCACCATTATCAGCATTAAACTTAGAATTAGTTAAGGTGTAATCACCACTTGTTCTACTTAGACTATCATAACTAAATGGTCCTCGTCTTGCTAAGTCTGGCATTGTTTATTTTCCTTTTTATAATTTATCTTTTTCAAACAGAGGAGGTCTTCCTGTTCGTTGAAATTCTGCTTGTACCCAATATTCCATAAATTCCCCATTTCTTTCTCGTAACATCATTTCTTGCATTCCAAACATACGATTTTGTGCTATCATAAGTTCAACTTGATATTTTATCATTTCTTTTTCAGCCCTTCCTTCTGAAGTATTTTCAAATTCTCCTAATCTATGTCTAAGAAGAACTTCATCCCAATATGGATCATTAAAAGTTTGTTTATTTAATTGTCCTGTTAATACTGCCCAATCATATTTTTGTTCAGGATTAAGAGCATAATTACTTCCTGTAGTCCATTCATCAGTTTTTTCATAAGGAATTTCAAAAGCTGTTATTAAATCTCCTGTATTAGTCCGTGCTTCAACTTCTGGAGAAAATGGAATTGCTAATATTTTTAAAGCTCTTACAAGTTTATCATGAGTTTTAGAAGGAAAATGTTTAACCATATTACCTTCAGGATCTACTAAAGCATGTAAATCTTGACCAATAGTAGGATATTCAGGATCACCATATTGTTTAGCTCCTATAGAACGATGAATTATTTTTCCTACAGAAATCTCAGGACTTTTACCAGTTACAGGATCTTTATCAGTAAATGGGATAGGAACATTCAATTCAGGAGGATTCCAAGAAATAATAGAAACTCTTGTGGCTACCTCATCTATCTGATTCATAAATTTTAATAGGTCATTAATACTATGTCCTTTTACAGGAGACATAAGAGGAATTTCTTGACCTAGTTGATCTTTGTAAGTTTGATCTTCCCAATAAACAGTTCCCGGAACTCTTCCAGTTTCAGGAACATTTTGACCCATAGGAATATTCATTTTTTTAGCATCGGTTTCTTTTTGGTATCTAACTCCTCCTTCCCCAACTTTTCGTATATTAGCTCTTAAACTTGACAAAGCACTAAGTCCGGGATTTAAAAACCCATAAAATTGAGTAACTTCTTTTCCTGGATCCCATTCATATCCAAATCCCGGAATTAAATTTTGAATTGATTCTCTAGCTCCTTGAGCCATTGGTAAATCTAAAACAAAATCTGTTAAAGCTCGTGCATAATTTAAATTAATTTCTTCTAATTGTCTTAAACCTTCTGCTCTCTGTGTTCCTTCCATTTTCATAATGGCTTCGTAAGCTTGTGCTTCTTTTGTAGCAAATATAGCTCCTAATACTAAAGGTGCTTTAGCCATATCTAATCGTTCTAAAGGTAAATGCGTTATATCACCAGTTTTTTTATCCCTCATAGTTATAGTAGGTCCAAAAGGCTTTCCTGTAACTAATTTCATGTGTTGATTAGTTCGTTTAGCAGCATCTATTCCTTCCATATAAACTTCTTTTTCATCATCTAACATCCATTTAGATCCTAATCCCCAACCAGCCCATAGTAATAAACTTCCTGAAGTTATTTTAGCCATAGTGTCTTGTCTGAAAGCTTCATTATTTAAAAACTTTCTTCGATCTGGACCGGTAAATAAAGTAGATGCAATCTTTCCTAGTCCTCTTTCAGTTAAAGTTTGTTTATAAATATTTGCCATTGTCCTAACAAAAGAAAACTTACTTGCTGCATAAGTTCTTGCTAAATTAGAAGCAATATTTGTAGGAATATGAGGATTATTACTAACAATATTTTTAAAATCTTCTACTGAATTAACAGGACCCCAAGCTTGTTCCTGCATTAAACCAACTTTTCTACCTTTATTAGCTATTTCGGCTACATCAGGAGGTAAATTCTTAACTACATTAAAAGTTTCTTCAACAAGTTCTTTAGTTGTAAAACTATCTGCACCTTCTACACCTTTTTTGGAATGTTTTCCTCGTAATCTTTCTTCAGCCCTTTTAACTGCTCCCATTTGCATCTCTGCTCTTTCTAAAATTGTTCCAAAGAAACCATCTTGAGCCATAATTAAACGAGAATTCCCACTTGTTATAAATCCTGCACCATTTACTAAGAACTTAAAAAATTTTACTCCATGCCCTTTTAATCCTTTTTCTGGAAGTTCAAATAATTCATCTAGAAATTCTGCATTTAATCCTTTTGCCATTACCCATTCACCAATTCTTTGGTTAGAACCTCCAGCTATCTTTGTCATTTCATGAGCATCTCCGGCTCTATCTCCAAGTTTTAAAGTTTTTGCTGTTTCTATTCCTTGTCCAAAAGCAGATCTTTTACGATATCCTGTACCTCCAAAGACTTCTAAAAGAGCTTGAGCCATTCCAAACTGGTAGGCATTAGCCTGAGACATGCTTATACCTTTTCCTGCACCTAGTATTGGTTTTCCAGTTGTTTTATATACAAGTTTTGCAGCAGTATTCCATGAAGCAGCTATATAATTTTCAAAAGTTTTTGCTGCTAAATAAGTAGTTAATCCTACAGGAACAGCTGCTAAGGTCTTAGGACTACTTAATAATCCACCTACAGCAATACTTTTAAGAGCTTCAAATCCATAAGCTAACATTCCTTTTTTCTGATTAAGTGCTCTTAGTAAAGCTTCAGGACCTTCATGAGCAGATACAGCTTGTGCTATAGTAACTAATAATTCTTCTCCCTGAAGTCCACCATCTTTTGCAGATTCAATAATAGTATTCATAAGACCTTCTGTTCCTCCTACAGAGATCTTTCTTGCTTCCAAAGCTCTTGCAACATTTCCTGCTAACTTTACATCTGCTTCTAATACATCCATTAATTTATATGTATTAGTATAGAACTCTAGTAAAGCTTTTTTGTATACAGGATCTTTTGCTTTTAGTTCTCCACTAAGTATTTTTTGTTTTAAATTTGCTACATTATCTGCAGCCATTCTAAATGGTACAGTTTCTTCAATAAGATATTGTCGTAATGCTAACATAGTTCCAGGAAGAGTATCTGATCCTTGTGCATACTCTTTTAAATATGTTACAGCATTCTCTTCTCCTCCTAATAAGTGTTCTAATTGAGCACGAATCTTTGCAGCATCCATCACAGTTTCAGGATGAGATTTTACTGCATTTGCATAATGTTTATTAAATATTTCTCCTAATTCAGCTATAGATTGTTTTCTATTTTTACCAGAAATATTTTTTAAATTATACAATGAAGGAAAATAATCAACTTTACCAGCTATAATTTCTTCATAACTTACACCATCTTCTATCCCCTTCATAACTTTATTAATACTATCAACCCACTCTTTATTAGTTGAATCCTTTTTAATTAAAAAAGAATCTACATCTTCAAATTTAATCTGAGGTTGAAGAATATCATCTTCCATTTTAAGACCTTGAGTTTCAAGCATCTCTTTAACAGCATTTTTTTCACGGACATTAACTCCAACTTTTTTTAGATTTTTAGCTAATGTATTTCTACTTTCTTCTTTAACACCAGCTTTTTCTATTTGTTCTTTAGCAAAATTTGAAATCCTTCGGAGTTCTTCAGTTTTAATTACTTGTGGTCCACCAAGATCTAATCTCATAGCTTCTTCAACAGGATAATTATGAAAGATCCTATCAAAATAAGATGCTCCATAAGCTAAGGCTTGTTGAGCTTTTTCTTTAGAACCTTTTGAAGCATACCAAGCTCCTTTTCCTGTCATCATAATTAATGGAGCTACTAATGATAAACCTACTCCTGTGTATACAGAATCTACAAAAGATTTAAGTCGTTCTTCAAATACATTATCATCAGGACTACCAGCTATCTGATCTACCATCTCTGATTTTACACCCATCATTTGAAGAGCAGTTGCTAATCTTTCTTCTGGTGTAGTTATAAGTGTTCCTCCTATAACTTCCTTAGCAGCCATTCCTCCACCTTGAGTCTCTAACATTGCTGCTATTTTTGGATATAAAGACTTAATAGGAACAGCTACATGTTGATAAATAGATCTTCCTGTAGCGTATGCAAGTGCAAATTCTCCTCCTGATAATGCTAACTGTCCTAATATTGTTTGAGGTTTATCGGCAGGAGGAAAGTAATAATTACTTACTTCATAAAAAGTATTATATAAGTCTTTTGTAATTTTTATATTTGGAGAAAGAAGAGTTCCCATTGATGCCTGATCTATTGCCCAATTTGTAGTATCAATAGTTTTAGCTAAAGTATCAATAAGACCTTTTCCTAACATGTATGGAGCATCTATAAGTATTTCTTTAAAAGTCTGTCCTGTAGCACTAGCAGCATTTAGTGCAAAAGTTTCAACAGGATACTCTCGTCTATTCCATTCTTTTCCTAAGAAATCTTTTAGTTTTTCTGCTGAAACACTAACTGGTCTAGGTTTCTCATCTCCATCAGCAATAGTTTTAACATCTGGATAAACTTCTTTTAAAGGATTTAAGAGATTAGCAACATCTACATTTTCAAAAAGTCCACCATCTCTAAAATCACCCTGTTCTTTGTAATAGTTATTAATAAGATTTGTAGCATGACGATCTCCATTAGGATGATCAGCTATTTTAAACATAAGATTTAAAAGATCTTCTTCAGAAGCTTTTTCATCAAGATCATATCCTCTAGAAGTAACGCTTTCTTTATAAGCTTCTGCTTCTGGATCTGCCCAATCTCCTAATTCTTTCATACCTTCTTCAGGAGGTATTACTTCTGTAATAGATGATTCTTGTTCAGGAACTTCATTAACTACCGAATTATCATCTAGTAGCACCTCTTTATTTTCTTCTTGTTCAGGAAGAATTTGTTCCATCTCTTCACTCATAGATAACCTTTATAATGTTGCCATATCGTATGGTTCACTTATTGTAACATAAGTTTCTTTTTTGTCATTCCATAGACCATCAAATATTTTATCTTTAGTAATACTAAACCATCCTTGAGGATTTTCTTGTGCTGTAGTTACTACAGAAATAGTTCCGGCTGCTGGATTTATTATATAAGAAGTCATATCATTTTCTAAAGCTTGATAAATTTCAGAATTTTTAGCATCTTCAGATAATTCATTAGTAGATTTTTTCTTTTTATTTGTATCTGTTCCTTGTCTATTTTTGGAAGATTCCTCAACTTCTGCCTTTCTTTTTTCTGTTGCTTGTGCCTTTTTTAGCTTCATTAACGCTAAAGGATTCATTTGATATTCTTTAAGTCTTTGATTTGTTTCTGCATCTATTGGATGATCGTTATCATTTGCATAAACTTTAGTATATGATCTTGCTAATTCAACTGCTGCAGCTAATCTTTCTTGGTCAGTTGCATTTTGTAATTTAGGAGCTAAACCAGACCATGCAAAATTAAAATCTTGAACTAAAGTATCATATAATTTTCCGTCTTCATTAACAGGAAGAAACATTTTATTATTATTAAATTTAGTTAAATATCCAGCAAACAAAGATTTAATATGATTTTCTCCAGCAGTAACAGGTTTTTTTGTTTCAACTTTCCCTTCATTTTTAAGTTTTGTAATTAAACCTCTTTCTTTATAAAAATCATTCCGACTTAAATTTCCAAGTAGAAATTCTTGTTCAATAAATTCTATATTTTCTTCAAGTTTTAACCACCTATCTTCTCCACTTAATTCTGTAGCTTCTTGTTGCATAGTATAAGATTCAGAAATAACTGAACCCTTAGTAACAAACTTAGAAGGATCACTTTTTTCTTTTATACTAACTTGAAGTTTTCGTATATGTTTATTTTGATCATCAGCAGAAAATACATTTGAAGGATCTAACTTAACTCCAACTTCTGTACTTGTTGTTGCATGTGTAGATTCGTTAAAAATAGCTTGAATATTTGCTAAAGCTTCAGAAGGTTCTATTCTTTCACCTTCCTTATTTACAAGAGGATTTTCTATTAATTCTCTAATACTATTTAATTGTTCTGTTTTAAATTCTTCTCGTGAAATTTCATTTTTTTCATGTTCTTTTATCCACTTTTTCTTTTTATCAGAAATTTCTTTTTCAGTTCGTTGTCCTAGTATTTCTGCATAAGCATCTTCAAACCTATCATCATGATCAATATTAATTCCTAAATCTCCTCCTTCTTTAATAATTCCTGCAAAGTTCGTGTCAAAATTATCTCTAGCTTTTTTTAAATCTTCTAATGCTTTTTCTACAGTTATCCTTCCTTCAGCACCTTCTGGAAGAGATACTTTACCTATTATATCAGCTAAATCCTTTTCTACTGGTTTTAACTTATTAGATAATTTAGTTCTATAAGCATTTTCTTTTTTTAACTCTGCTACTTGTCTATCAAAATCTCCAGTTTTATTTTTTCCTGCTGAAATTAAATTAAGAAGTTGGGTTTTTTGAGGACTTCCTTCAATCCACTTATGAGAATTAAGTTCTGTTTCTAAATCCTTCCATTCTTCTGGAGTTTTTAATTTTCCATCTATACCTTTACTTGTTATTTTAGTAAAAAGTGAGGAATGTTTTGTCGTATCTTTTTTAATATGTTCTTTTTTTTGTTGTTCTTTTATTTGAGTATTATAAAGCTGAGATAATGTACTAGAATTTTCATCAGTAAGTCCTTTATCTTGCTCGATTGTCCGTAATTTTGCTAGTAATTTATCTGAAGAAAGAATTTTACCACTTGCATCTCTTATTTCTGCTCTATATGTACGAGTTTTTCCACTACTTGTTTTCTCTATATTTTGTTTTTCTATTTGTTGTTTGTTTTTAATTATAGTTTGTTGATCTTTTAATGTTTCTCTTTCTTCATCTAATTCATCCATTCGTACTTTAATAGCAGCATGTTTCATAGCTACAATAGCAGGAGTCTGGTTTTGGTTTTGATGAACTGATTTTCTTATAGCTTGTACTTGTTCTACATCTAATTCAGAAAGTTGTTTAATAAACTCTTTCTTCATATTAGTAGCTATTGGATCATTGGAAATATCAAATTCTTTGTGATTTGGATCTAGTTTATTTATAGCTGCTACTAAGTGTCCTCTCATTTCATTATATTTATCACTCATAGAAGCTGTAGCAAAATCATCTTTATTAGCTTCTAAATTTGTTTTAGCTATTAGTAATTGCTGTAATTTATTAGGGACTCCTACTGCTTTTCCGTTTTTATCCAATTTTATACCTTCACTTTCATGTTCAGGAGCAATAGTCTGATAGTCTAAAGCAGAGGAAACATTTATTAAAGTTCCATGTGAAGATGCTTTTGCTTTATTAATTATAATTTTATTAGAAGCTGAAGTAGATGCTTTTTCACTTTTAAGTAAAGATGCTTTTTTCTTCATAGCCGCAGTAACACTTGATTTCCAATGTTCTCCTACTCCTGTTCTCTCATACATTATCCTTCCAGCTTTTGCATTTTTACCAGTAAAAGCTTTTATAACTTTAAATACAGGATCATCAGAAGATGTTGCATTTAAAACTTTATTATTAACATCATCTATTAATTGAAGTTGAACTTTTTCTCTACTATGTGCTCTCATAACTTCTCCATTAGGTAACCTAGCTTTTTCATTAGGAAACCCAGGAAGAGGTACTGCTGAAATATGCTCAATAAGTCCATCTATTTTTTCAGGAGTACTAAGATCAAATCCTTCTAAATCGTCATTTGTAAAGGTATCTATTCCTGCTTGAATACTTCTGTCCTCTATCTCATCTATGTACTCCTGTTTTCTTTTTGCTACCATTGAAAGAAAAGTATTATCATTCAATGGAACTCTTTGAAGAGCTTTACCTAATTGAGGAAGTCCGATTAAATCTTCTTCTGCTCTTTCTAATTTATATACTTCTAATTTTGCAGTAGCAAATTTAGTAAGATCTTTTTCTCCATCAGGATTATTTTTTTGTTCTCTCCATCTTTTAACTACTCTATCAACTAAATTAGGAGCTACAGCATCCCATTCTGCTTGATGTTTTTTAAGTGCTCCTTCTGTTCTTTTTTGTTGATAAGCTTCTTTTAAATATTTATTATCCTTTTGATCTTTAGTAAGAATACTTCGTTTTCTAATTAGTTCTTTGTCTGTATGTGGAGAAGCCCACTTTTCTTCTTTTTCAGCTTCATTTAATTCCTGCCAATCTTTATCTCCATGTAAAGCATTTAATCTTTCTGCTTCTATTCTAGCTTCATTTTCTTTTCTATTTTTTTCTTGTCTAGCTTCTATTTCTTTTCTTCTTGCTTCAGCTTCATCTCTTCGATCTCTATTTACTTTTGCTTTATAAGCTTCTCCTCCTTTATCCGCAAACATTCCAATACTATCTGCAATTTTTTTCCATTTGTTTGCAGTTTGCATTTCAGCTTGCTGATCTACTTTTCCAGTAGGAACATTTGCAGTTCGATCAAATCGATTTATATTATAATTTGCTGTAGAAAATTCTGACATTATTTAGGTCCTGTATTGCCTGTTGATCCTGATCCACTTCCAACTTGTTTCTCAAAAGTATAAGCTTCTAATCCTGCTTGTCCTAAGCCCATAGCTAAATCCATAGCTCCGGGACCTTTAGCATAAGAGGTACTATCAATAGCTTGTTGTGCTTGTAACCACGCCATATCCATTCCTTGCTGTATTTCACGATCTCTAAAATCTAACTGAGATGCTTTCATCTCTAAATCTTGTAACATCTTAGTAGTTTTATTAAGGACACTTCCTTTAGCTTGTCGTAATAAACCATCTGTACTTGCTCCTTCAGGTAGTCCAGAAGCTTTCATAGAAGCATGAGCTTTCATTTGAGCTAAAGCAGAAGAAACACCAATATCAGATTTAATATCTAGATTTCTAACTCTCATTCTATCTGTATCAGAAATAGCTTGACGAGCAAATCCTGCTTTAATTCTCAAAGCTCGTTTGGTAAATAAATCCTGCTTATATTTCATTGCTCTTTGAGCAGCAGCAGCAGCTTTACCAGCCTGATGATTCATTATAGCACCAGTACCTTTAGCTATAGCCATTATAGTGAATGGGTCCATTATCTATCCGTTATATTTTTCAAATTTAATAAAAGGAATCCTAAGAAATCCGTAATGTTCTACAGTTTGTGTAAACTGAAATCCTAAATGTTTGAGCCAAGTAATCGATTCTTTATTTCTTTTGTCTACATAGTTATACATTGAAGGATATTTTTCTCCCATGTGTTCTATCCAAGACCTACTACTTTTGAGAAAACTTCTTTTATTTTTCTTTCTCCAAGAAGTAAAATAATTTGTTCTTAAAAACCACGGAATTCCATCCCCATTATCTTCTAAAGCTACTCCTCCAATACCTAGTAATTTATCTTTATCAAAATAACATATTAATTGGTCACTTCTCATTATAGAAGTAGTTATTGCTTCTTTAGGAGCTTGTCCAGAGGTTGCATATACTTCATCTTTATCTACCTCACACATATTATTTCCTAAAAGATCAATATAAGAAGGTTCAAAAGGCTTCACATGATCCTTATAATACATTTAAACTCTTTGGCTTCTTTTGTGTAAGAACCCTTCCCATTCTGCACTCTGAAAGGCACAGGGTAAATATTCATTATTCTCTAATATAATATTACAATTAGAACTATTTGTCATGACGGAGCTTTTAAATGTTCCTGAGAGCAATTTATATTCACCAAATGAAGAAGTGTTGGTAAGCATTCCTGAGAAGTTCTTAGAGTAGTTTGTACGAGGAGTAACAGTAGTAGTTCCTCCAGATCCATCAGGAATCTTAATAGTTCCTGGAGTTACATTTACTTTTACATTAAAGAATCCAGTTTTATTGTAGAGTAAATTAATATTTCTAATTTGCAGTTTTGCAGTTTGTATAGGAAGTTCGTTTTCCTTATGAATAAATCTTGAGAATTCATATTCAAAGGTGTATGGGATTCCTGTATAAACTACGTTACTAGAATGAGCTGCTAAATATTCATTTACTTGAGCTATTGTTGTCAGCTTTCTTGCATTGTCTGTTACAAATACTACATTACTAGGAAGAAATACTAATGTAGTATTGGAATTAGTTGCGGTTGCATTTACAGAAAGTTCAAATGTAGTTGTATTTGTAACGGATGCTACAGTTGTTTCTTCAGGGATTCCTGTTCCAATTACTTTCATTCCTGCTGAAATTCCTGCGGTACTATCCATAGTAACTGTGGCATCATTATTGGTAGTATCACATGTAGCATCTCTATACCAAGACATATTAGCAGCTACAGTATTACCATTTACAAGCTTTACTCTACGATCAAGAAGAACTGCTGTATCGTCTTCCATAACTGCTTCTGCGGAATCTAAGCTTAGATTAATATCTTCTAAATATAAACCATCAGATCTTTTGATAAGTAGCTTTAAAGTTGATCCTAAGAATGCACAGTTTAATACATCTCCATCAAATGTCCAATGACTCCAAGAGTTTTGTATTTTTTCCTGACCTCTCCAAAAATTTTTATAAACATAAACTCTTTTAGTATCATCAGTACTCAATACTGCTATCATTTGATCAGTAGAACTAACTACCATTTTACTAATAGTTCCTTTTATATATTGAGGAACATGGGCAGTTATATCTGTAGCATCATTAGAATCTGAAGATCCTACATCAACATAATATTCTCTTACTCCTGCATATTCTCCACGTTGAAATGGAAAATAAACAAATTTACCAGAAGATACAGGAGGAGCTTGAGCAGTACTTTCAAATTGTGTTACAACATCTACGGATACATTAGAAGGAGTAAATGCACCATCACTACTATTTAAACTAAATTGTTGAAAGTCTGAAAAGAGTAGTAAGCTTTGGTCAAATGCTGCAGCGTGTTTAAGAATAGAAACTTCATTATTAGATACGGAAATATCAATCGGATTACTATCCAATCCTGTCATTACAGAAATTGGAAAAAAATTGTAGAAGTTTCCTGAAACGGAAAATATAATATTTTCATCACTAAGGATTCCAAAACGGTTTTTATGAAAACATATATCATTAATCTTACCTCCTGTAAATGATGGAAAAGGGTTACTATCATCATCTCCTGCTTTCCTTGAAGACCATCCAAAACGTGCTCCTACGCCATTACTAGCAGCAGCTTCTTTTACTGGTTCATAAAGAAAATATTTATTTGCTGGAGTTTGTTCATCATACACTCTTATTAAACGATGAGGCATAGTACTAATATCAAATCCTGTTTCTAAAGAAGGACCTATCGTTTCTTTCCAAACTGTGTCAGCTAAAACATATTTAACATAAAAATCATCTTGAGTTGCTGTACCACTTCCTGCAATTTTTACAATGTAATTATTAGGAATTCCAGTTCCGGGTAAATTTGTAAACGATGTTGTAGAATCTGTAACACCTATTAAATCTTTTCCACCATGAGAATCAAAAGTTTTTATACTAAATGGTTGAGTACTTTTTATAATAATTACACTTGAACTTTTTTCTAATGAAAATGTAAAAGGAAGATCTGTTACATCTTCCATAGCATCTGTTCCTGTTCCAGTAGTAAACCCATCAAAGTATCCTTTGTCTGATGCTGGTGATCCTCCTGCTGCAGCATCTCCATTCTCATCTTTATCAGCTTCTATTTTTCTACCACCAAAACCTTCCGCAGGTTCAGTACTATCAAAAGTATTCCAATGACTTCCAGTACATTTAGTGCTTCCATACATCAACACATCAGCAATATTCATTGTTCCTATGTGTGATTGATTAAGAGAAACATTAGATGCAGGAGTTTGGTATCCTATTTTATATGTATTTCCATTTAACGAACCTCCTTCTACTGTTAAATGTACTACATATTTTGAACTATAATCTCCAACTTTTACAAAAATAAATCCTTCATGAGTAATACCTCCTGTTATATTATCTGATCCTCCTTTAGATAAATATGTTGAAATTCCTTCTCCTGAAACTTCTCCATCTGCATCTGCTTTATTTACTGTAACTGTTTTATTAATAAGAAAAGTTGTATCTGCTACAGTAGTTGCAACTATATTATCTTTTACTGAAGTTGTTTCTAGATAGGATAAATTTGAATTTATAATATCATTTGTAGAAGTGGAAGCATTAGAAGTTGGTGCAGATTTTACAGGAACAGCAGTTCCATCCTTATCGTATAATTCAAGAGTCTTATTTCCTCCTGAAGTCCTACTACAAACCATAGTATATTCTTCATCTCTATCTCTTCGTATACTATGAATAAAAGAATCTGATTCTGCGGTACTAGATAATTTTGCTTTATGTTCAGTTCCGGGTCGTTTTTCAAGACCTCTAGCTACAGAGCTTAGACCATTAACTTGTCTTTCTCCTTGTGAAGCTAATCTAATTTCTGCTGGTTGCTGAGAAATACCATTAATTAAATTAGGTATGGAACTAGAAATAAAAGGCATATCAGGAATATAATCTTCTTTGAGTATCTAAGGTATTTACAGGAGAACTTAAACCTCTATCTACAGCTGCATAAGTATCATAATTATCAAATATATTATAATCTGCTGATTGAGATTCAAAATCTCTCAAGTTTATTAAAGCAGCTTGTTCATCTTTAAATTGAAGTTGAGTCATCTCACTTGAACCAAGTATGTTTTCTTGGAATTTTCTTCCTGCTCTTAATGTAATATATCGTCTAGCTACTTCTGGTAGTTCTTCAAAATCAAAAAGGTATGTAATATCTACTTCTACATCACCATCAAATTCATAACTATTTTTTGTTCTATCATACAGTCTACTTTTACGTTCTATTACATCTGTATTATAATCTCTTTTTAATTTTGTAGTGTCTACTACTAAAGTATTACTAGGAAGTACAATTTCTTTTGCAGTATTAGGAGTAAGTGTATAACGTAAATCGGTATTAAAAGACCAACAAGCTGATTGGACTTCACGAGATACATTATCAAGGAGTATGGCAGCTACTTCAGCTTCTTGAAGTCCTGAGTTAAGTGTATTTACAGGAGCTTCTCCGATTCCAATAAGCATGGAATTAATAGCATCTAATTTAGTAGTCTTTGATACAGCCATATTTGAGGATTAATTAAAGTGAGGAAAGGAGAGTAGAGGGGTATGGAGAACTACTGTCACCCCTCTACAAAACGTGGGACATAGCAAGAGGATAAACTACATCCCACAAAAAAGGTTAACTAACAGGTGCAGTAAGTGCTACAGCCATTGCTGGTCGTAGTATGTTATGACCCATTGCATACTTGGAAACAATTAGAGTTCCCTGACGATTGACCATATAATCTGTCTCAACCGAAAGATCTAAGAGTTTCACAGTTGCTACTGCATCTCTGTTCATGATAAGAGCACGAACTTGCTCTCCTGTACCGCCATAAGCAGCTCCAGCAGGAAGATCGTAAACAGTTGCTCTATTAGATTCAGCAGATCCTAATGGTGCATCGGCAGCCGGAACTGCACCAGCACGAGTACCACCTGAACCACTCATAGTCCAGAGATTAGTTGCCCAACCACCAGAACCACCTGTTCCAATATGAGGAGTTCTAACTACTGGAATTCCTGCAATACTTGGGAGATCTACATCTTTAACTGAACCACTTCCACCTACATCTTGATTAAATAGGTGCAAGTTAGCAGTAGTTTCAGAGTTAGTTTGAGATTTAAACATGTGATAGTAAATATCTGTTGCACAAACACATACTAAATCATCTAAAGGTGCTCCTGCACCCTCAAGAATACGTTTAGCTTCAATAACTCCTTCCATAAAATACATGGATTTTACAGAGTTAGCAAGGTTTGCAGCGTATGCCACGTTTGTTGTAAAATCTTCATCATCCCATGCTGTACCTGCTTGATCTTGAACAAGATCAGCTACTGTAGCTTTTGAAGTTGATAGAGCAGCTTTAATAGCCATTCTGAGAATATTCTTATCAGCGGCATAAGCTAATCCATAAGCAGCTTCTGAAGAATAGACTGAACGTATATCATAATGAGCCATCGCTTCATCAATATTAGGGATGAATTGATTCACAATCAAGAGATCATCAATAGTGACAAGTCTCTCTGTATGTTTAGCTCCTGCTGCTGGGATAATCTCATTTCCAGGAGTATGATATCCAGCAGTCCTGTGTTTTCCTGTCATGATAAACTGAGCCGATTTACCCTTTGAAATATTTCGGGTTCTCGTATAGTTCATCATTATGTTTTTGGTCTGAAAGGCGGTCATGACCTCTCCGGCATATAACTTTAGAAATAACGCTCTAGAGTTATTAGCCGCATTGACCATACCAGATCTGTGACCAACATAATTAGTTGCGGACATAATTTAATTTAATTAAGGTTAAGTTTAACTAGTTTTACCTAGCACGAATTTAGTTACGGCTATAACTACATCGTACCTCAATTAAAGTTATCCTCCTCAGAGGGCAATAATTTTCTCGTGTGTTCTTCCGTATTACATTAGGTTAGAAGATTCTAGTTTCCTAGTTACTTCATCCCTAAAAGCCGGATCAGTATGGTATTTAGGATCTTTCATTGCCTCAGACATTTGAGCTAGCGATGTAAATGCTTCGGCTGAAGATCCACCAGTTGATCCTTGTAAAAGGTTAGGGGAACTACCTTGTTCCATTTGGTATCTAGCATTAAGAGATTTAATCGCAAATAAACTATCGTCTGGATTAGAACTCTCTAATGCCCTGTTAAAAGAATCTATTTCATTTTGAGCTAAGGATTTTCCTGCCCAATCAATTATTGTTTGATATTGTTCTGCTCCTCCTACAGAATTAAATGCTATATCTTGTAATTGATCTGATATAGCTTGCTGTCCATCTATCCATGAATTTACCATTTCTGTACTCATACCTTTTTCATTTAATTCTTTGTATGATTCTTCAGAAAGAGTATTATTTTCTAAGTACTCATTATAATATTTATCATAATCTAATCCTTGATCAGCTAAAGTTTTTTTAGCTTCATCCGCATTTAATTGAGGAGTCTGCGGAGGTGGTGTACCCTCATCGCTGTCCGTCACAGACTCCGAATTAGATGATAACTTTCTTTCTAATTCGTGATAGGCTTTTGCCATATCTTCAGGACTTTCAAACTTATCAGGTAACCACGCTGGTTGTTGATCATCTCGTTCTACTGCACCAGCTTCCTCTGCTAGTTGAACCATAGCTTGTTCGTGCTCCTTTGTTCCTTCAGGAGGTGGTGGAGCTTCTTCGTGTGTACTTATTTGTTGAAATTCTGCCATTGAGTTTCCTCTTTAAAAGGTTAGTTAGTCATTTCTGGAGAAGGTGCTTGATCCATACCTTGTTGGCTCATTCCCTTAACCATTTCTGGAGTGGCTTTTTCTGCCATTTTACCCATCATTTGTTGATTCATCATCATTTGTTGCTGTGCCTGAGCTGCTTCCATTTCAGCTTGTTTCTGCTCTGGAGATTTAACAAGTCCTTCAGTATCAATTCCAAGAGATCCTGCAAGTCTTGTTATATAATCTTCAACATTCAATTCCTGTATTACTTGTGGTCCTAATGGACTTAGTTGTTGTAAAAACATTCCAAGTTTATTTAGATCTTCTCCTCTACCAAGAGCTTCTACTCCTGTAATTATAAGAGGTTTTAATCCTTCATTAGGTAACTCAGGAATTTTCTTTTCTTTCTCCATTTTATTCATTAGAAGTTCTACTAAAGGTAATTGAAATTCCTGAGAAAGAACTGAGTAAACTCCACCTAATGCAATCTCTAGTTCCTGATGTGCTATCCTTATCTCTTCTGCGGTAACTCGTTCTGCATCTCTTCTAATTGAAGAGTTCATTAAGAACACTCTGGAAAGTCTTGTCTGTAACATCTGTATCGTTTGCTGTGCTACATTAAAATCCTGAGACTTACCAAGTTGTAGAGAAGATACATCGTTATCATCTCCTGTGACTATTGCACCATTCGGAGACTCTGCAAGTGTCTTAACTCTAGTAGTTCCATTGGGTCTTACAAGAAATAAAACCTTTGCTGCTGCGGCAGAACCTTCAACAATGGATTGAGTTAATGATTCTAAAGATTTTAAATCTCCTAAATATTCTTCTACATATCCACGCCCATAATCTTCTCCATCCATTGCAATAAATCTTAGTGCAATATAAGGACATTTATTTTTAGGAAAACTACCTTCTGATCCTGGAACTATTCCTCCATTTATTTCTTGATGGATCATCCAGTTTCTTCCTGTCCATTTCACACAAGTATATAAATCATGATTTTTTGTAGGAGTATCTGAATCTGGATCAGCAATAAGTTCCTTAGCTCTTTCTGGAAGAGACAATGGAGATAATGATTCTTTTGTAATAATTTCTAATACATTACCCATTGCATCTCGTTTAACTACATAACGATCTAAACGAAATACTCTTATTTGATCATTAGGAGGTAAGTAAAGAAGTACATTTCCTGTAACAATAAGTTGTTTTAATGCTTCTGATACAGGAACTCTAAGTCCTCTAACTTCTATTTCTTGCATTACCATACGTTCAATCTTTGCAAGACCTTCTTCTGCTTGAGACTTTTGTTCAGCTAACATAGCTTCCAGTTCAGCATTATCAACCACTAAACGAAAGAAGGGTGCGTTAGGAGGAAGTAAAGACATGAGAAGCTTAGAGCTTAAATTATTTACTCCTTCTGCTCCTATAGATTGATAAGGTGTAGTTATTTCTGAGGAACTTTCAAAACCTTCTTGAGGAAGTAAGGTAGGAATAGTAAATAAAGAAGCTTCTCTACCTCTTCGGAGATAATTATCTCTGTCAGTTAGGTATCTAGAATATTTTGATTTTACTTCTCCTTCATCTGGATATTCTGCTTCTATATTAATAGAAGTTTTTGTTTGTTTCTTTTTTTTGTAAGCCATTATTTACTGATTCTCAAGGATGATCTAGCTCTTTGTTTAGCTTTATTTACTCCTAAATCTTTTTTATCCTTTTTAATTTTTGCTCCTTTAAAAGCATCTTTTTTATCTAATTGAACTATCTCTCCTCCTGATGCAGGATTAATAAAATTACTAAGTTCTTGAGCTTTTTCTCCAATAAAATCTACTGCTCCACTAACATTTTCTGTTACTAAATTTCCATAATAAGCAGCTCCTCCTGCAATATCTCCTAATGTTCCTCCTGATCCTGTTCCCATACTTGATACTGCTTCGGTAACAGGAGCAAGATTAGTAGTAGTTGTGGTAGCTATATTTTCTATTTCTCCAGATAATGAATCTCCTGCGGTTTGTAGAGCATCTGATGCTGTATCTGTAACTGTTCCTACTGGATCTGTTATTGCATCGTCTACTTGTTCTCCTACATTACTTATTGCATCAGTTGTAGTACCAATAGGATCTGTGGCAAAATCATCTGCTTTATCTATTGTTTGAGCAATAGTTCCTCCACCTCCTCCACCTCCTCCGCATAGAGTAAGGTCACCTTTGTATTCAAAAGAGTCTGAGGATTGTTCTACCAATTTACCATCTAACCACTCATAGATTATTTTGGTATATATTTTCATAACGGAACGTAGTATTGGTAGCGGATTATAATTTCTTTGTTTACTAATTTTGCTAATTTCTTTGCTACCTGAACGAAATAGTCAAGATCAGTAAATGCAGTAATTCCTTTGCAATCGTTTTGTAATGCAAAAGTGGATATAATGGGATAACCATCTACCCATCGTTGAATTATAGTTTCTTTATCCACATCTTTAGTACGAGTTAAAGAAAATAATAATAAAGTTTTTGTTTCTGTAAACTCACAAACTTGTATATGTGTTAGTAATAAATACTCATCGTCATCATCAATCCATAAATGCATCTGATGACTAAATGGATTCATTAATCTAGAATAAATTCCTTTTAATGTTTCTTCTGTGTTGTCTTTAAAGAAAGCTAATCCTCCATCTGTAGAAACCATTGCTTCTTTAACTTGTTCCTTGTAGGTTTTCCAGTTCTCTTTTATTTTTCTTTGACTTACAAGTTTTAACATATCCTCTTTATAATTTTATGCAGCTTTTGGTTTTGTAATTCTTAGATTCATTCTTTTTTTCCTCTGTTTATTAGCTTGAAATCGAGGATCTTCATGTTTAATACCTTTTCCTGCTAAAGCAGTAATAGGATCTAACTCAACTTTCTTAGGAGAACTACTACCTGTTGGTATACACATCGTCTAAACTCTCTTTATAAGTTGAATTAATAACATTTATAACTTCTTGTTGTCCTTGAAGGAATCTAATATATTCTATACTACAAGATTTATCAGTAGGTAATTTATTAGGGAAGGTATCTTTGAGCCAATCTATAAGATCTTCTGAAATATTGTATGCTCCAATCATTTAATCTCCTAATAATATTAACCCTTTCTTCTAGAGTAGTAATTTTGTATATACTAAAACAAAGGGTTAATTATTAGTTACTGAATTTATTAGGTAATTTCACATGCTCCCCCTGAGCAAGAAAGCTCTTGGGAAGAGGTAGTAAAATCATCCTTTTCATATTCAGAAAGTTTGGTCCAGTCTAAGGTAGGCATCTTTTTTAAGAGGGATTTATACTCTTTTTCAGAGCAGTCTTGGTAGGGTGCTTGCTTATAAATGTGGTCAGAATAAGGTAAGAATGAAACTCCTGATATAGAATCAAAGTTTCGATATACAAATGCTCCTACTTCTAGCCACTCATCTTCTTTTACTGAGATTGTTTGAGATACTTTATGCTCAGTAAAAGCTTTAGAATAAACTGAATGTAGAACTAGTTGATCTATTGCTGAAAGATCATTTCTATATACTGCATTTATAGGAGACTGCATAGGAAAAGAAAATACATATCCAGTTTCAGGTTTAACTGCATCATCTTCATAAGGAATTCCCTGATCTACCATTAGCTTAGATATCGGATCTTTCTTATCTCCTCTAACAGTTCTGATATAGTACGGATTATGTCTTGTATGTATACCAGAAGCAGAGTCAACTAATTGACTTACTGTTCCACTAGGTTTAATTGCAGTAATAGCAGCTGAAGGATTAATACCTATTTCATCTGCTACTTCCTCGTTTTCTAATACTGCTGTTTCTTTAAGAGTTTCTAATTTACTAGCTAATCTTTCATGGTTATATTCATGACCATTGGTTAGTTTATTATCCATAATTCCAGTTAATGAAACACCAAGTAGTCTTTCTTCATCACAATTTGATTTCCATTTGTTAGAAATATACCTGAAATTAGTAAGGGTACTTTGCCATGTTCCTAGAATTGTAGCAAGTCTGACCTTACGTTCTATATCTTTCCAAGAATCTTTAGGTCTTATTACTGCTTCTGTTAGATTACAGAACTCTCTAGGTCTGAGAATTATTTCAGAACAAGGATTAGTACCAAACTCATACTCAGTATTTCTTCGTTTTCCTAATTTTTCTGTGTGTTTTTTAGCATTAAATGAGGAAAAAATACCACGCTCACCAGACTTAGACATATAAAGACTTCTCCATTCCTTTAAGAATGTTCCTAAGTCTGGTTTCTCATGATAGTTTGCTGAGTTATTTGCTAGATATCTTTGGGAGTTTTCATATCCAAACTCTCCACTCTTACAATTCCTGAGTTCATCATCTCCAAGATCTGAAAGAGAAAGAAGAGCACTCCGTCTAACTCCTCCTACCACAATACACTCTGCAATTTTACATACAATATCATGACACTCTAATGCACGGAGTCTTCTACCTGTTGCTCCTTTAAATTTTTCTATAGTAAATTGAAATAAAGAAACCAATGGCTCAGGACCTGATGCTCTTCCTCCGAATGTTTTGAGTACTGATCCTGCTGGTCTGACTTCCGATATATCCCAAGTTGGAATTAAGCCTGTCCATAAAAGTGAAAGTAATTCACGGAACGCTTTAGCCCAACCAAGTTTAGAATCTCTAACTTTTATAATAGTATCAGTAGGATGTAGTTCTCCAGGAACAAAAGGAAGTTTTTGAATGTGCTGAGTTTCTACAGAAAAACCTACTCCTGTTCCATTCATAAGTACATATAAAATTTCATCAAAAGCTTTTACATTATCTACTGGAGTATATGCACAATTATATCCTGCAATATTCTCTTTCTTTAAGGCGGGTCCTGCTGTCATGAGGCAACGCATGGAAGGCATTACCTCTAGATTTAGTACAGCTTCTTCCAATTCTATGTAAGTACCAATAGGTATTTCATAGGAAAAATTTTCTTTTAGATGTTCTGAAAAGAATTTAAAGTATCGAGACACAGTTTCTTCCCAAGTTTCTCTTCGTTTTTCTTCAGGTAACCACCTTGAGTAACGACTTAAATGTATATACTCTTGATATTGTGTAGGTAATTTATTCATTTTTGATCCTCTCTCTTTCAATAAGTTTTTCAATGTAGGTTCTAGCTTTTAATAAATCATTTACTCCTCCTTTATGAGGATAACGAGAAACATATTTAATTACATTACCCTCTAAGAAATCTAATTCATTTGCAATAATATATTCCAAAGGTTGTATACCAAATCCTACTTGATCATAGTGTTTCGGATTAGTTACTTCCTCTTTTTCAAGTCGAGATGGAATAAGTGTACTTTCTATATTATTTCTCGCTTGAAGTTTCTTTATATTTTCTTGGTCATCTCTACCAAAATCATAATTTGTCATGTTGTTCTCCATAGATTAGGTTCATGAATTATTTTATTATCTTTCCATAAGATAACTTTATTATTTGTTCTATCATACTCACACTTCCTGAGTATTCTAGCCATACGAGCATTTAGTATAGCTTCTTCTTTGGTTGATCCTGCTTCTTCAAATCTATTTACTACAGTTTTCCAAAGATCTTTTCCTTCTTTTTGAGCTTCAGTTAAAAGTTTTGTAGCTTTAACTTTACCCACATTAGGACAGCCTTTATAATTATCTACAGCATCCCCTACTAAAGTCTGGTAATAGAAATTAAAATCAGCTTCCTCAATATCTATGTAATATATTTCTTTCGTTTTTTCATTCCAATGATATCCGGGAATAGTTAAAAGATCTTTATCTTCACTAACAATTACATATTCATTATCATTTTCTGTAGTAGCAATAATTCCTATTACATCATCTGCTTCTAGGTTTGTAAATTGTCTGTATGGATATTGTTCTTTACAATATTCTAAAGCTGCTTTAAAGCAGATAGGTTTTCTACCTCCTTTTCGGTTAGCTTTATATTCAGGATTAATATGTTTCCTGAAATTTTCTTTATCAGAAAAACAAAGAATAGTTCTGTCTGCATTCATATCATTTACTAACATATCTACTTGATCATCTATGATATGTTTTACTGTATCTAAGTCAGACCATAATAACCATTGATCATTCCCCCAATCTACTTCTTCTTCCGCACTTCGACAAGCTTTATAAAGTAGAATGTCTGCATCTATTACTGCTACTCTAGCTGAATATTTCATATATCCTCTTATAATTGTGGTGGATTGTTATACGTTTTAGGATTAGTTAGATCGTATGCGTAATCTTCGTAAATTTTTAAAGTTAAACTGTTCCCTTTTATTTCTTCAAAAGGAATTATATAAATTTTTGGAAATTTTACCATAAATAAAAAGTCAAAATCACCTTTAGTATAAGGAAACTTTCTAGATTTACCTCTATATTTATCTCCATTCTCTCGTTTTAAAGAGATACGATCTCCTTTTTCAGTTGTTTTAACTTGAATAGTAGACCAAGATGTTCCTTTATTTATAGCAAAGTCACAGCTACTACATGAATTAGTAGGTTGAAAAACATCAAAGTTCCATCTATGAAGTAGATAACGTACAATATCTTCTCCTGCTAATCCTATAGTTTGATTTACTTTTCCTTGTTTAATGTGTTTCTCCCCAATTATTCCCGATGGAGTACTCTCCTGAGAGTGGGATTCGGAGTCCAAATCCAACTCCTGTAGAGGTAATTGCCTCGACACAAATTCTACCGATTTCTTCTGCATAGTTCTCCTTTACTGTAAGTTGAACTTCATCATGGACAAAAGCTACTTGATCGTAATCTTCACCACGTTTGAAGCCTTTTTTATTAAGTAGAGAATGTAATTCTACTACCCATTGTTTACAAATAATAGCTCCTGCTGATTGTAGGAGTGTATTGAGAGCTGCGTGTTTAGATCTAACAGGAACAAGTCTACCATCTAATCCTCTTATAGTACCTTGTTCTACTGCTTTCTTTTGAACAGCTTCCCTTAGTGATTTCAATGCAGGAAGTTGAGAGAGAAACTTTTTCTTTAATGAGTTCCCTTCTTTTCTCCCTTTACCCACGATCTCACCGATCTTCTGATCTCCTGCACCATACAGAAAACCATATATGAATGTTTTTGCTTGATCCCTCGTAGATAATCCGGCAGCTTCCTGATTAACAGTATGTATGTCCTCCTCCAACAGTTTCTTACCATATTCACCATCGTCATACTTAGCAAGATAGTGCGATAAGCACCGCAACTCAAGACCAGAGACATCAACTCCCAATAGTTTCTGTCCTGAACTAGGTATAAATAACGCCCTGCAATCCTTCCCAAAGGGTGCATTTGTATTTGGGACTTGAGCGAGGTTTGGGTTCGCATGAGATGCCCTTGAAGTCGATGCTCCCATCGTGTTGACTCTTCCATGTAATCTCCCCTGCTTTACGAGTTTTAGCCAAGCTTGATCACCTTCTGCAAGTTGACCAATGCGTTTATTTAACATTAGGTATTCACTCATTAACTGAGCTTCTGGATAATCTAATTTTTTAAGGATACTCTCATCAACTTTAGGTTCACCAGTAGGAGTAAACTCTTTCGGTTTCCAACCTCTTAGTTCTTTTAATCTCTTAGCTATGTGTTGCCTTGAGTTAGGATTAAACTCTATAATTTTTATCTTGGTGTAGAGTTCATTCCTTCTAAGTCCTTCATTGATAAGCCATGTTCCAAATACTTTCTTCAGTTCTTCGGATAGTTCATCTCTTCTCTTGGATAGTTTGGAGTATAATTTGATAGCCTTTTCCTCATCAAATTTAAACCCAGTTTTTTCTTGCTGAAAACAAATTTCGGCAATATTATGTTCCAAACGTATGGATTTTTCGGATGGTAGTTTTCCGCTTAAATTTTTCCATAAAATATCCGTGAGTTCAACATCGTTTTTACAGTAGTCTATCATCTCTTGAGAGAGTTCCTGGAAGTCTTCTTCTTTACTTCCAAATTCTCCCTTGTAATGTTCAAGACGATATCCCCACGCTTCCAGAGAATGAGATCCCCATAAACGAGGTTCTAATCTACGAACTGAAGCATCTTCATTTCTGATGTCAGAATAAATTAAACGAGATAGAATAAGCGTATCAGTTACCTGATTTATAGGAACACTCAGACCATAAAATCGTTCCAGAACTTCCAAGTCAAATCCTAGAATGTTATGTCCTATGATATGACTAGTTCTTAATTTATCTACTGCTTTCTTTATTTCTGAATCAGTAGTAGCTACCTCTATATGATTAGTAGATTCTACTTTCATAACCAGACAATGTACCTTAGTACATGTATCTAAAAGACCATCAGTTTCTATGTCTAAGATTATATTTTCCATACTAGAAATCCTCCTTTTCCTCCTTTTCAAATCCATAAGATTTAGCTTCTTCTTTTGAAGCAGCTTCGGTCATTCTCCCTGTTTCTTTTGAATAATGAAGAGTATCTGCAATACCAGTTTCTCCTGTCCAACGATTCTTTAAAATCCTAACTGTAGTTAGATCAGAATTTTCCTCATCTTGCTGATTACGCTCACATCCAATTACAATATCTGAAAGTTGAGCGATACCATGAGATCCTCTAAGTTGATTTAATGATGTTCTTACTCCTTCTTCGTGACCTTTATCTCCTGTGGGTCTACGGAGATGAGAAACAAGAACCAAAGAACATTGGACTTCCTCAACTAAACTTCTCAGCTTAGTCATTACAAAGTCTAACATTCTACGCTCATCACCACCTTCCAAACCAGATAATATAATGGTGATATGATCAAGGATAATGTGAGTACATCCCATTCCCTTAACGAGGTATCGTACCTTGTTGAAAAGATTGGAGATTTCCATACTCCCCCAATGATCATACATAAACAAATTACCAGTTCCCAATACGTTATCAAATCCATCTTTCAACTCCTCTTTAGTGTATTCTACATTCTGTAAATGAATTGGCTTATTTAAGTACAAACCTATAAATCCAAGTGCAGTTCGTTTTGTGTTCTCCTCAAGAGCTAAGTAACCTACCTTCTGGTTACGGAGAATTAATGAGTAAGCTATTTCTCTACATAACTGACTCTTACCTATACCTGATCCTGCGGTAATGGTTACTATCTCTCCTTTACGAATGCCTTGTGTCATATTATTCAAGCCATTAAAAGGATAAGGAACGGATTCAGATTTCTGAGAAGTTGATACTAATTCCCAAGTATCTTTTCCGTCTATGATTCCGTCAGGTCTATAGGATTTTGCTCCCCATATAGCACTTATTATATCTGCTCCTCTTCCCTCCTTGATCATCTCATTAGGATCATTAAGTGGAAGAGTTGCTATCTTCACTTTTCCTGGACTAAACAACTGGACACATTCATCCACAGCTTTTTGTCCTGCTTCATCCTGATCGAACATTAGAATAACTGATTCAAAATTTTCCAAGTATTCTAAGTCATTCTGGATTGCTTTCCTAGCTCCAGCAGCTCCAGTTGCAATAGATACAACGGGCCATTTATTTCCTTGTGCCTGAGAAACAGACATTGCATCTAGTTCTCCTTCACAAATCGTAATCATCTTACCTTTTTCCCAAAGGTGCTTTCCGTATAATCCTGCTTCCTTAGTGTTACCAAGAAATAGAAAGTCCTTGTTAGGAAAACGTAACTTTTGAGCGATTACATGTCCATCTTTTTTGTAATTTGCAATCTGAACTTTCTTACCTTTGAAAGTTCCTGTTTCATATCCCCACTTGTCCACAGTAGCTTGATTGATACCACGCTTTTTAAGTGGAAGACGTTCTCCTTTTACTAAATCCATTGAATAATTCTCCTCTTGTTTAGTGTTATTTTCGTTATCTCCTTTCTGTCTGTAACCGCATCCTGGAGTAAAACACCAACCATGCCCATCATCGTAGATTGCTAGGTTATCTGCTGAACCACATCTAGGACATGGAGCATGGGAGATGCAAGTAGATTCTTGTTCTCCCATAGTCCTCCTTATTTTTCATGAATCCAAGAGTTAGGAACTATTGATTCGGCATATAGAAAATCATACTTCTCACACCACTCCTGACAAGTGAACCTTCCTCCTTGAACTTTTTTACTTAGTTTTTGAAATACAAATCTAATATCTAGTTCGGGATGTTGTTGCTTTATAAGTCTGTGTTTTCTCTGATCTTCAGCTTTAAACCATCCCTTGACTTCTATTAAGATACCATTCGGAAGCAGAAAGTCTGGAGTATATCGTTTTGGAACTCCATACTCTATTTTATGAGGTTCAAAGATATACTTGACTCTCTGCTTTTCCAGTTGATCTGCAACCAGACCCTCTAAATCAGACCTATAACGATTAAAAGTCTTCTTCATCGTCAGAGGTAGATTCATCTTCGCTGGTTACAAAAGGATTCTCAGAAGGTTCTTCCGATATAAAACCTTCTTCCTTAGCGAATCCTGAAGTATCAGAACCTTCGTATTCAACCAGATCAATAACCTGAACTGCATTGAAATACATGGTAACTCCTGACTTCCCATTTACAGTATAGGGAATAGGAGAATAAGATACTTTGACTGTTGATCCCCAACCAATATCAACATTACAGGGCTTCATCTGAGAATCAACTACCATGATCTTAACATCACGAGACTCTCCATTTTTCCCTCTGATACTAGCTTTCTGCTTGAACTTGAAGATGATATCATCTCCATCTTCCTTGTAGGGAACATACTCAGAAGGCTTTTTTCCTGAAGACTTAACTTCCTCAGCAATCCAGTTATCAATCTGAGCCATCCAATCCTTTGCTTGCTTTGACTTAGCAGGAAGCAAAAGATTAATCTGATACACATCATAATCAGGATGTGGTCTTTTTACATTTACCCATTTACATTTTGCTTTGGGCGAAACCATTTTAGTTACTGCCATATTGTTCTCCTTATTATATATTATATATTATACAGTATATTGATACGATTTAAATTGATTTATTATTTCCATTTGAATAGGATCTAATCCATCATCTTCATATTCTTCTTCTATATCCTCCTTTTTAAAAAATAGGTTAATAAGATATTCTGGATCTATTCCAGAATTAGTAAGTTCAATATAAATATCTACAGGTAAAGGTTCTCCTGATTTTAATATTTCTATTGCTTGATATTCTATATCTTTCATATTTTCCTTTCTTATATCTAGAGTAGGTAAAAAGAATTATTAACAGAAAAAATAAGGTGATCTTAACACCTCATGAATATTTAAATTTCCCATCTTAGGAGGTTCAGGAACTTCATCCAATACTTCCAAAGCAGCTTTATAGAAATCATCTAAGACATCATTGTTCTTATAAATGTCTACGAATGCTTCTCTTAAAAGCTTTGCCATCTTAGGAGTATTATGAGCATGAGTTCCATAACTGTCATGGATCATTGCATAACTACTTATTTCCTCCTTATTACATAGATGCACAGTTAGGGTTAGTGCTGAGGCATCCAGAGAATGTACAAAGTTAGGTGCTGATCCATTTACTGACCTGAGTACATCTATCTTTTTACCATCCTCTTCATAAATTACAGGCTTCAGGAGCTTACCATCAATGGTAGTGTTTATCTGTCTCCATTTAAAAGCCTTGTAATGCTGGTAGATATAAAGTCCAGTTGGAGTTTTCCAAATTACAGGATAACCTCTTTTGGAAAGCTCAGAACTTACATCTCTTATCCAAGTCATAGCTTCTCTTGCAGAAACTACAACTTCTCCTATGGCATCCCAAACTAAGGTAGTGATCCAGTTTATGTACTTAGATAGAACTTCATTCTCAGGGATTCTGAGTTTTTCTCCTTTCCTGAGTTGATCTTCTACATATTCTTCAACATAAACCATTGCACTAAACCTAGTTCCACCATAAGGAACAACCATTACTGGTCTTTTTGTCATCTTACGATTAATAAGACCAGATTCAAGCCATACTTTTGCTATTGGATCATCCAAAGAAGCTAGTCTTTTGGTTTCCCGAAATACTACATCTGCAACTTCCTGGTAAATGTCCTGTGGAGATGATTCTTTTGTTAAGTTTGTTGCTTTACCTCCGATAGGACATCTCAACATAGCTGAATAATGCTGTAAACCATTGTTAGAGCCATCTAAAGCTATCGGGAGATAGCTGAGTACCCCTAAGCCTTTTCTTTTCAATACAGCCCATTCTGAGCAGAATGCAAAAAACTGCCAAGCATCATCAAATTGTGTCCACCAATCATAATCCAATCCAAGTTCCGCAGATTTGATAATATGCTCCTCATTATCCAAGACCCATTGGATTCTTTCAGAAAAAGAAACTTTGTCTACTCCTGCACAGTTTGCACCATGAATAGCAAGCCAATCTTTTTGTTCCTGATTCTCTATTGGTAGACCTTCTCCGAATGTCAGGAGAGATTTTGCGTATTCTGTACCTTGAGGAGTAAGGAAAGAAGATACAGTATATTTTCTTCCTCTAAAGTCAGCTTGATACGGAAAATAAATCTGCTCAAAGTCCTTGAATTTATTAGCTAAATTAAGAGTTCTCATAAATTGTAAGAGTTGAGACTTTCTTCTAATATTTTCTTCGTATACTTTGGTAGCTTTTACCTTCCAACCTTTTAACTTTAGTTTTGTTTCCTCATCCATATCTTTTTTCTTGAGGTCTTTTGGAACTACTCTTGCAGGAAGATCAAGCTCATTACGATCAGGCATTGAGCCTATAATTCTTCCCTGATCCCATGCTTCCTTCATTACCTCTAGAACTCTTGTGTTTATCTTCCACTTGGTATTTTGAAGTGAGTTTACAGATTCAAATTCCATATCCATATTATGAAATGGAATATCATTCTTAACATTCTTATAAGTTTCCTTAATGAATGGTAATCTGTGACTTAAATAACCTCCATTGTTAGGGTTAGTCCAATTCTTAGGAGTTGTGACCATTGGTAGATATGCAGGAGACATTAATTCTCCTTGATTAATTATATCTTGAATCATATCTAAGGTTTCCTGAGTTGGAACGATAGTATATGAGGAATACTTTTTCCCTGTAGTTCTGGTAGAACCTAGTTTAATTAATCCTGTGGATCGAATGATCAGATCAATCATAAGTTGTCCTACCTTAGTTCGTTCTAACTGAGTCCAAACTGGTATTTCTTCTCCCATTTTATAGGATGCAGTACGGATTAATCCATATCTTCTGTAATGTCTGGAAGCAGATATTTTTCCTATCTTTTTCACCAACATTTGGAAGTAATCCTTGTCCTTATCCTCCCACATACTGAATCGTACCTGATCAGATAATGCCTGTCCTATCTGATGGGATAGATTCATAAGTTTCTGAGAATGAGATATTCCATCCATTAAAGCTCTGAGAGAAATAAAAGATGCTACATCATTATCAAGCATTGCCAGGAAAGGACTTACTGATTTCATTCTTCCTGGTTTTGCTACTTCCTCAGTTATATGAGTGTGAATAGCTTTACTGAGAGTAGTTACTGTCCTTTTCATCAGTAAGATTCCATGAAGAGTAATAGATTCTGAACCTTTACGTTTAGCATCTCTTACTTGCTTCTGAAACTTTTCAATTCCAGTATAAACCATTTCTTCTTCTAAGCTTTTCTGGATTTCAAATATGTTTTCTGATTTCAAAATTCCTCCTTTTTAAAGGTTTGGTGAGGAAGGTGAGATTTGCACTCACTAAGTCATACGACCTCTGATTTACAGTCAGATTCCTTTTCTAGATTGGATACTTCCCCTCTGAGATATTTTTGTGCATCTTTAGCATTAACCATTTTAATCATGATTTCTCCACCTCCCCAACAATATAGTAGTACAAACATAACACATATAAAAAATCCTGTCAGTACACCAAAACCCCATATTGTGAAGAAGTGGAAAATATCAGGTAACATTATAAACCATCGTTGAGCCATGAAGAATCTCCTTCTAAAAGGTTAAGTTCTCCATCTTTTTCTAGACAGTTCTCACATTTCCAAGTACGATCATTTGAGAAATAGACGAAACTAGGAGCTTCATCTGAATCTACAAGCTGATCACAAGAGTTGCAATAAAATACACTCACATTATCCTCCGTTTTTCGGTTGTATTTAGTTTTGACTTTGTGAATCCTAGTTCCTCTATTTTTAATACCCTTGCCCATGCTACCTAACGTATACATCAAAATGAGTAGCTTCAGACTTAATTGTGTGGTCTGGATGGTGCTTCCTAGTACCTCTCCAACGTACACGCAAAGGTCTATTCTTATAGATGATCTTTGCAAATGCCTTTGCAGTTTCCAAGTTCTCTTGGGAAAATGGAATCCTACGCAAAGATGATCTGAGGTATTTAGAATCTACAAAGTATTTTACAAGTTCTTCTTGAACTTCTATTGCTTTTCCTTCTACTATGAATTTAACTTTCATTTTGTTCTCCTAAAATAGATTAATTAAAAATACATTCCATTGCGTAAAAAATGAAATGTAACTGTACAACATTAAGGTGACCATCACCCTAATTCCTAATGTTCTCATGATAACCTCCATTAGTAGGTTATCCACTCAAACCCATGAGGTTCTCCCCAATGGGCTATTGTTACCCATGTAAAAACAATTAACATGAGATGCTTCCAAATTAAGTATTCGATCATTTATCCTCCTTTCCTGGATTTATAAGTTCCTCCAATCTTTCTGCAATAGCCCGAAAAACTGGAACTGTAATTGCGTTACCTAAAGCCTTATACTGTCTTGTATTTGAGAGTATTTCATTAGCTAAATGGTAACACTCATCTGGAAACCCTTGAAGTCTCCAACATTCTAATGGAGTAAGTCTTCTTATCTTTGCATTCTCATCCACTAATGTTTGTTCTATAGTTGGTGATGTAGTTAAAGTTCCTACAAGACCATCTTTTCTTGGTACTACCTCTTTACCTCTTCTAGGTGAAAAGTCTTTACCAGTTTTTGCCTTATGTTCTCTTCTTATTTTCTTTGCTTCTTCAGTTCTCCTTTCTGTTAGAATAAATGGTTGCCTATTTCCTCCTTGCATAGTGTTTAATGTAGGAGAAATACCTTTAGGATCATATACTCTATCATTTGAGTGTTTAGGTTTGTTGATTTGAATTAATTGTCTTCTACCCTTTAAAGTTGTATTTGTTCCTTTATGATAATTTGCATCTAAACAGTATGACAAATCTTGCCCGACTCTCCCAGGATTTTCTTTGTTACCCTTTCTGAGAGGAAAAAATGCTCCTCTGGGTTTGGTTCTAGAATGTCTACCAATGAGATATATTCTTTCTCTGTTTTGTGGGACTCCGAAATCTTTGCTATTAAGGATAGACCATTCGATCTGATAGCCCAATTTTTCCAACTCAGCTTCAATCGTGGCAAGAGTTTTCCCTTTGTCGTGATTGCAAAGCCCTTTGACATTTTCCATGACCAAATAGTCAGGTCTTGTAATTCTGATAATTCTGAGGAAGTCAAAGAAAAGGTTTCCTCTATCATCTTCAAAACCTTTCCTGTTTCCAGAGATTGAGAAGCTTTGACATGGCAATGATGCAACTGCAACACGATGTCCTCTAATGTTTCTGATTCTTTCATCTGTAAGTTTGCTAAAGTCATCTAAATCCTCTCCTGTTTTAGGGTTACGTTTTTTGTAATATTTCTTTGGGTACTCATCGATTTCTGAATATGCGACACATTCCCAATTCATATTTCTAACTGCTTCATCTGGAGCACCAATTCCAGTTGCAAAGCTACTCCATTTAATTGTTTCCATTTAGTTCTCCTTATTTAGGTCTATAGGGTCTTCAGCTTGGAAATCTTCATGTCCTAAAGCTTGTTCAATGAAAGCCATAGCTGTACATAAATCATCCCATCTTTTATACTCCTCAGCTTCGATATTAGTATGTAACGCATACCAAATTTCATTTAATTCATTTGTATACATTTTGTTCTCCTTATCGATGTCCTGACCAATTTTCATCTAGACTTGAGTACATTCTCATTTGTTGTCTATCTTTCTCTTCTCCTCTACTTCCTCTAAGATCAATAACTACATTGAAACCTAAAGGCATTTCTGTTTTGACCTCTTCATCTGAGGCTGTACTAAATAGCTTATTTAATTTTCTTGAATTTGTCAATGTTTTTTTCATGATGTCCTCCATTTTTTTAATTCACTTTGTTTAAAATTTACAGTAATTCCAAGTTCCTCAACGATAAAATCTAAAGCTTCAATAGTTAATGTTTTAGTTCCTAACAGATGAGCAAATTTCTTTCCAAGCTCATTTATTGGATAGTATCGGACATTTCCAAATTCTATCCTTTCTTGAATTATTATTTCTTTAGTGATATTTTTCCATTCCATTTTGTTCTCCTTATTTATAGGTTTAAATTACGCCATTCATAGCAAGTCTAACAACAGACTTACCATAGGCTCTTTGTGCTCTATTAAACTCCTTTTTAAAACTTTTCATAGATGCGTTATTTCTTGTTCTATGGCAAAACTTATTTTCTACTTTTTCAATCTTAAATTCTGAGTTAGCTCTAGCCAGTTTTGAATTAATTCTGTTATATTCAGTAATCATTTTGTTCTCCTAATGTTAGTTATCTTGGTTCCAGGAATTAGTTATCATATACAAATCCCTCAACATCCTTATCTTTTTTGAGTGATCCCTTTGCAGTTAATCCTACGATTACACCTTTTTTATCCATGAATCTTAAATCATGAACATCACCATTAATTACTTCCATTTTATTCGCTCCAATACTAAAGCTTTTTGGTATTTCATTCCTGAAAATCATAGCTACGTTTTTCTGAGCTTGTAGCATTCCAGGAATTTGGTTAATTTCATACTCTTCTGATTTTGAATAAGTCAGAGTATAATTTGGAATGTTTGAAACATCCCTTTCCCAGTTTTTTGTATAATCATAAAATTCTATATTTGGAAAGAGTTCAAAAACTGTTTTTCCATCATGTTTGATATTTTCCCATTTAATGTCAGAAAGTACATTTAATCTAACGCACGGCTTAATATTTCTTTTTTGTGCTCTCCTTTCCAGTTTTGCTAATTCAGTAATTAATTGACTTACAAACTGTTTATTTTCTTTTATGAAAAATACAGCTTTTTTGATTCTTGCATTTTCTACTGGCTTCATTCTGCCACGACCTTGAACAAATAAGCAACCCTTTCTACAAGCTTTTGTTGAATGTCCCCCACATAAATCAACATTCAATCCGTTTTGCTTATTTGGTGCAAGTGAAACACCGCCAGTTATAGTACCCTTAAATTCTGATTTGATTTGAAAATACTTTTCATTTAATTGATTTAAAAGTTTTTCAAATTCTGCTGAATGTTCTGTCATTAACTTTGGATTTGAGTTTGTTCCAAGTAATTCCATTTTATCCTCTCTTTCTATTAATTTTCCAAATATGAACTATACAACGATTACAATAATCATCTTTTTTAAATTTATATTTTACGCTTTTATCAGTTTCGCACAGCTTACATTTTCTCATTTTATCCTCTTTTGATTAAATGTTAAACTCCAAATAAAGTTTGAAATATATTTTTCTTTTTTGGAATTGTAAATGTTGGACTTGGTAAAGATATATTTTCCTGTTTTTCTGTGTTGCTTTCCTGTATTATAATTTTATGCTTTAAATATGATACTAAAAGCAATTTTCCCTCCTCATATAAAATACCAATTTTCTTGCTTTCAAGATCAATTATTGGTCTATCAATTCCATTTCTTTTAGAGTTGCTCACCTTTCTTTTACCATTTTCTGCAATTTCAAGGATTATAGTTTTTGTTTTTACCAAATATTCAATATTATATCGTGCATTTGGTTTGAATCCTGAATCTATAAGCTTTTTACCTTCAATCCAAATTCTGAAGCTTTTAGATGTTTGTTTTACCTTAGTGTTTGAATGTGCCATTGTTACCTCTTTTGATTAAGATTAAATGATAATTGAACCGCTTTTGGTTTGTGTTCAATGTTAGGATATAATTTGTTATAAGCTTTTTGTTGTTTTTCAAATAGTTCATCTTTTGCAACATCTTGCATTCTTTTTACTTGTTGCTCAAGATCTTCCATTCCGTAAGGTATATACATTGTTACCTCTTTTGATTAAGATTAATTGTTAAATAATTCATGTAAAAAACTAAAAGAAAGCCAATGATTATCCATGATGTTTTTATAGATATATTTTCCATCTTTATATCCATGAATAACCGCTTGCCAATCTTTCTGACCAAATCTAAAACCACAATCAGGAAATCTTAATTCCAGAAAGCCGTTAAGTCTTTCCCTTGTTGTACTACTAGGCAAACCATTTGTACAATCTGATCTCAAATTAAAATGAATCCAATTTAATCTGTATCCGTCAATCATTTTATAAGTTTTGATAATTTCATTGTTATGTAAAAACATTGATTCACCATCAGAATAAGTATTACTTACTCTTTTACTTTCTCCATTCATTAAAGCTCTACTGACTTGTTCTGTGATTTTTCTCATTGTTACCTCTTTAAGTATAGATTAGACAAAAAAATAGCCGTACAAGCCAATCTAAAGCTTATACGGCTATATATTAACTGATTCAATATGAACCAGTAAAAAATTTACATATTAGGGAATAAAGCAATTATGATGCTTGCAATGATTGAAACAGAACAAGAACCAATAAACAAGCATTTGAACCAGAAAGGATTGCGTGTTGGATGATTCCATTCTGTTTTAAATTCACTCCATTTGATTGAAAGATATTCTTTTATTGTTGGTTTCAATAGACCTCTTTTTATATTCTCTTTTCTTACTTCCTCTTTACTCCAAGTTCTGCATTTACCATTTTGCTTTCTGAAAAATGAATCTGATTGTTTTGTAGGATCTGTTTTGTAAGATTGATATGCTTTTACATTCAAACATTCTGCTCTATAGTCAGAACCAAGTACATGATTATCGCCTTTCCAAACTTCACTTGTTTTGAAATCTAATGAATAAGCCATTTTTAAATCCTCTTTAAATGTTAAATGTTTTTGAGTGAATCCCAAAAACTTTTGAATCGTATAATCTACCCTATATGAATCTCAAAACTTGTCAAGTTTTTTAATTTCGGCAAAATTTACCCCATTAATCAAAAAATATTCAAGGTCTTGCTATTGCTAGGTTTACGATTGATTGAAAGATTGAAAAATAATTTTCAAATCTCATTCAATTTAATACAAACAATATCTATACCAAAAAAACATATAGATAGAAAAAACACAGAAACAAGCTCAAAATCTCAGAACAAATCACAATGAATCAGAATAAATTAAAACACCTCAAAACAAATCAGAATAAATCAGAATAAATCAAGATTATTTTGAGAATTTGAAAAGGTGTTCAAAGAGGTGCTGAGATTTTGTAATTTCAAGGTGCAGAATTTTAAAAAAAATGGCAGATTTTAAAAAATGGTTCGTGCAATATTGAATGGGGTAAAATCATCGATCACTATCGATTACACCTACTCAGAATTTTTCTGAAAATATTTAGGTTTCTTCTTTTCTTCTGGTGGTTTCTCCTTTATCTCAACTATAACACCTCTGTATCCATCAGAAGTCTTATAACGGAGTCTTGTATGTACTATATACTTCAAACTAGCCCATATCTAGAGTAGGAGAATTGTTTATTATGTTAACTTAATCACATCCAAGTAGGAGAAGAATCTATGTTTCTATCTTTAAAGACACCATTCATAAACTTTTCAATTTCCATATCAAAGAGTTCATCTTTTCGTGTTCGTATCTCAATCTCAGCATCCGCTGCCATGAAATCTACCCAGTATTGGACTGCCATTTGGAGAGCATCAAGTCTATCGTCATGGATCAAAGCACCTTTGTCCTTAGTAATCCTTGTCATCTGGTGGAAGAGCATATATCGAGCTTGGGATTCCACAGGATACTCCTGAACTGTCTTGTAGTCATTCTCAATAACCTTTGGATCAATCACAAGTCTATGTTGATTCATGACAGGCTCAAGAGTATCCACAATCCTCTTTTCTTTTTGGACATTACTTCTTATTTCCTCTATAGTTACATTGTGAATTTTCCTGAGAACTGGTTTCAGGAGTTCCATAAACATCCCATCTCCAAAGTTAGACTCGATAAGGATGAGGTTTACATTATTTCTTTTAGCAATTACTGAGAGAGATTTGAGGTTAGTATCCTTATAACCTCCTCTAAGTCCTCCACACTCAGCAACGTAGAGAAAACCATTCAGCATCTTAACTACTGCATATCCAGTTTCGTCTTTTCCTCTACCGCTTGGATCTATAGAAAGAACAGAACCAGAATATTGAATCCAATCTCCTAGTTTTGTTTCTGGTGAATAAAAGAAGTCTCCTGGAAGTCCTACATTTGGGAGATCAGTAAGTTTATTTCTAGGATCTTTAGTCCATACAGGCTTCTCAGGAGCTTTATCAGAGTCAACACCCATTATGATGAGATCAGATAGTTTTAATGGATACTTATCTGCATCTGAGAGTGATGTATCTAATTGGAATTGAAGTGCGAAGCCAGATTTTCCGTAGGAGAGTTCTCGCTCCAATAGGTCTTCGGCATCGAAGCGTAATGGATCAGTAGGATCTCCAACATTAGAACCACGATCAAGCCTATCTTGAATAAATGGACTAAGTTTATTGGAATACCTAAGAACTTGTTTTTCGTCTGGGTATCTACTGGGCCAGATTCTGACTTCATAACCTCTTTCAGGAAGTGTTTCATAAAGACTCATTTCTGTTTGAGGTGTACCAAGATAGACAATACTGCCATCTGGTTTTAGTACAGCATCAAATTCTTTAACTGCTTCTGAAAGTTTATCACGCATAGTCTGAGTCATTGAGTTATTTGGAACTTCAACGTCATCAGCTACAATTATATCTGCACGAGATCCAGACAACTGTCCTGTAATCCCAACTGACTTAACAGAGGGACTGTGACTAGCTTGACATGGACCGACATCAAAAGCTACCTTGCTTTGTCTCTGTCCTTCTCGTGATTTAAGGTGGTGAAGAATAGGTAATTCATTTATCAATCTCTGTGTAAAGGTTGAAAAGTCATCGGACCTGACTTTAGAAGCTGAAACAACCAAGACTTTAGTTTCAGAATCAAGGAGTAACTTCCAGCAAACAAAAGCAGAAGTTATGTAACTTTTTCCAACTCCACGAAATGCTTCAATGACTGCTCTCTTGGGAGCATTTTGTAAATAGTCAGCAATATCGTATTGAACAGGAGTTGGTTCAGGGAGAGTTAAGTGTTCCCAAACCAGAAAAACAAAGTTCCTAAAGTCCAGAAGTGGATTTTTAGGTTCTTTTCTGTTTTTCATATATGATTTAGGCTATAATTAAGGGATTAGCTCTGAGAGTGCTCAGATCGCTCTGTAAAGGAAGAAAGGAGATTTGAATGATAATCTATTAGGAGGGTTAAAACTTTTTATTTATGAATGTATTTCGGAATCTTTTTTTTCTTTTTTTTCATGATTTAAACGAATTATAAGGAATTTTGTCTTCAGCACTAAATGGCATACTCTTCATAAGCTCTTCTAAAGAATTTCCATCCGTAGGAACACATGTTATGTTATTATCTTTAAGAAATTTTACAGCTACAGCTAAGTCTGCTGGTTTTGCTTCTCCAGTTTTGATTTTGGTAAGTAACTCTTCGGTAACTGCATCAAAGAGAGAATTTAATTTATCTGTTTCTTCCATATTATTTACACTCACAAGGATTACATTTACAATCTTTACATTTACACATATTTACCTTTGTAGTCATTAATTGCTGCTTTAATTGCATCCTCAGCAAGAACAGAACAATGTATCTTTACTGGAGGAAGTGAAAGTTCTTCTACAATTTCTGTATTCTTGATAGTTTGGGCTTCTTCTAGAGTTTTACCTTTTACCCATTCGGTGATAAGAGAAGAAGAAGCTATTGCTGATCCACATCCGAATGTCTTAAACTTTGCATCTACGATCTTGTTGTCCTTAACTTCTATCTGGAGCTTCATAACATCTCCGCATTCAGGAGCACCCACAAGACCAGTACCAGTAGACTTACTCCCACTATCCATACTACCAATATTTTTTGGTCTTTCATAATGCTCCAAAACTTTCTCGCTATAAGCCATAAGTTAATATTGAAAAACTAATTTACTTACCATCCAAATCATTATGAAGTTTTGAGCGATTGCAATAGTTCCACAAGTCATACCAATTATTGCAGACCACCTACTTATTCTTTTAAACGATTCATATTTTTTTTTATCCATTAATAACTCCAAATCCAGGGTCTATTATCTGCTTCGATTGTGTCAAGATGAATAAATCTGGACTCGTGTTTTCCTTTTTGACTAATTCCGATTCCTTTCCATACCTTAGAACGTATCATAGCAAAGGAAAGTAGTTCCCAAGCTTCTTTACCACTACATACTATATCTATTGCTTTTCCAGTAGTGTGTGGACCTGTCTTTCCTGTAGAACTGACCTTACTATTATGCTTAGGACATCTATAAGCTGAACTCAATCTAAGAGGTTTACCGATGGATTCCCTGAGTGCTTGTAAGGCATCTACAGTTTCCTGAGTCATCTCATTCTTTCCGCAGCAGCTACAAGCTAATTCTGATTCACTAAAGTTTTTACTGGT
>VTLG01007618.1_pt1 | contig 39135 bp, 53 predicted proteins | sample 4694571 | NCBI WGS metagenome assembly VTLG01 (sample SAMN12604809, study PRJNA352737) | marine metagenome | biome: ENVO:00000447; feature: ENVO:00000209|ENVO:00000569|ENVO:01000036; material: ENVO:00002151; isolation source: viral sequences binned using virsorter ... | reverse complement strand
TGTGTTTCGTTCCTATCACCAGTGATAAGTTCTTTTGCTTTCTTGAGTATTTCTTCTTTGGTCATATTATGAACCCTCCTTCTCTTTGTGGTTGTACTATATGTAGTTGGTTACGAGCGCGTGTAGCCCCTACATAAAATACACGGCATTCATCATCTGAATCTTTTTCCATTGCTTCTTGTGACTTCCTCGATAAGTCTGTAAGCAACATTACATTATCTGCTTCTCCTCCTTTTGCTCCGTGAATAGTACTAAGGTGTAATTGAGGATTTGTTGATACATTTCCTCTCACTTCTATTGCACGTAAATATTCTTTATCTCTATTTCCCACTTTATCAAAAGCTACATCCCATGGTCTTCCTGCCATAAGTAAACCGTGATGCATAACTAACTCCTCTAATTCATATTCTTCTTTATCTGCCATTCTTAAATTCTTGTGCCCGCGTTCTATACCAATCTGTGATGACATATAAGAATAAATATTTTTAATATCAGGTAATGGAATAGATTCATCTTTATTTAATTTCTTCCAAGCTTCCACTGCGTTTAATAATTTAGTTGATACAGGAAATTTATTATTTCTTTTATATAGCATGCCCTGTAATCTTATATCTCGCTCTATTTCATCAAGCATATAATTAGTTCTAGCAAGTACTAACCAACTACCTGGTTCTCTTAAATTAACTCCTTCTGGATAATTATGATATTGAACAAAACCTGCTCTGTCTGTGCCTTTCCACTGCTTAGCTCGTCTAAATTTAACTCTATTTATTATTCTACCAGATAAATTTTGTATAACTTTAGAACAACGATAAGATTGTTTAAGTGTTTCTACTTCACCTGGTAATTTAATAAAATGTCTAACATCAGCTCCTGCCCAAGTATATATAGCTTGATCATCATCACCACAGACGTAAACTTTCTTAGCATTCTGAGAAATTTTATCTACCATTCGCCATTGTAATGCACATAAATCTTGTGCCTCATCTATAAATACCACATCTAATTTCGGAACCATTCCGGAATCTAAATATAATTCTATCATGTCTGTAAAATCAAATACTTCTTTTTTCTTTTTAAATTCTTCTAATGATCGCTGAGCTCTAAGTAATGCATGCCATGATATATCTTGTAAATTAGAGTGATTATAATGTTGTTCTAAATCTAAACATTTCATGCGTGCTAAATTAACCTCATTTATCAATATGTTATCTGTTGTAAATATCCCCCCTGCATCATTACCATCAGTCACAGATCCTAAATCCATACCAAATGATTGTGCAAATTCTTTATAATTATCGCGTGACATAACTTCTGCTTTAGTTAAACCTAACTGATGAAATGCAAATGAATGTAATGTTCTAAAATATGGTAAATGTTGTTCCTCTAAATCAAACTTCTTCATTGCCCGGTCGCGTGCCTCGGTTGCCGCTTTCTTCGTAAAGGCTAAAAAAGCAATACGATCGGGTGGTGTGCCACGTGCCAGTTCTTCTTCCACACGATTCAATAACGTATGTGTTTTGCCGGTACCAGGAGGACCTAGTATTATCTTGGTCTTACTGTGCACGTTCCATCCTTGTCTACAAATATAAATTTCATTTTTAATTTCCTCTGCTCTAATGTTAATGCTCTAGGTATCCTTGTTCCAGGTTTCCAAGTCTTGCGGTAACTTTCACTTTTAACATCATATATATTAACTTTACCCTTTTCATTTATTGCTATTAAATCAGCTGGACCTACCCCATACAAATTTTTAAATACAAAAAATCCTTTTTGTAATAAAAATTGTATAGCTATTTGTTCAGCTACCATGCCTTTTTTAATCTTTGGTAATTTAGAATGGTGCACTATCTACCTCCTTTATATCAAATGCTGAATCTTGTTGCTGATATGCAGGTACACCCCACACACGCACAGTTCTACCTTTAAGATTATATTTCTCACTCTTACCTTTTAAATGTCTTAATGCTTGCACTAATTGACCAGTATTAAAATAAGTAAATTTATTTCTTGTAAGATAGTCTTGTAAATCTTTTAATCTAAACCAGGTAATCCCATCCTCGGTCCATGGTTTACGTAATAATAATTCATCTCGATTTAGAGCCTGGGCACGATCAGTACAAAACTCCTGGAGGAAAGCTTCAAACTGACCGGCCAAAGACCCATCATCAGAAACAGGAATTTTAATAAGATTAATCATTAATCTTTCAATAATTTCCTGCCATACTGACTGTTTTACTAAAGGAGGCATATGATTCAAACTATTCATACATTTCTTTTGAAACTTAGTTTGTATCTGCAACTCCTCTGTTTGTAATTCCATTCGTGCATCACCAACATCCAAGAACCACACTGGTGGATCTGTCTCTAATTTTGTTAATGCACTAAACTCTAATGCTGTTCCATTACCACCTATACCATATTTTCTTCCTCTACATACTTTAGCATTGCAATAAGAATTAATAGGTGGCTCTTTACATCTATAATTATAATCTTTTTTCTCTAATTGTTTTTGAACTGTTACCACCTCTGATGCGGATAATGGTGGTGTCATATAATTTCTATTATATTCTTCTAATAATGTTTTCCAGCTGTCTGGATCAAACTTACGTAAATAAACTCCAATATTAAATAAACCATTATTACGTGTGCCTTCCGGAAATCCTTGTGTGCATAACTGCTGTAGACAAGGTGGACCATCCTTTATGACGTCACCGGATACCTGGATTGCAACTTCGTCGGTTCCATCCACTGCATATTTATTATATAAAGAAATGAACTCTGGCAATGTTGCCGCTGTTCCATCATCTTTATAGGCATACCTCGTTGTATTTTTTGAATTATAATATGGAAGATTTAGGAAATTACCTAAATCTCCTTTTTCTATTAATATGGTTGATTGCTTGGGGAATACTTCTACAGAAGAATATCCGAGACCAGATGCAACCTCTCGTAATTTCTCTCGTACTAATTTGGCGGATACTGGGTTTTTAAAAAATAAAAATAAATGTAACCCGCCACTTTTTGATCTACATGGAATTAAAGGTAGTTGTAATTTTCTTATATTATTAATTATTTTACGATAATCAATAGGATAAGTATCAATATCTATACATCCCCACTTAACTGTATTATCAGCCCTAATAGGAATGATTCCTAAAGATGGACCATTCCCATTAAGGTGTTCTGTCCATAACTCATCAACAACTACTTGTTTAACAATATAGGACTTACCTTCTTGCTTACCGTCAGCACGCTTCCCTTCGGATTGATGCTGACCATAAGCTACGTCAAGACCTTCAAATATATTTTTGAATTCTTCCACTAAACCTCCAGTTTAGAAGACTAACCTAAAACGGTATGTCTTCGTTGCTTTCTTTAGTACCTTTAGGCGCCTCTTTTACAGGCTCTCCTTCAGACACAGGTTTAGCTTCTACGTCTCCTCGTGATGCGGCAGTTGAAAATGATTTTGCCTCGTTGTAAATACCAGCGTCTTCAACTTGTCCTGTTTTCTCAACTTGATACCCAAACCAACTACCACGATCATTAGACTCACTAACAGTAGTAAGTTTATAAATCATAGCATATGTTGGTGGAGTAAAACTTCCCGATGGACCTTCAACTTTCTGTGTCAACATTAAGCTATTCCAACGTCTACTTTTTTTCAATTGAGTAGATGTCATGCTAATAACTGCTTGCGACCATGAACCATCCTTTGCTTGAACAAGAACATAGTGGTAAGCTGTCGTTGCAATGTAATTACCACTTGGCAATACATCTTTAAAAGTTATTTGATCACGTTTAGTTTTACCTAAGATACCACTATCTGCGTGATGGGATTCAACAAATCCTCCACCAGATTCACGTGGTTTCCATTCAACGTATCGTAGTTGATAAAGTACAGGAATCACATTAAGTGAAGCACTGACTTCTTGTGTAACAGTATTATAAAACTGTCCCACTTGAGCCCCTTCAACATGTTCCGCTTTAGACGGATTAAGTTGGGGACTGTTAGATTGAAGTATATTGATGTAAGGTATTGCAATATCTCTTGACATATCAAGATTACCGAAACCACTTGCATCTTTAGAATCACTAGCAAGAACTGCTAGATCTAGTTTGGCTGCCTTAGCGACAGCAGTCGTTTTTGCCTGCATGGCCGTTCTCCTTTACTCTTTTATCGTTGTTTTTTGTCCTACGAAAGCGCCTAACAAATCCATAGGTAATGCTTTACCTGCTTCATGTTGCTCTCGTATGAATGCGCGAAGGGTGGAAGGTTCGACCCATTCACGTTGTGAAGATTGATATCCCTTTTGATTCAAAGTATCAATCAATCCTCTAGCTTTCTCATCTTCATCCCTCCCAAAGCTACAAGAGACTTGGTTCTTTATTAAATCACCAAATCCATTGTCTCTTAGCCAACTAAATGCTGCTTCTTTTTTAGCTTCTTTAATAGAAGCGCCATAGTAGTTGGAAACCTTTAAGTGTCTGCCATCAGCTAGTTTTAATTCTGATAACCCAACTTCTGAAAATAAGTTAGGTAATACATTCTCTGCTAAATGTTTTTTGTAATCTTTTTTCTTTTTCAACTGATCTTCTAAATCAGCAATCTCTTTATCAGTATCTGCCACATCATTTGCAACAGCACCAATTTTACCCATGTTGTCCTGGGCCGTGCTCCCCGCATCTTGTGCCATTTGGGAAAGTAAATCTTTTGGATCTAAACTTGTCATATCAACCTTTCAAATCTATTTCTAAATCGTAATATTTTTTTTCATCGCGGTCCCACTTTAGAACTTTGAATTTGCCCCTATTCATTTCGCTAGCAATAGCACCAGCAAGTGCAATTATAGCAGGATCACCGATTAATAACAAGTAGTCATCATCACAAAATGTGGATAACTCTTTTTTTAATTTGTGAGTCAATGGTCCAGAGGATAAAACTATTTGTTTATTATCCGGAAGTAAAACTTTTAAATCACCAAATTTCTCAGCAGATCTAATATTTCTCCCCATTTCTTGTAAAACGTAAACTGTCATAATTTTATTTCTTGAATAGTATTATAACATAGTATATAATTAAATACAAGAATTAAGAAAGGTACATATGAATATTTTTTTCCTGCATAAGGATCCGTCTCGTGCTGCTAAAGCTCAATGTGATAAACACGTTGTAAAAATGATATTAGAAACGGCTCAAATGTTATCTACAGGAGCTCATAAATTTAAATATGTTAATACACCTGGTATATATAAACCAGCTTATGAAAATCACCCTATGACGCAATGGGTTAGTCACACAAAAGATAATTATATGTGGACATGTGAGCATGGCCTAGCATTATCTAAAGAATATACGGCTCGTTATAATAAATTTCATAAATCAGAAAAATTAATACAAACATTACATGCTTTATGTGGATCATGTTTTACATTTCAAGGTGGTGATGCTGATGTTACAAATATAACCAAACCACCACAATGTATGCCAGATGAATTTAAATGTGATGATTATGTGCGTGCATATAGAGATTATTACATACATAAAATTGGAGAATGGAAACGTCCACCTAAATGGTTTAAAAGTTTAAATGCAGATCCATACTATGCTAATGTATAAATTTAAAACAGAACCATACGAGCATCAAAAAGATGCCTTAAAAAAATGTTGGAATAAAGAATCCTTTGCTATTTTTGCTGAAATGGGTACGGGAAAAACTAAGATAGCATTAGATAATGCTTGTATTTTATATAACCAAGGAAAAATAGATAGACTATTAGTTGTCGCTCCGAAGGGAACATATATGACGTGGGTAGAACAAGAAATTCCCACACACGTTCCAGACTATGTAGAAAAACATGTCGTGGCTTGGAAACAATCTACGAGTGCTACTTATAAACAACAATTAAAAGATATTAAAAGTGCAGAAGATTTTAGATTTAAAATAATGGTAATAAACGTTGAAGCTCTATCAACCAAAAAAGGTGTAGAATTTGCTAGATTATTTTTAATTGGAAAATCTATGATGATAGTAGATGAAAGTACAACTATTAAAAATCCACAAGCTAAAAGAACTAAAAATATTTTATCATTAGCCAAAGAAGCCAAATACCGACGAATATTAACAGGATCTCCAGTAACCCAGTCACCAATGGATTTATGGGCACAGATGGATTTCCTAGATCCTGAGATACTTGGTCAACAAAGTTATTACGCATTTAGAACTCGCTATGCAGTTGTTATAACAGCAAATGCTGCTGGTGGCACACATAAATATCAAAAGATAGTTAAATTTAAAAATTTATCACAATTAGGGCAGCTCGTATCACCACACTCATACCGTATATTAAAGAAAGATTGTTTGGATTTACCAGATAAAATATACACAAGACGTGAGGTAGAATTAACTGATGAACAACAATTAGCTTATAAAGATATGAAAGCTAACGCTATGACATTTTTAAAAGGTCAATCCCTTACTGCAGTTAATGTTTTAACTCAATTATTAAGATTACATCAAATAACGTGTGGACACATGAAAACAGATAGTGGTGAAACATTAGATCTTAAAAATAATAGACTAGATGAATTAATGCAAATTTTAGGCGAGACTACTGGAAAAGTAATTATCTGGGCTAATTATATTCATGACATATTAAATATAAAAAATGCTATTAAAAAAGAATATGGAGAAGATTCTTATTGTACTTATTATGGCGCAACACCTGCTGATGAAAGACAAGTATGTATACGTAAGTTTCAGGACCCAGAATCAAAAATAAGATTTTTTATTGGTAATACTCAGACTGGTGGATATGGAATAACACTTACAGAGGCAAGCACTGTTATATATTACTCAAATAACTATGATTTAGAGAAAAGACTTCAATCAGAGGATCGTGCTCATCGTATAGGACAAAAAAATGCAGTGTTATATATAGATATGGTAGCCAAAGGGACTGTAGATGATAAAATCATTAAGTCCCTTCGGAATAAAGTTAACATCGCCAAAGAAATTAGCGGTGAAGAACTTTCTAAGTGGATTTAATTTTAATTTGTTTAGGTTTTTCGGACTCTGGTATATCACGGTGATATGCCACTTTTAAAAGACCATCCTTCAACTCCGCTCCATTAACAATGATATGTTCGTGAAGACGAAAACTTTTTTGGAAAGTTCTATCCGATATTCCCTTGTGATAAAAATCTTCTGATTTCTTTTCTTCCTTGCATCCATAAACATGCAAGGTTTGATCTTTAACCTCAACTTTCAGATCTTTCTCAGCGAACCCAGCTACAGCAAATTCAATGACACCTTTGTCATCTTTTTCTTTTATATTGTAGGGTGGATAAGTTGAAACTCTTCTGAAACTATCAAAAAAGTCATTGTGAAAACCAAGAAAATGGTTACGTATTATATCTAGCTCGTTCATAATTATCTCCTATTAAGCAAGATTAGTAGGACCCATTATGGCATCCTAGGTTATATTATATAATACTTTCGTTGTATAAGTCAAGTTTCTTCATAAATGCATCAGTAGCACGTGTAAAGTTTTCACCTAAAAGCTCAAATCGTTGAAATGTTAAATCACGTGAACACATAAGTACTACACCTTGGTCTATTTCAGTATTAAATATAGCATTGTGGGCCGCGGCGTACGCTGCAAGCTGCATAAGATAATCCTGTACCCATTCACGTTTCTTTGGCCTATTTGTTTGCTTAAAATCCATGATAGTTGGTCTACCTTTATATACACCAATCATATCGGCTGTGCCTGCGTATTTTCCGGGGTTATATAAATGTACTTCTGATCCCCATATTTCTGTTATATCACTAAATGCTTCATCTATTATCTTTTGAGCCATTTTTTCAGCTTGTATACCTATTTCTGTAAGATCTTTGTATTTATCTCCGTTCACAAAACGTTCTATATATAGGTGGAGCGCGGTGCCAATTTGACCAGCACTCTTAATGATTTCCTCTGCTTTTTTCTCACCAACTTTTTGACGCCATTTTTTTAAAAACGCTTTATCTTTCGTTTTAGATAATATGCTTGTAACTGAAGGTAATGACTCACCATCAGGTGTTAAATACAATCTAGTGTCACCATCCTGACGTTTAAGTTCTGCGTAATTATATTTCTGAATTATTTGCACGTGGGTATTATACCACAAATTATACTATAATTCTAATGCTAATTTGGTAGTCTCTTCTACTCTTCTTGTCCAACCTTTACCAAATGTATCAAATGTAGAAAGATTTTCATAGTATTTTTGCCTAGCATTTTGATATTGTTTTATACTTTCCTTTAAACCATTATCACCAACATGTTTATTTACTTTGGCCAAGGTCATAGGCCCAATGCCGCCGTCTACTGTAGTGCCAATCATTTTTTGTAGAAATTTAGCTGCACGTCCTGGTCCTGCATTTACGCCAAAATCAAATACACATAAATCTAAACCACTAGGTAAATCATCACATTTCATTTTATCCCAATAACCTTTTTTGTAAATTGGTGCCACGTCTTCTACTGTTAATTCTTTCATATCTTTAGTGCCACCGTGTTCTTCATACACTCTTTTAGTAACGCCAAGATTAGTTTCTCCGCCTGGATCTTTTGGGTGGTTAACATATCCACCTTCATGGTGAAGTATTGTCTTTAAACATTTTTGATAATTTTTTTTCATAGACTTGCTATTCCTCCTTTTCTAAGACCATAAGCCACTACATCACCCGATGGAAATACCCTACTTCTTAATTGTCTCATGTTGTCCGTTCGCTTAGGTAATCGTCTTGAAGGTCGTTGATTAAGAAGTTGATTGTGTACATTATGTCTATTTACATCCTGTTTAGCTTTTGAAATTTCCGGTTCCAATCGCATGTTTTCCATAACAGGAGACATCATATACTTAAAAGATCCTCTAGAACGATTCAATAATTGTGGCCAAGGGTTTTGATTTTGATCCATATCATATGCTATTTGGGCAGGAGCACTTGCAAGTCCCATTAATCCTCCAAAAAATCTATTTCCACTTGTCCATGGATGGTTTTTAAGTGCATCATACATAGCAAGCTCGTGGTACTTTGAAGCATCTTCATTGTCTTCTAATAATCCAAAAACAGAAGCTGCTTCAATATCTTGCCAATCTCCTATTCGTCCATAATCCAGTGGATCTCCAATAAGTTTATCAAATAACCAACTTGGTTCTTTAATTTCAATTAATTCTGCCACTACATTCTATCTAATTTTTTATTTATGTTTTTAACCTCTGTTTCTATAACAGCGATTCTTGATTCCATTTTTGTAAATAGAATTAAAGCTTCTTCTAAACGGTCTACATCTTTTTCCATTGCAGAGATACGTTGTGATGTCATCCCCCATGTTACACCAAGGGCCAATATTATTCCCACCGACCAAATTATATCTTTAAAACTCATATTAACTCACCAATGAAATGATGCCTCCTCTTGCTGCCATACGAGGCATTGCTTGTGTAGCACCTTGTGGTGTACCAAATTGTGCAGCTAATGCTGCATCAGTATTTCCTGTATATAAATTAGCCGCCGCCATTGGATTCATTTCTGTGTTACCAGCAATAGAAGAGCCTACGACAGGTGAACCTGCCGTAGACGTTGGCGAGGTAGGGGTCACGTTAGCGTCCCCAACAACCGTGGGCTGTATGGATTGCTCACGGAATTTATTAAACTCTCTTTGTTTTTGTATTTTTTCAAGATTTTCTTGTTGTTGTTTGAATTTTTCTCGTGTGTCATCATTGATAGTATTGGTTGGGTTAATTTGTTGTTTTAAATTTTGAAAATCATTTTTCATTAATTGTTCTGATTCTACACTAGCTAATGTACGATCTAAATCGTCTAGATCTTTTTTAAAGTTAAGTCCTATAACTTCCATTGCTCTTGCAAATGCAACCGAATTTCTTGCGTTATTAGGATTTAAAACATATTGAAATGCTTTCATATTAACTGGATTGGTAAAAATTTTACCAGTTTGTCTTGCGAGTAAAGAAAACATTACAGTAGAAAATAAAGTAGAACCAGCTACTGCACCAGCACCAGAACCTACTACACCTGATTTAGCACCAGGAGTAAATGCTCTTATCGCTCCACGCAATCCTGAGATTTGTGCTCTTCTTGCAATGAATGTACTAATATCAGGTACACCACCAGCAAATGCTTTTTCTAATACTTGTGTAAATTGTAAATATTCTGTAGCTGTTGGCATACGAGACACAACACTAGATTTACGTGATCCATCTGCTAATATTCTCACTGTTTCTGCTTTAGCGCCAGCATCAAGTAATTCAGCTGAACCAGTGTCCGCCCATTTAGGGATTTTACTACCAGGTTTATAATTTTTAGATGCTATTTTAAATGCTTCTGCAAGTGTTTGAAATTTATTAGATCCTGGATCCGATAATCCTAATGCTTTTTTAAATGCCTCAACATCTACAAAAGATCCTTCTACATTTTTAGGTGTAAAAGCACGTGGGTCATCACCACGACGCGCAAACCCAGAAAATAAAGAATCAATTTCTGATTGTCCTTTAAAAGGTTTTAGTGCTCCTTTATAAGCATTATCAACATGTCTTCTTAATGCTGCTCTAAATATATCAGGACCAACAAGCGTGTGAAAATTTTTCATTGCTTCTGGCGATTCCATAAATTTAGCTGTGTCTAATAATTTATCTGCGTAGTCTGTATTTTTTAACATTTTAACACGGTAGCCATACATATCCATGCCTTCAATACCAAGTGCTTTTGCAACTTTGGTATCAAATAATAATTTACCATTAGAAAATGCTTCATCAAATGCTTCTTTTGCTACAAGAACTTCAGCACTTTTAGGAGATGTTGCCATTCCTTTTTCTAATGCTTGTTTTAAATCTTGTACAAATTGAAGTGCTAATCCATCATCACCAGTTCGTTTCATTAGATCTGGCATTTCTTTAGTTAAAATCTCTGCTACACGTGAATAACTTAATGCATCATCCTGCATAAGGAAATTTTTCTCTATATAATCTTTAACAGGCATTGATTTTGGTGTTGGGAGAATTTTTCCATCTGGTCCAACCCCTAATCTTCTTTCAAAAGCAAGTAAATAATTTTTAGCTACTGCTTTTGCGTCATTAATACCTCCACCAATAACAACAAGATCACCGTATGAATCTGCAGTCTTCATCCATTCATTACGAAGTCCATCCAAATATTCATTGTATTTAGAAGCACGCGCAAACGCTGCTGGTTTTGTAATCTCTGATAATTTTGCATAAGTCATATAAGGACCCATTGCATCGTTCATGTTTTGCATGATAAGATTTAATTTTTGTGCTTTAACTCTTAAATTACCAGTTACACCACCACCAACAATTGGAAATTTTCCAAGAACTTGTTTAACTGAGCGTATACCACCATATTTGGTAATATCAGCGATACCTAATATTGCATCGCCGTCTTCAGTAATTTTAAATTTACCAATTCCAGGATAAGAATAAGTTCCTGGCTTCATAAATTTTTTACTTAACTCTTGTGAAAGTTCACTCATTCTCATTGAATGTTTTCCTGCACCAAGTGAAGCACGTGTCAAGTTTCTAAATAACTGTACAGTTGGAACAAATGCACCTGCTGTTAAAGTTAATTTTGCATCTAGCTCACCCATATTCAATGCTTGCGCAATTCTTTCTTTTTGATCTGGCCTATTAATTCCTACTTCTCCAAACACACCTGCTTGATTCATAATATCAAGTGATGTTTCGTAACCATAATTTGCTGCTGACACAGCTGTAAATCCTCCTACCATTGCGCCACCAATTTTAGCCCACCAAGGTCCTGGTGTTGCACGGAGCCCTTTAAATGCACCTTTACCAAATGTTTTTGCACCAAGTTTGTATCCTAATATATTACCAAAAATGGATGATGAAATTTCTGCACCAATTCTTGCTTCAGGAAAAGGATCAGGACTTGAAGTTGCTAGTCCAAATGGATCAGGCATAATGTTTGCCTGCACATCTGGTCCACCTTGAATTTCACGTGGTGTATATCCTTGTGAATAAGCAAACTGAACAATATCACGTTCTAATTCATCTTGATTAACTGAACCTGGTTGAAGTTCTTCTTTTTTTTCTGCTGCTGCAATAATTTGTGTTATCTGTGCGCGTACATCACGTATATCTGGTCGGTTTCTAAGTTTTTCTTCATTAAGAAGTGCGTTTGATTCTTGTAATCTTATTTTTTCCAATTCTGCTTGTGCTTTTTGTGCACGTTCAATTTGAACTTCTTTAGGTGGACCTTTTGGTCCGTAATTATAAAAATCATATGAAGTTTGTGCACCACCTTTTACTGAATCCCAAAACTCTCCTAGAATTTTATCTTTCCTATCACCAAAAGATTTTCTTATTTTTCTTGTTTTCATTTCTTGTTCAGAAATAGGTACATTGCCTTCTGTTAAATATTCTAATTCAGTGCCTTCAGGTTGTCCTATAATTTTAGGATCAGCTGCACCTTTACCAAATATTAAACTTGATAGTTGACTTATGGAAATTGGATTTAATTTTACTCTTCCTTTACTATCTGTTTCAGCCATTACTGCGCTCCTGTAAATGATTTGCCACCAAATGTCTGGTTACCACCTGGATTATATTTTTCGTATAATTGGAAAAAGTTAACTGGTCCTTTTACATCAATTGAACTATCCGATGTTCCAGAGTATGCTGGTGCTGAACTTTTAATTTTACCATCTATTTGTACCCATGACATATCAATAGGTAAGTTAGGACTATTTTGTGATCCACCAATAAAGTTATAATAACCATCTTGAAAATCTTTAATTGTAATACGATCTTTCCCGTAAATATTTGGGTCCACGGCCCATGATTGTGTAATATGTGTTCCACCAAGTAGTGAGTGTTTTACATATTGCTGGTATAAATCTTTTGTAAATTGGTGTAGTCTGTGTGATACTTGTGTTGGATCTCCAGCTCCCATTCCAAGTATTTTAACTTCTTCAATTGAACGTCTAATTGTATCTGCAAGTAAACGACCAGTTGGCTGTTTTAGACGAGCTGCTAAGAAACCTAATCTGTTTTGCATTTGTGTTGCAACATCAAGTGTTGGATTGTTAATTAAATTTTTAACATAAGCATCTGTTGCCCATTCACCTTCTATCATTACCCCATCAGGACCCATGCCTTCACCAACATAAAGATCTTCAGCACCTGTTGAATAATTAGAAGCTTTATTGGCCATACTACCTGAAAAAATCATGCCTTTATTCATTTGAACATCTAGTGCTGCTAAACTTGCGTTCCCTGTATTTTCAAAATAATCACTTAACCAAGGAATTCCTAAATTATCTGCTAATTGTTTTGATTCTCTCACACCAGTTCTAAGCCATTTTTCTATTCCACCTGCAGTACCAGTTGCAAGATTTCCTGAATACAATCCGTATTGAGGATTCATTTGTATGTTTAATGCATCTGGCAATGCTGCTTCAAATACTGATGCAAGTGCTAAGTGTTCACCGCGTTGTGAATCTGTTAATGATCCTTGATATGGATCGTTACCAGCAGAAGCTGCCGCTGCATCTAGATCACTGGAAATACGAATGTCACCTGGAAGTACGCCAAATTCTTCATTACCAGTTCTACTCATATCCATGTACCAAGCTGCACGTTCACCTTTATCAAATACTTGATCAATTGGTGCCCATGTTATAAACTCTTGTCCATCAGGAAGTGTAATAGTATTTTTCTTCATAACAGTACGAAGTGTACCTTTTGGCTCGTTGCCTTCAAATTCTTTTTTTATCATTTCTTTTATATAGAAATCTTGAATTTCACTAATCCTTCCTGCTTTCGCTGCACGCTCTTCACGTACAATATCATACGCTGCAAGTGCTAATTCTTTATCCATTTTAGATTTATCTTTTAAATTTTGCATTGCAATAGGTAAAATTTGGTTTCCTGTTTGTCCGGCTACATCTAAAAATCCTCTTATGCCACTTTGACTAGTAGTATTAGTCATCATTCCTAAACCTAGTTGCATAAGCATCATTGTGTTCATTAATTTACTATCATCACCCATGAGTGATTTTAATTCTGCTTTTGTTTCTTCAATTCCTTTGGCATCAACTTCTGTATCTTCTCCAAGATAAGCAGATATAAGATCGAACATTGTTTGTCCTTCACCTACACCCTTATCATCAGCACCTGCACGTTCTGCAGTTTGTGATAAATCAGCATATTCTTCCATACGTCCACTTGGATCTACTGGTTCAGGATTAAGAATTTCACGTTCTTCTTTTAATTCTTTTTTCTTTTGATTAATTTCTTTATCAGAAATCTCAACATACTCTTCCATTCCAGCCATGACAACGGAAGGGTCACCTTCCGGTCCCCACGTTGTTGCTTCTTCATAAGAAAGAGCTGGTGTTGGAAGACCTTGTTCTTCTAGTGTTGGTATTATTTCTTCTTGAGTTGTTTCTTTTAAAACTTCGGCTCCTGCAGGTGTATCTTTCATCCACGCTGGAATCATAGTCCACATAGTTCCTGTTGCAAGTACGTTTCGTATAACTTTTTTTCTTTGTTCTTTAGGCATTTTATTCCATCTTGCTTTTATGGTACCAAAATTAGTAAAAGGTGCATTATATAAATTACCCCAGTTAATTTTAGGTTCACCCCCAACAGTTGTGGTTCTTCCAAATAAATCAGTTTCTGTTCTTTGAGGTGTTGTTTCAGTAAGTGGAGGAATTTTTTTCTTTTGTGATTTTAATGTGCCACCAAGATCATAAAACGTATCATCTATTGGTTGTCCGTAGATGTTTGTGTCCACATCAAATCTTTTTTTAGGATCAATTGTTTGTGTATTAATTGTTTTAGTATCACCCAGATCATCAATGGTCGTTACGGGAACATTTTCACCGTACTTAAACATTTCAAGTTGTGGATTTCTAAAAGCATCAAATCCGTATTTCCAAAATTGTTGAGGTCCTCTCCAAAGCCAGTCAAGACCACCAGTCTTATACGCTGGTCGCATCTCGCCTTGTGGCCCTCTCTTAAATAGAGGTCTAGTTAAAGTATCCCCCGCCATGGTTCTCCTTTGTTTAATCCTTACCAGTCAAATCTTTATATCCTTGATACAGCGCTAGTCCTGATATGCCAGCACCTACTGCTTGCGCTAATGGATTAGCTTGCGGTGTAGTTGCCATTGCAAGTGAAGAAGCACTTGTTGGTGCCCCTTGGAATATGTCGGATACAAAACCTAATCGTTGGTATGGTTCGTACATTTGTTGTAATTGTTGTCTGTATTGTGCATCTAATCCTGTTTGTGCAAGTTGTTGCTGTTGTGCACCACTTTGCATTAAATTAGAAATATCACCCATTGCCATTTGTTGTGCACCTTGGCCCATTGCCATTTGTTGTTGTGCGCCTCCACCATAAACTTGCTGCGCCATTCCTTGTGCTTGTCCATACGCTTGCGCAAGTGATTGCCCTACAGTTTGTGCTTGTTGTCCTTGTAGTTCTGCTTTTTGTATTCCTTCACGCTCTGTACCAAAAGCACCTGTTTGCACAGCTTGTGCTGCACGTTGATTTTCTGCTTTTGCAAATTGATCTTCAATTCCTGATGTTACATAATCTTGATAAGGATTTAAAAAATCTTGATATGCTGTTGGATCTGTTGCTTTTCCTGCCAACACATTAGCACGGTCAAGGTATTGTTGATACCCACCAATTCCTTGCGACACTAAATTTTGTGCTTGTAATTGTTGTGCTGTAAAAGGTGCAACTTGTTGTGTTGGAATTGTTGGTTGATAAGTTCCAACATTACCTTTTGCTATATCGACAGCTTTGTCCATAAGACCAAGCTTACGCGACATTACCTCCGGTAATTCGGCTTGATAACGTACGGCGTAATCTGACCCTGCTCCTGGTGCTGTTGGTGATCCACTCATAATATAATCCTATAGTTTGGTTCTTTTTTCATACCTAATTTTTTTGCAAGCGCATCATATTTATTTACGCTTCCTCCGTTAACTGATGGTTCAAAATGAACTTCACGTGCTTTGTTATTTTTAGCCCACTCTATAAATTTTTTCATCATAAATAAACCACCCATTTTTCCTCGCTCAGATGGAATTACATACAATTCCGATTCCTTTGCAAATACATCATTCATAAAAGAAAACTGGTGTATTTCGCCTGTCATAAAACCAATTCTCTTTTCGCCTTTCAGCGCGATAATCCCAAACATATATAAAGGATTATCAATAACATGATAAAAATAACGTATTACCTTATCTTTATCATATTCCCCGTCACTCCATTCCGACTCATCAAACATATCTTTTGTGGCTTTAAGAATCCAATCAAGATCATTCTCCTCAAAGAATCTCCAATCCACTAAGCTATTCCAGTCGTATCCATCTCCGCCGGTGTTTGTGAATTAGGATCTAATGAATTCATCATTTGATACATCTTTTTAGCTCCTAACATACGGTTACCTCCACCTAAATTTTTAACCGCATTTGCCGTTACAACAAACTCTCCATCACTCAGCATCGCTGGTATGTCATCTGACGTTCCAGTGCCTGGTCCAAAAGACGCGCCACCTTGTGTCAAATCCATGTCACTCATTCCACCACCATAATATCCCATTATTCCACCAGTTGCTTGGCTTTCTCTTAAAGCTTTATCTGTTGGTGCACCTTTAGATCCAGGTGATCTCATTGTTTCTCCACTACCACCTTCAATACGTTTTCTTTTAGCATGTATATTGGCCCATAGACCGTCTTTAGCATGTAGTCTCATTAATCCACCTTGTGCTACTTGAACAGTATCTAAATCCAAATCGTCTAAAAATAATCTAAGTTCTTCTGGATCTTTAGGGTATCTTCCAAATTGATCAAAGAACATATCATATGCTCCTTCATCAGGATGTGGTTCTGACATTGCCGTTTCACCACCTATGCCCTGCATTAATTCCTGTATTCTCATTTCAATTTGTGGATATTTTGGGTCATCTTTTGGTGTTATTAATCTAAGTGACATTAAACTTTGAAGTTCTGCTCTCTCTGAATCACTTAATCCTGCTAAGTCTAATCCTAGTATACCTTCATTTTCATCTTCAAAACTTCCTTCTTGTCCCATAGGTAAACGCATTATTTCAGGGTCCATTGTCGGTCCAGGTTCTTCCGTTGGTACATCTGAAAATGCTCCACCTCCATTGTAGTAACCAGGTCTTTCATTAATCATTCCACCAGTATTCCACCCTTCCCAAGGATTTTTATACCAATCTTTATATAATTCTTTATTTTTTCTTTTACGTTCTTCTAATTCAAAAGCCATTGCTTCTTCTTGTTTTTTTCTATCATATTCTGGATCACCAGCAAGATAAGACACGCCAGCTCCCCCTACTGCTCCAGCTAACGCTGGATTTTGGGATGCCCATGTTAATCCTGATTTCATTAATCCTGGTTTCATTCCTGTTAACCATCCTGCACCAGCTTTACTACCTAAAAATCCAGAACCAAGTCCACCTGTTATACCACCGAAAATAGCACCACGTTTCCAATCTTTTCCTTGAATTTTATTTACTAATGCACCTAGTATTGCACCACCAATCATTCCACCCATAAAATATCCAGGTCTGTTTTGGTATGCGCCTATGCCTTTGTTTTGATTCATCTTCTTAAACTCGCTATTCCACCACGGTTAAATAATCTGTTGAGGTTTCTTAAAAAATTACCAACTGGGTTATCCCATCTTGGTCTTGGTTGTGTAGGTGGTGTGTAATCTAGTCCTTCTTGACGAGGATTGTACATATTATATTTATTAAAAGCATCAAGTCCTACTGCATATCCAAGATCTCCTCTAGTTGTATCTTGCCCACCAAAAAGACTTGATGGTAGTGTATCTGGATCTGGCAATCCAAGAAATTGTCTTTTTTCAACTGGTCTATTAACTTCATTAGGATCAGGATACACTCTACCTAAATTATAATCAGCGTCACCGAAAGGAACTTCTGTATATCTTGTTCCTCCACTAGGTGCTTGGTATTCTATTCCTGACCCCATTTCAAAATAAGGTTGACTAAAATATCCTGTGTTACCAATAAAATCTCCTTCTGCACCACCAAGGTCTGTTGGAATAGGCATTATTTTAGGTTTATCATCTGGTATAGCTGCACCACTAAATTTTTTTAATAAATCTAAAAATCTTCCAAATGTTTGTGGTTGGTTAGCTAAATTCATTCCTGCTGGACCTTTTAATTGATCCATCATCATTTGATTTTCAAAGGAACCTAAACCTCTGCCTGCTAGTCTGCCAAATCCTGACCCTTGACCCCGTCTTGATTTACGAAAGGTTGGTCTTTTTGGTTGGTATGTACCACCACGTGTTTCAGCTCTGTATGTGTCTTTAGCATCATTAAAAGGAGCTGACTCTTGTTGTCTAACCATTCTTAATATTCTATCTTCGTATGCCACTATGAACTTCCTCCTAAGATATCTGGTAATTTATTTACGCTTATTGACACGTCTCTTTTTATATCCTCTTGTTTTGTATCGGTTGCAGGGTTAATGACATCGGCTTCTGCTTCTGATTCACTAGCATAAACCTTCCCCGTTTTGGCGTGCTTAATTGTAGAATTTGTTTCTACATCCGGTGCTGAAGTTGTTTTTTTTCCAGCTAGCACGGTAGTATCTTCATTTATAGCCATTTTTTCCTCTTATTGCAAACATTAACTTATCTCTAACACACTTAGAATTACATGTAAATCCCCACCATTCTCCGCTTGTACCTTAATTGCCTCAGATTCTTTGAGAACTACAGGGGACGTGGAAAAAGAATAACTATTAAACAGCTCTTCTGATGTACCTTTTTGTATGTTTCTATTTGTCTCCAAAGTATAGCTTACACTGCTTGAATCTACTACAAATGTCCTAATTTTACAATCAGTTTCTTCATCTATATTAGTCACACGTAGTGATTTAATAATAGCTGTTGTAGCTGATCCTACAGTATATAGTGTAGTAAGCTCACTTGTTGTTAAAATAGCTTTATAATTTGTATATGCGTTAGCCATTTATGATAAAAACCAAGATTTTTGTTCATCCTCATCACTTAATGTGACAGGTGTATAAGTATTATTTAATATAAATATCATTTGTTCTAGCGTTTGAATTAGTTGTGCCATTTGTGACTGGTCATATTCTTCTCTTGCTTGTGGTAACATTGGTACTGTTATTTTTGCCATGTTATCCTCTCATTCCGTCTGGTTTACCATCAAAACGCATTGTACCATAACGCCAATCATCATCAATTGCATCACTTGATACGCGCAATGCAAGTTGTCTTCCTCTTATACGTGTGTCTTGTTTTTCTGTTGTTGTTGCAATTGCAAATGGTCCATGTGTTGTTTGTGTTGTTGCTGGGTAAGAGCGTGACTTAACTGTTATATCAACATTACCAACTTGATTTTTAAAATCAGGAATAAAACGTGAAATAGATAATAAATTATCTCCATCTCCAATATCAATATCACCTGATTCAATGTAAGCTGTCATTGCTGACCCTGCATCATTAACACCTTTTTCTTGTGCATAAACAAATGTTCTTCCATCTTTGTTTCCATAAATTGTAGAAATAGTTGATGTGCTATCTGTTGAATCATATTCTGTTGCATACGGATTTGGATATACACCGCGATCTGCCCACGTACTTCGTGAAAGTGTTCCAGTATACCATAAATTTTCTGCATAATTAAATGTAACATGACGATCTATTTGTAATGAATCTGCTGATGGATAAAACCACACTACTTCATTAAAATCTGAATTTGATGCACAAAAAACTTCATTAAATGCATTTTTATTTATGTCATCAAATACATAATCTTGAACACTGCAAGGTACTTTTTTAACCGCACCATCGAACATAAAGAATGAATCATTACCCATCCAATAAGTTATACCACTAATATCAATAGCGGCATCAATTCCTACGGCACCACAGTTAGAACCTAATTGTTTAAATCCAAAAGTAAAAGGTGGACCAATAAATTGCATTTGGTATAACGCCGTATCAGTCCAAATAAGAATTGCACCTCTAGATCTAACAGCTGCATTAATTTTATTTCCTGCAGTAAGCCTTTGTGATCCAGCAGTATTTGTTGCCGAAGGTGTCCATGTGTTTGTATCTTCTTGATCAGACCAACGAATGAACATATTATCTTGTGTTGTAGTTGTTCCAATTGTTGTTTCTGTTCCAAAACAAATAACGTGTCTATCATCACCAGATACTAACATAAATCTAGATTTAGTTGGTGCAGCAGAAACAGTTGTTGATTCTGCAACATTACTTGATAATCCATCAGAAGTATCCCAGTAATATAAACCACCATCAAACTTTTGCGCTAAAACATCTTCACCCCAGTTATCAAGTGCCCAATTTTCAGCTGTTAGTTTAACAGCTTGTGCACCTGTTAATCCTTCACGTGTAACATTAAACGTTCCTTTATCAGTATCACCTGTTGAATCCCATACACTAGCACCCCATCCATATCCATAAATAGATGTTGCTGGTCCTGAATTAATTTCATAAGTTGCGGTTGCTGTTGAACCTGTTGCTGTAGAAGATGCGGAAGCTGGTGATTCAATTGTATATGTATTATCGTCAACTGCTGTTAAAATTTCAAATTCATTTTGAAGATTAGCTTGTGTAATTCCACCTATATCAGCACTTACACTTGAAATAGTAACATGATCACCAATTAAACATCCATGCGATGCGTCTGTCACTGTAACTGTTTTTGATCCTGATGTTGTTGCAAATTGTGTAATAGATCCTGTTCCACGTGTTGGTGTTATATCACCATAACTTCCTTCAGAATATGCATAGAGTTTCTTATTAGTTCCGTACATTGCGTAGTTAACACCGGCATTACTGGACCATGTAAGTATAGCGCGAGTTGCACCCAAGAGCGCATCGCTTGAAACTTTTTCCCAACCACCAATCTTTTCAGGTTGTCCATAACGAAAGCGCACATTATCACTATCTACCCATCGCCCTTCTGCACCATATTCTGTATTCTGTTTATCTATACCAGGTGCTACTTGCAGTTTTTGTAATGGCATATTAGCTCCTAATTAGTCGCGTAGTAAGGTATCCAATAATCTGTCCCATTAATATCAACACGAATATGTCCTGTTAATGATCCTACACTTGTATCTGTTGAAAGACTTTTACTTTGATCGGAAGCAGTTGTTCCATCAAATTTAATAAAAGGTTCATCGACATCATCTTGATCCAATGCTAAACACGCAATTGCACCAGAAGAATTAGCTTGATTAATTTCTACTGGAGCTCCAGCTGGAGAGTTTGTTCCAAAACCAATTTTATCTGCCGAACCATCTAAGAAAAAAGCATTTGCTAATGTATTTGTTTCCATTCTAAGATCAACAGAAGCGCCAGACTCGTTAAATACAAATCCACCACCATCAAAATCAATATCACCTGTTGCTTTAACGCCCCCTACAACATGTAATTCTGTTGAAGGAGAACCTGTTTTAATTCCTACACGGTCATTTCCTGCGTCCGTGAAGAATAAGTTTGCATCACCATTCCCTTCAATTCTAAAATCTACATCCGCTGATGATTGATTAAATATAAAACTACCACCATCAAATTCAACGTTTCCTGCTACGGTCAATGTTCCATTTGCTGAAATGTTTCCACAATCAGCTAATACATCAAACATTGTTGAACCGTCAGAATAAAGTAAATGTTTTGAGCTTGATACAAGCGAAGCTGCTGTTCCACCAGCAGGTTTAAATCCAAGTGTATACGTTCCCATGCTTGTTGCATTATCAACAATATACCAGGACTCTACAGCTTCACATTGCATAGTTGTATTACCAGTAAGTGATCCTGTTAATTTAATTATTGCATTACTTTGCTCATCTGTTGTTGAACCATCAGATGCAGTCAAAGAATCAGAAGTACTAGCAACAGCTACAGATACATATCCTTTAATCGCTGATTCCAGCTTTTGTAAATTATTATTTGTTATAGTACCCCATGTTCCTGAATTTTCTCCAGTTGCCTGAATCTCTAGGTTAAGTGTACTTGAATATGTTGAAGCCATTTATCCTCCTATGCCACATCGTCTATTAAAGCAGCAACAATTGCATTTGCTGTTGCGTCACCTGCATCTGCTACATCAGAAGATATAGCATGAATATTAGCAACTGTCACGTTTGGAAGTCTTCCAAACCATGATTGTGAAGGACCAATAAAGATTCCATCTGCTAAATCATTTGCAGCTGTGCCACCATCAAGGCATATGACAATACCATCTGCTGTGCTTGTGTTCTTAATAAATAAAAATTTAACTTTATCACTTGTACTAACCGCTGTCATATCAGTATCCTGATCAACGGCAGTATAATCAATAAAGCGACCTGCAATTAAATCAGCACTAGTAGTTGTTACTGCTGTTAATTTATAGTACCATTTGTCATTAGTATCATCTGGTGTCACTGTCATAGATCCACTAATGGTTTTTGAAATTTCATCAGGAAGAATTGTAGCTGTTAAACTTATCGTTGCATCATCTGCCATATTACCTCCTAATCACTTGAGCCTGGTTCTACATCTTTCCACGTTACTGTTTGACTATCATCTGTTTCATTCCAAACGAAGAAGTCAGGTTCTCCAGTACTAAATGTAATTAAGTTCTGGAAAGCTTCACCAAATGCTGTTTCATCACCAATACTAAATGTTGCTGATAAACTATCACCACTTGGAGATACATTTGCTCCACCTGTTGCCACTTCCGTGCCAAGAGTAAATGTCATACCAAATCCAGTTTCAGCAAATTCAATGTTATGAATAGCATCCAACCTTGCATCTTGAAAAGCTTGTTCAGCAAATGATGTGTGGCCTAATAACATTTTACTCAGGCCAATCTTTTTTCATTTCTATAATACCAGCTTCACATTCAGCTTTAGTTGGTAAAGATTTTGTATCATCATGTATTACAACATTTTCATATTCTTGATTTCCACTATCATCAAAGCCAAACCATTGACCTTTATGTAATGAAGCAAGGTACATTCCTAAATTTATTTCTATTCCATGTTTATGTGCCATTACGTATCTCCTAATCTCCAAAACAATGCATAAGTATGCTGATAATCTCCATGTCCATAACAATAAGTTGAAGTTTCAATTCCACCCGCAGCAAACATAATTTTTTGATTCGATGTATCTGTTATATCTAATAAAGTAGTTGCAGTAGCAGAACGATAAGCAGATGCTTCAGTTAAAGACTGACCAGCCCTTGCACAATTAGCATATGAACTATTATTTTTAGTTAATTTAATATTTGCAAATATATCTTTATCTGCTCCACTATTATCTGCAAAAGAACAAGTAAATTTTATAAGATAAAAACCTGTAGACGCAAAAGTAAATATACCACTGCTTTGCGTGACAGGAGCTGTACCTACTAGTGGTGTTCCTACTGCATTACTAGGAGCTGAACTTGACCAGTTAGCTATTATATTTCCATAGTTAGGAGAACCAGCTCCTTGAAAAGCAGTTGTTAAATTCCAAACTTGAACGTCCTGAGGAGACATTGTCGTTCCATCTACTATTACAGCCATTATTTTACCTCCGTCAAATTAAATTTATATTTTTTACCATTTATTCTATTTAAAAGAAACAAATCATTACTACCCTCTTGAATAGTCCATGAACCAGATGTTCCATCTACGTCATTATTTCTTGTTTTTGTATTATTTAAGTTTAAGTCACCAGTATATATGTTTCGCCATTGTAATGAACCACTTCCTAAATCTTGAGCATCATCACTAGCCGGTAATAAATGTCCTGCACTTGTTAAGCTCATTTTTTTCGCTGCTGCCTCTGAAGCTCCAGTCATAAAATCTAAACTTGTAGCATTTGAAGATGAACTATGATCTCCTTCTGCTCTTGCTTGAATAGCGGCAGAAATTAAAATTGCATCTGTACCAGTGCCTTCGTCAGGTGCTTGAAATGATATTTTTCCAATAATATCATTAGCTGCCATATCTGTCTCACCTGTTTGTAACACAAGATTAATAGGCTTATCGTCAGCAGTCGCTGTGTGTTTTAATAAAAGTCCACTATCGGCACTATGTGTTAAAGTTATTTCTTGATCATTACCAAAATAAACTATACCACCATCAGCAAGATATAAATCACTCCATTCCAATGAGGCTGTTCCAAGTGAATCTCCATCAGCAGAAGAAGGGTCTGATCCACCTACATAAGTTTTAAGTCTAGATGCAGTAGTTTTTCTGTTTGTTCCACCTGCCCCATCATCAATAATAAATAAATCAGCATCAACAATAGCTGCTCCAATATCAGTACCACCATCAATGTCTATTGCCGTTAAAGGTACGGAACCTGCCGTAGCAATTGCACTATCTTTTATATTAACTCCATCAATAGTAATTCCATTAGCGGAAGTTTTCTCTGATATGGTATCTACTTTGATTTCCGAAGCCATTATTTTTTACCCTCCTTTGGTAAATTATCTTGTAATACTTTTGAATAATGTTCAGAAAGTATCTTATTCTTTTCTAGACTATGAAGCAAGTTTTCTCTTTCTTTTGTTAAAACTTTAACATTATTAAAGGCTACTTTGCCTTTATCATCTAGTTTAGTTTCATCATATTCTTTTTTGTCTAGTGTAAACATTCAATCTCCTTTAACTTTTAGGGTTATCATCTTTAACTTTTTTTACAGCTTTAAACCATTCACCAGTAGAATCACCTTTTCCTGCTGCCATATCCTTATACAATAAATCGAGTTGATCGCCAATCTCACCATAGGCTTTTTGACGAGTTCTACGAACAGTATTATTTGTTTCATCAGTATTACCTGTTGTTTCGTAAGAATTTAATTGGTCATCTGTTGGTTTATCTAATCCAGAAACAGTCCAAACTTTTATTATATCACCAGAACCTTCATTAACAAGTTGTACGTTAGCTCCTTCTGCTCCAATTTCACTACTACTTTTTCCATTTGCCTCTAAATATTTTCTAACTTTTGTACTTAAACTTGCCATAATTTTTTATCCTATTTTTGCTATCCACATATATGTAAAATCTATACCACTGCTATTAAACCACACATCAGGAGTACCACCATTCTGGTCGACATATACTCTTCCAGTAAGTGTGTTACTTGCCGCTAAATCTAAAAGAACTGTTTGAAACATACTAAATCTATCATTACTTCCAGTTGTAGAACCAAAGTTTTGATTAACACCACTACCACCAACATAAATACCCATAAAGTTTCTTGTATTTGTGGCTAATTCTCCTGCGTTAAAACTAACCGATAAATGACACAAATATTTTCCTGCTACAGGTGCTGTGAATGTATAGTTACTCGTATTAAAATTTCCACCAATATCATAATTTTCTGTATCAAAAACTAGTGTAGTTAGTGTTGTATCAGAAATAGTTTGTGTAGCATCATTTTGTCCAACAACCATACACATTGGTTGTAATGGCGTAGTTATAACACCATTTTCATCAAAAGACATATGTGTAGTCGTACCTAATGCACTACCTTTACCTATAACTAAATCATCAACAGAATCGTCTAATCCAATATGATAATCTTGAGCATTACCATCAAATACTATTTTAGTATCTTCTGCTCCGGCATCTCCAATTGTTAGTGTAGGTGTTGCTCCTGTCATAGTTACACCACCTGTAACTGTAAGAAGTCCAGCAGAACTTAATGACATTTTTTCAGCTGCCGCTTCTGAAGCCGCAGTTTTAAAACTTAACTTTGTTGCATTATTAGAAGAACTGAAATCCCCTTCTGATACTGCTTCAATACCTGCTGCAACTAGAATCGCATCTGTGCCTGTGCCTTCATCTGGTGCTTGAAAATCAATTTTGCCAATAACATCGTCTTGAGCTATGTCAGTTTCACCTGTTTGTAATGTAAGTGAAATTGGTTTATCGTCTGCCGTAGCAGTATGTTTTAAAATTAAACCTGTATCAGCAGTATGAATTAGCCTGACTTCTTGGTCATTACCAAATTGAATTGTACCACCATCTGCTAAAAATAAATCTGACCATTCAGCAGAAGCTGTACCTAAAGAATCTCCATCAGCAGAACTTGGGTCAGCACTACTAGCTGTTGCCCAGGATAATGTGCCACTACCATTTGTTGATAGCATTTGACCACTAGATCCATCAGCACTTGGTAAAACCCAAGCGACATTAGAACTTACAGTTCCTGCTGATTTAAAAGAAACATAATTTGAAGAATCAGAATCATAAAGTTTAAGTTCTCCAGTTGTATTTATACGAATCTCTGCCATTTATTCTCCTATGCGTCTGATACTGAACTTAATTTAGAATTTGTTTTTAAATGAGTGTATGCTAATTTAAATGGGTTATCGCTAGTTGTTGGGTCATAATCTATCTTGAAGTGGTCTACTTCTCTACAGGATATTTTTTTATTTTTTCCCCTGCCTACCCTTTTACTTGCATTTTGATATATTTCTGCATCATACATTAATTTAAATTTTGCTACATCTCCACCATCTGCGTTATCAATTTTAGTAACGATAGCTGAAGGAACAATAATGTAGCAACTTGATGCCGTTATACCATTTCCTAAATCCACGTTTGCCGTTATTGCCATAATATCCTCCTATTGCAATCGTTTAATTTCATGTTTTTCTAGAATGGCGTCAGCTTTGTCTTCACCAACTGCCTCTTTTGCTAAATCATAAACAGCTTCTAGAAGCTGTTGATGTTTCGTATACTGTTGCCAAATGGCACCATTATGTAATCGTTGAAATCCTGTTAAAGAGACAAGAGGTTTATTTGTTCCTGCCCTTTCTTCTTCTATTGGGCAATCACCAATTAATTTTGCATCAATTAAAGATTGTCTATTATATTTTACAAATTTATCAAACTTATTTTGAATAATTGCATCTGGTGCTTTGTATTGGTCATAGGCACGAATTAAGTGGGCATCATCATATTCATCATATGCCGATGTACTACCATCATATAAAACATCTCCATCTTCATCAACTAAGAAGACTGTGTTATTACCACTCATTGCTCTTCTAATAGAAAATAGATTTGAATTTGCACCATATGTTGTTGTAACACCAGTACTTCCATCAGTATAACCTAAATAAATAGCAAATGCTCCTTGTCCTTGCGCTGACTTATATGTATTAGAAGCATTAACATAACCTTTAAATAGAAAAGGAGTGTCATTTTCTGTTAATCCAGAAAACATTAGGCCACCATTATCACTTTGCGTCTCTATTCTTCCATTCGTGTCAGCTTCACCAAAATCTGTAAAACCATGATTAGTAGCCGCATTTTTAAATGTCATAAATTCAGAGTTATTAGAATCTGAAGTATTAGTATCTACTGTTATACCACCGGGGTCTGCATCTGGTGCTGCCTCACCACCTGTAGCTAATCTTCCACCAGAATCTATAAGTGTTCCACCGGTATCATTAGTAACAATAGTTAAATCATTATTATCATGTCCATATTGTATATAACCAATGGCAGAATTTCCACTATCAGAAAAATAAATATTTCCATTACTACTATTACCAGATGCTATTGTTACTCCTGCATGACCACTATTTTCTAAAACTAATTCATCAGCATCGCCTGATACGCCCCCACTACTATCAGCAGTTCTAACATGAAGTGTTCCTAAATCTGGTGCTGTTCCAAGACCTAATTTTCCACCACTTGTTAGCCACATTTTAGTTGCTGCTGCTTCTGAAGCCCCAGTCATAAACTCTAATCTTGTAGCATTACTAGATGAGCTGTGGTTTCCTTCTGCAACTGCTTGAATTGCTCCAGATACTAATACTGCATCTGTCCCTGTTCCTTCGTCTGGTGCTTGAAATTCTATTTTACCTATGACATCATCTGCTGCCATGTCTGTTTCACCTGTTTGTAATGTTAATATAACAGGTTTATCATCAGCCGTAGCTGAGTGTTTAATTATAAGTCCTTTATCAGCATTATGTGTTAGTCTAATATCTTGGTCATTACCAAAATAAACTATACCACCGTCTGCTAAAAATAAATCACTCCATTCTGCTGAAGCAGAACCTAATGCTTGTCCATCTGCTGAACTAGGTTCATTACTTCCAAATCCATTTGCAGTACCACTATTCGTAATAGTTGCTCCAGAATCAATTGTTAAAGTTGTACCAGATAATACATTAATAGCATTAGCTGCAATGCGTAAATCTTCTGCACCAGAAACATATACTTTTAATGTATCGTCTGTTGCTCCTTCTATATATGTATCACCATCAGAATCTAAAATTAATTTCTGATTAGCACCATCTATTTCAATACCCATATTATACTACCACTAAGTTTCCTTCAACTGTTACCACTGACGCAATTGTTAATGGGCCAGCAGCAACAGCATTTTTTATTGTTTGTGTTTCATCAATTTGAGAATCATGATTAGGAATATTTTCTAATGCCGGAGAATCTCCGATATATAACATTCCACCAACTTGTTCAATTTTAGCCATTTAATCCTCCTATGAACTTATTGTATCTATGTAGCTTACCCAAATGTCTAAAGCATTGTCAGTATCACAGTCGTGCGTTAAAACATCACCACTTACTAAAACAACTTTAGATCCACCTTGAATTAATTCAAGTGACCCGCCGGGTGGGATGCTCGTTCCTTTTGCTAGGTAATAGTTTGCACTAGACCTAACAACATAAACATCAACCTTAATTGTTGAACTAGCGATATTTGTGCAACGAATGCCAATAACTGCATCATAGTTACCACCAGACAATATACTTGCTGCTGTGGTTCCTTGATCTCTTGCTACTGCATTTCTAAAATCTTGCGCCATTTATCCTCCTATATCACAGGGCAACGGACATTGCAATTGCGAAGCCTTGTGTAGCTCCACCTGCCGTCACTGCCGTGCCACCAATTGTTATTGCATCAGCTTCCAATGTACCATCAAAGTAAGCGTTTTTAAACTGTAAAGATGAGCTTCCTATATCCACATCATCATCTGATACAGGAAGTAATGCACCATCCTGTAATTTAATTTGACCTGTTCCATCTATATCAAAAATTATATTATTATCTGTTCCAAAATCTATGTTTGCGTGTGATGCACCATAACCTAAAGCTAAACTTGTATTATAAATTGAAGTTAGTGAAGTATCTGCTCCTGCTGTTACAACGTTAGTTCCACCAACTGTAATAGCATCTGCTTCTACTGTTCCATCAAAATATGCATCTTTAAATTCTAATGAATTTGTTCCTAAATCTATATCGTTATCTGTTATTGGAACAAGAGCTCCATCTTGAAGCTTTATTTGTTGTGTTCCGTCTATGTCAAAAATAATTGCATTGTCTGTGCTGAAATCAATATTAGCATCTGATGAACCATACCCAACTACTAGACTTGAATTAAGAATAGAAGTCATAGTCGTTTGAGCCGCACCAAGAGCAAAGTCTAAAGTATTATCTCCATCTTGATAAGAAACAGTGATACCTGTTTCTGTGTTAGAACTTACCATGTCACCAACTGTATCAGAAATAGTTTCTGCTAAAGTTGCGCCGTTTATAGTAATAGCATCTGCTTCTAAAGTACCATCAATATCAGCATCACCAGAAATATCTAATGTTGCTGCGTCTAATTCACCGGATAAAGTAATATCAGTAGCGCCAGTAATAGCGCCATTAAGTGCAACTGCACCATTAATATCTATTGTCGTAGCAGCTATTTGAACTTCTGTGTCAGCAACAATATCTAATTGTCCATCAGTAGATGAATTAATATATAAAGCAGAATCCCTAAAAAGAAGTTTGTTAGTGCTATTTAAAGTTAAACCTGTACCGTCTGTATGTGTTAAAGTTGTGTCAGAGTCAGCACCAAATTTTAATACCGCTGAGTCTGATCCTAGAATAAGATCATTTGGCAAAGTTACATCAGAACTACCATCTTCATAAACAGCTTTACTTGCTGGTAAAGTTGTAAATACATCTTTTGTTCCAGAACTAAAAGTAACGGCTGAATCACTATTTGAACTAGCGATTACAGTTGTTCTTGCTAATGTATCAGTTGAAGCATCGGTAACGGTTCCAATACCAGTTTCCCATTCATCTGCATCACGGTTAACAATGGCATAATATGTTGTATTACCATCGCCAACACCTGCAACGAAAGTCTGAAATCCTGAAACTGCTCCACTTAAATTAAGTGTACCTGTTCCAGTAGTAGTTGAGGTTTCTTTTACTCTATCATCTATAACCAGAGCCATAAATTATCTCCTATGCCAATCGCAAGATAGCATTACTTGAGTCTGCTGATGGAAATTGAATTGTAAACGTTCCGCTTGTAGAAGTTTTATCTCCTCCAAAGTCCAACACACATACTGCTTTGTTAGAATTACTACTGTTATAGATTAATGCTCCACGAGCTGTAATTGTGGCTGATGTAAATGATATATCAGCAAAATCACAAAGAGCAGTTGTTCCAGAAGTAGTTGGTGTTACACTTGTAAGTGATCCACCTCCAGCTGTATAAGTTCCTGAAGCAGAAACTTCATTTGAACTAGAGTAAGCAGTTGTTGAAGCACTCATAGTAGCATCACTTGAATACAATGCAATTTTAAAAGTGTCACCAGTTGTTGCTGTGAAATCATGTCCTTCGACAAGGATTTCTTGCTTAAAACTAGTACAGACAGCTTGAGTTATTGCCATATCTTATCCTCCTGTGGATTTTTGTTCTTGTTGTAGAGGAAGTTTTAATTCCCCTTCCATATACTCATCTCTTCGATGCTTTCCAGATTGTTCAATAGCCAAACCTTGAATAGCACGTTGATATGATTGTTCGTATAATTGCAGCATTTCAGCTGGTCCCTTCAAGAATTTGAAGGCTTCTGCAAGACATCCATACAATAACGCTGATGGAGCATTATTACCCAACCATGTTGTTGTATTACTACTGGATAATCTTGTTGATAGTCTAGTAATTCCTACTTCTATATTATATGCTGAATCCGGCGTTGGCGCAAGGTAAATTGTATTGTGGTCCCACCATGCCCAATATTTTGGTGTACTTGTAGATGTTCTATTAGGCCAATATTCATTCATATAAGAAACATCTTTTTGCTCTAAGAATGTTCTAGTTGCTGTACCAGAAGCAGGCCAAATATGAACTGTTCTAATTGTAGCAAGTGAAGTTGGATCAGGTTGTGATCCACCAGGTAAAGATACAAAAGGACTACCTGAAGTGACTGTAGCATTTTGATATGATCTAAATGCATCAATATCAACATCTCTTAGTATTCTATTTTCCGTGTGTTCAATAAAATCATCTGTTCTAGTAGATGTTAATACATCAGTACTAGTTTCAGTATAATCTAAAATCTGTTGTGTTAATTCTGCGTATGTTGTCATTAGTTACTCAATGTTGCTGGTCCAGCAGAAGAAAATCCTCCTCCACCATTGCCTGTTATTCCTGGTGCTGTTGACACCGTAAATGTATAAAAATCATCATCTGTTTTTGTTATACTATACCCACTTGAATCTTCTAATTCAGTTACAGAAGCTCCAAATAAATTTCCAGAGACGTCTCTAAATCTTACAGTGTCACTACTAGATCTTCCGTGATCTGGTTCAAACACTGTTACTGTTGTACTACTAGCTGTAAACCTAAAAGGATTACGAGGAAGTAAAGTTGCAACTGCACTTTCTGTTCTAGCCGGCCTTGGAAATTGTAATGGCTCTGCATCAGACGTATGTCTTTTAGGATTATCTTGCGGTGTTTTTGGTTCAAATTCACTTTTATGGACACGTGAACCATTCCACTCCTTCACCATTTCTTTGTATGGAAATTCCATTCCACTACGATCAGAAATAAATTTAGCGTATTTTCCTTTAGCGTAAGCCATCTATTTTACCATTTAGAATCTTTAGGTCCAACCCAACTATATTTACCACCTTTAGTAGCAGCTCCCATTCCCTGTGCAGTTCCTTTAACAGTACCTACAGCAATAGAAACAGCTTTTTCTTTTTCCTTAGGGCTAGCATTAGGAATTGAGATAGTTCCTCTATCACTCCAATTTCCTTTTACTCCACCTGTAGAATTTCTTCCGGCGTTAGAATCTTTATTCCAATTTGGATTACTCATGTTTCCTCCTTTTGACATTGACAGTCATTACATTCACATTGTCCACCGCAACAAGCACCACTGTCGCTGCAATGACATCCGTGACCACATTTTTTACATTCTCCCATTTTCATTTCCTCCTATGGTATATATGATTGCGCTGGTTCAACTCTAAACGATGTTCGTTCTCGGTCATTATCAGCAGCACGTTCAAATTCTTCGTCATACACCGCTTTTAAGTTTGCACTTAACATTGGTGCTTTTTTTAAACTTATATAATAAGCTAAACCTGCAGTCAAACATGGAAGAAAATAGAAAGGTACATCAGCATTATTTGTATAATCACCAGCATCTTGTATTCTTCCAATATAAAAATATTTAAATATGTAAGCTTTATCCGGACTTGGGTATAAGAATAATGTCATATCATTCTCAGGTCTGCCACTAGAAGAGGACCCTCCAGTAGTTACTTGTCCTGGAATCATAGCAAATTGTACAGGTCTTCCATCACCTGTTGATTTAGTTTCTTTTTTAGATAAATTTAAATATTCAGTTCTAGAAATTCTATTTACATTAACGTCTGTAGTATTACTATCACCTTCTAGATTAGATGTAGCACCAGTAGTAGTTGTTACTACCGCATCTACTATATCTACTACCTTCTGGTCAATTGAATAATAATTTGTACCAGCTGTTAGAGTCTGCGTTGCATACTCAATGGTCCATAGGTTTAATCCACGATTAGCCCATTCTGCAAACATTAAGTTTAAAGAACGTTTAGCTGTTTTTAAATCATAACCATCGCCAACTTGTAATTGACAACGCTCATGCGCTTCTTGGATTATTTCCTCTATTGATAAATTAAAGGTTTGTGTGCCTGAATAAGCCATTTAAACCTCTAATAATTTTTCGATAGTTCTAATACAATAGTATAGTGGTCATGATTTGTATGACCATGAGTTGTTAAGTCAATATCACCATCATATCCAGATGCCAATGTATTTTTTACACCACCGAATGATCTAAAATCCATATGTCCTGAAACATTTCCTGCTGCTGCGCTTCCACCTAAAACTGCTGCAACAACGTTTGAAGTTGCATTCCATTCTAGAGCTACACGCATACCACCAATATCATACCAAATTTGATTAATTGTTGCATGAGCACATGCTGCTCCTGCTGAATTAGATGCCAAAGCTGATACATCAATTTTCTTTACTGAACTTTCTCCAGTTCCATCTGATATGTTTGTTAATTTTACAACAGCGATTTTATCACCGTCTGCTAATGTTTGACTTGTTACTGCGTCTGCCATTTGTCCTCCTGTTGGAGAGAGGGGGTTTTCACCCCCGCTCCATTAAAGTTGTTTATTCGTATACGTTTCTACTACAAGCAACGTAATGTACGTTTACTGCTTCTGCCGCACCCGCACCTGCTTCAATACCAACATATGGAATTAAATCAATATCGTCAGTTAAAGCCGCAGATTTAGTAGCTGCAGTTGATGGTTGTACTGCTGTTACTGCAGTGCCACCTGTACTTCCTGAAGTGCTAGTAATATTGTACTGCACACCATTTATGAAACATGTAGCTTTTCTATCACTATCTATTTCAATTTTCAAGTGATAAGGTGTATTAGCTGCAACAGTAACTGGGATTTGACTGATATAGTCAGTTCCACCAATACTATGTACTAAGTGCCAATAGCTATAATCACTAAAAGCTTCACTGTTAGTAGCATCTGTTTGAAACTTAAAAAAGATTTGGTTAGCATCAGTAGCAACTAATTGATCATTAGTTAACTTTAATCCTGCCCAAACTTTTTGGTTATCAATTGCTGGTAGCATAATTGATGTTTCAAAATGTACTGAGTTTTCTGTTCCCCATAAAGCTCCTGCCCATGCTGTCGCCGCAGTATCTAAGTGAGGTGTTAAGATTGCTTGGTCTTCGTCTGCACCTGCTGTTGTTGCTAAAACTCCTGCTGAAGTTGTAGCAAATGTACATAATGCAGTTGTCATATTAGTTCCAAGAGCTTCCCAGTTTCTATTCAACGCACGTTGAACTTCAACTGTTGACGCTTGGTCAATATTTGCATTTAGACCTGGTCTTTGTAAAAACCATTCTTCTAAGTAATAGCGTCTTGCATCTTTTGCAGGATCGCCCATAGTTCTATCGTGCTCAACACCTGTTGAAGCAGTAGTACTATATAGTTTAAAATTATTTTTGGATCTTACCGGACCCACAAAGCTAGTATTAGCCATAATTTTCTCCTTGGTTGTATAAACCTTTTGTCATGTAGTCTTTATACCGTCTGCCTAGCCAGTCTACACAACAAGTTAATGCTAGGATAAGTGGGGGAATAATTCCCCCACTTAAATTGATTAAGCTCCTGGAGAGCCAAATATTCCGCGCCAGTCAGACCAGCCAAAGCTGTATCTTTCTCTTGCTTTATATCTAACATTTCCAGTATCGAAGTCGCCTTCCATAGCAGTTCTAATAGGAGCTCTAGTGAACATTTTCAGTCCATTAGGAGCATCTGTTTTAATGAAAAATGCATCAGTATCAGTTAAGAAATTGTTAACCACATATCCTTGTGGAACCATTCCCATTGATTTGATTGCATTGATGTCATTATCAGCAGTTCCTACTCTACCTGCAGATTTCATCAACCTTTCAGCTGTAAATTGAAGATTTACAGGAATGATCATTTTCATTCCACGAAGAGCAATTTTCATTCCTCTTTCGTCCTTCATACCAGCGATGTCGATCATTGCTTGCTCGAGCGAAGTTTCGTTCAAGTCAGCAGCAGTTGACAATTCGTTCTTTTGGTCACCAGCCATAGTAGTGTGATCAGTAGCACAAAGCTCCTTATCATCACCACCAAGATAAGAACTGTTAAACGCTCTGTTAAGAACGTTAGCAGCTTTTATTTGCTTAGTGTTTGCCATTGAACGTGCCAATGCTTTTGTGTATCGAGTGCTGATTTTGTCGTAAAGGTTATCCTCTACAGCTTCTTCAGTTAATGAGAAAGCTAAAGCAATAGTTTCGTGAGTGTAGCGAGCAGTGAAAGTTTCTTGTGCTGATTCATATACAACACCAGATCCTTCCGGTTTTACTTCTGCATTACCAAACCCACCTAACATTACTTCTTCCTCGAAAGCACGATCAGAACTTTCAGAATCGAAAATTTCTGTGTGCTGGTTTTCGTATCGGTCATACTCTAATCCGAACAAAGCGTTCAAGCCAGGTTCCAATTCTTTGACCAATTGCATTCTTGAAATTGCCATTTAATTTTCTCCTAACTATTACGTTCCAGTTACGCCGGTGCCTAACTTAACGTGTTCGTTCCACATTATGTACCAGTTAGCATTTGCACTGGAAGCATCGTCGTTTTCTGGATCTTTTGTAATCCCAATGATTTTAACTTGTAAGCCAGCTGTAGTAGCTTCAGAACCACTGTCAATTTCTGTCTTAGACAAACCATTTACAGTGCTAGAAGTACCAAGCACAGAATCAGTATTTTTACCAATATCTGTTTTAGCTATAGTGCCATCACATTGAGCCTCAAAAAGAGTGTACGGATTATCATAGATGTATGCGTCGATATTAGTTGACCCAGAAATGGAACCAGAAGCGGTTACATTTGTCTGAGCATAGTAATTTGACCATGTAGGTTTTTTACTAGTTGGATCAATATAGAAGCAGCCGTTAAAAACACCAACATTAGTTGCACCAGAAGCTGTTCCAGCTATGATGTAACCACCAGACGCCATTACGTGATCACCTTTAAAAATAGATGTGCTGTAATTGTCTTCGATAGTGTAGAGGGTAGTACCCCCATTATTAACGCCACTGCCAACTGCTCCAATAGGTCTGTACCCAAAGGCCGCGTCAACGTTAGCCATGATTTTATCCTCATGTTAATAAGTTCAACACACTCACCATGAGTGTGTTAATTTTGTGTAACTATGGGGAGAAAAAACTAGTTCTTCTTACCGCCACCAAATGTTACGCGAGAGCTTCTCTCATTTGAGATAGGCATGCTAGGATGTTGGTCCTTCAGTGGATCGTTAGCAATTGCGTCATCTTTATCTTGCGTAACTTGTGCAAAATGTTTTTCACGCTCTTTAACAGTTTCCAACGGAATCCTTGCTAGCATTAAACCCCCTACAGCTATTACACCTGTATATCTACCTGTATCAATTGAAGGCCATTCAACGTCAGGATATTCGTCAGCTCTGACAAATTCCCAACCTTCGCGTAGTCTAGCGGATACATTTTTTTGATCCATCTGTCCTACAGATTCGGCCCTTATCCAACGGTGTTTAAAACCAGCTGGTGCAGGTGGTGCGTCTAACTGAGACGGTGGAGCCCATGGTTTCCTTCGTTCGGTTTTAACTCGGGTTTCTGACTCGCGTGACGGTAGTTTATTTTGTTTTTTATTTTTTTCCATATGCCTACTCCTTCACGTACTTCGCATATTCGCTTAGTGGCACACCTAGTTTTTTTGCTATGGCTACTTGTGATGGTGTGAGTCTCACAGTACCTTTGCGCTTTGCAGGTTGGTTACTTCTATTAACAGAAGCAACTGTCTGCGTCGGCGTTGTTTCATTTCCTCCTGATGAGGAAAACTTTTGTGGGAATGTATCTCTCATTTGTTTATCTATTTCAGTATAGTATTCATCAGATGATGGATCATACCCTTGTTCTACTAGTTTACGATGAATTGAGAAAGATGTCAAGGTCATTGGTTCATCTTTACCAAACCACTCGTTTTTTTCAGCCCATGACTCTGCCTTTGGATCTGGCGGAGGAGGGGGTTGTTGCATTCGTTGCTGTTGTGGAACTTGAGGTTGTTGAACCTGTTGTCCACCTTCAGATGCCTGTACTCGCTCTCTTTTAGCTTCTGTCGCTTTTACACGCTCATTTTCAATCGCTAAACGAGCTAAATCTTGTTGAGCTTGAACTTGGGAATCAATATCTCCTGCGTCCATTGCTTCTTTAAGACGTTTTTTAGCATCTTCAGTTTCAGCTTTTACGCGGTTACCATACTCTAAAACATATCCACGGTCAAGGTTTCCTACTCGACCTTGTAATTCTTTAGCCTGGTGTTGAACACCTTGTGCATATTGAATTGCAGCTTGTTCACGTCTTTCTGATTCGCGTAATTTTTTTGTTAATTTATCAATACGGGATTGAACTTTTTTCCCATAATCTTCCATTTCCTCACTAGATGCAGTTTCATCAGTTTTAACTTCTGTTTCAACCGCTTCTAATTCAGGATCAGGATTAATAGTTTTTTCTGCTTTTTTCGGAAGTTCCACATCAATAGCTGGACCGCTATCTGGTAAATCTACCATCTTGGCGTCAGCTTCTGCTTGTGGCTCTATCTTAGTGGCTTCTTCTGCAGGCATATTTTACTCCTGTTTATTTATATTGCAAGATATCCTCTGGGTCCTTCACCACAGCAATTATCTCGTCATCATTTAATATCCTCACTTCACCACCCTCAATTCCAAATCTGGATCCGGCATAACGACCAAATATAATCCAATCATTTTTTTTACACCAAGGTCCATTTGGAAATCTTTCTTTGTCTCTATAAGCATCTGGGCCAACTTTTAAAACTAATCCTGTAACTGTTGTATAACCACGTTCTTCAATTGTTTCATCTGCTAATATAATTCCACCTTTAGTTTTACCTTGTCCTTTATACGGAAGAACTAATATTCTCCATCCAGTAGGATCTGGTAAACGCTCTAATACTTTTTCTGTTGGTAAATGTTCTATATCATCAGTAGCATCTTTTTGAATTTTTTTAAGAAAACGATTTTCTTTATCTTCTGCTACTTTATTATTTTTATCTGCTTCAATTGCTAAGTCTTTTTCTTCTAAAGCAAACTTTCTTTTAGGTATCTCCATCTTCGTCTTTCTGCAGGTCTTGTATTTCCTGTTCCATAATTGCGTAGCCTTTAAATTCGCCTACGGTTTTGTTATAATCATCCCAGCTAGGTAATCCAGCTGCTACAATTTCTTTTAACTCTTCTTTGCGCCCTCTAATCTTTTTCAAGATTATATAAATAGCGTTCTCGTCTTTCATTCGTGCGTATTATACACTAAATTTTATATTTTTTCAAGTTATTCTTTACTTTCTGGTTTAGGTTGTCTTGTTCCACCTACGTATAAACCAAACCACGCAGCACCAGCACCTACAATGACGGAAACAAAAGCAGATTGTGCATTTGTTGGGTCAGGAAGCGCCATGAACCATTCTGTCGTTCTATAAAAAGCAAATCCATATAGTGTGATTAATAACCTTGGAAATATTCTCCATGATGTTAATCGCTCTGGTGTAATCATTTTTTGATCCTTTGTCGTTTCCTTACTTTATATCTATCACTTCTATGTTTTGTCGCAGCAGAAGCTTCTTTTTCTGTTTTAAATTTCTTAGCAAAAAATCTTTTTTGCTCTGGATTCATAGGGTCTTTTTTATGTACAGTTCGTTTATTAACCCATGAATGAGTTTTTTCATCATATACTGTCTCAGTTTTTTCATGTGACATTATTTTTTCTTAATTAATCCCATTGCACCTTTTCCAGCCTTAATTCCAAAGCTCGCTGAGCAGGCAATATATAATAAATGTTTATAATAATCCGGAAGCTGTTGCAGTGCAACAAACCCTCTCTCAACATGCTCTGTCATTCCGGGAAAAAATACTAAAACTGCAGGCCCAAGTAAGCAAATTAAAATTAGTTCGTCTTTCCACGACCCTTTCATTTGGTCTACAGCTGATGCCTCCCACGCCACTTTACCGGCGATCTGGTCTTGTTTTAACTTAGTTGCTGCTTGAACTTCTGTTAGTTTCAATTGTGCCTTCGCTTTCTTTGTTTCCACGAAGCCAGA
>VTLG01005213.1_pt1 | contig 39136 bp, 43 predicted proteins | sample 4694571 | NCBI WGS metagenome assembly VTLG01 (sample SAMN12604809, study PRJNA352737) | marine metagenome | biome: ENVO:00000447; feature: ENVO:00000209|ENVO:00000569|ENVO:01000036; material: ENVO:00002151; isolation source: viral sequences binned using virsorter ... | reverse complement strand
ATTCACCGTCTAATGTAGTTGTAGTTGATCCACCTTGTTGTGTAGATAGTGATAACCACCAAGTATCTGTATGTTCAAATCCTACATCTAGTGCTAGTTGTACCGTGTCTTCTTCAAATGTTTTGTATTGTTTTGTATTTGCAACATTTAAGGCAAGTTTCTTGCCTTTTTTCAAACCTTTGTATGCGTTGGCAATAGTCTGTTTTAAAAACTTCTCTTTCCATAGATCACTTGTATTAAACTTAATACTTGATTGTTCAGGTTCATCACCATATGCCTCCCAACCAAAGTATGGTGGACTTGTAAATACAAAGTCTAAACTCTCATCTTCAGGTATATAGGTTTCACTACCTTGTCTTAATAATGTATATGATTTATGTTTATGTCCATACTTTTCTTTAATTTGTTCTAGTCCTTTAAATGTAGGAATACAAGGATCAGTACCTATATAATTAATTCCAGCAGCAATTGCCCCTAGTAATCTACCACCATAACCCATACTAGGATCCCATACCGTACCAGCAGATGTACCTTCTAGTGGACTATCTTTATCTACAAAAATATCGTATAAAGCAGCGGCAGCAGTTGGTCTAAAATTAGATACCATTTGAGTACCAGAGTATCTTCTTAACATTGATCTCATATCTGAATCTGTTATATCGTGTAATGGTTTCTTTTTAAAGAAAGTACCAGTAAGTATTTTGTTAATACCTTTTTTTAGATGTTCTTCATCATTCCATACTTCCATAGGTGTCTTCATTTTACCACACTTAATACCCCAAGCGTGTTCCATAAAAGACCACGCAAGATTTAATCCGTGAGTTGATTGACCTATAACTTTGTTTTTATAGTCAACCATAGTATCACGTCTAAATGATAACAACATATTATAGATGTTGTTTCTCCATTTCTCATCTTTAGGATAATAAGGAAATCCTTTAGACTTTATTGTATCGTGTGCTTCTTGTAGTATATCACTCATACATATTATAATTGACCATCAAATTTTTGTGATACCGTGTTTGGTGAACCTGGTGGTTGTAAAAATAAATTACCTGACACACTTATTCGTGTTGCATTAGGTGTATGAAAAGGCATAACTTGATGTCTTAATTGTGCAGGAAACATCCACATAAATCCTGGTTGAGGATCATATCTAAATGTTGTTTCTGCCCATTTAGGATTATTTGCTTCTCCGTATGAAAACACAATAGAACCTGGTGGAGTAGAAGTGCCTTCAAATGCTTTTTGTTCTTCTCGTATATCTGCTGTATCTAAAAATATTACCCAAGACAATTGACCGCCGTGATTGTGGTCTGGATTATACTCGTGTGCTTTCATATAATTAATCCATAAATCTATAAGTGTAAAACTTCTAGTGTGTTGCATTGGATCAAATTTTTGTTGCGACCATTTAAGTGCGCCTTGTATATACCATTCTACATATGGTGCAAATTCTTTTATAAACCATTCTTTATCTTCCATAGTATAACCTCTTTGATCTTTTAATTGACCTGCAAGTGTAGGGTTCTTGTCGCCAGGTGTTAATTTATCACCTCTTTTTAAAAGACCATTAATTAAACCATCGTGTACTTTACATAGTGGTACATACGGACCAAAGATCAACTGACCTTCAGTTTTCACGTTTCTATGTGGTGATTGTTTAGGTGCATTTTGCATTATCTGTTTTGCTAAATCTTTTACTTCTTTATCCATTTATTATCCTCTTTAATGTTCTATCAAAGGTATCATATATTTGATCCTTTGTCAATAGTGATTGCTTGTAAGTGTTGTGGATTTGTGTATATTTTGTAAAATAATCACTATTCATTATCTTATCTGACAATTCTTCAGCACTTTCTACTCTTTGCCAATCGTCTTTTACTAATATACCTGTCGAATCATAATCTTTAAATACCATAGGAATTATGCCACACGCAAGTGCCTCGTGGTATCTACTTGTAGTTGCCTTATTATCTTTCCAATTAAAACATAAAGTATATTTTGATTGATTTAATATAGGCATTATGTTTCTCATTGTATCTGATTTCATATCTCTTTTGACCGTAGAAAATCTACCAATAAATCTAGTATAAAATCTACCCATACCAGTTTGTAATTCTTTTAATATTTCGTGTCTATTATCTCCACTAACAATACCACCTACATCACGTCTTTTTTCTGTACCCCAATATGAAAATAAGTAAGGTCTATTTGTTTCATTGTCTGGTATTTCATCTTTTATAAAATGATATTTTAGTTGATGTATGTTTCCTGGTATATCTGTTTCATCTAATATAGAAAATTTACCTATAGGATTATCTTTGAAAGTATGATTTCTATATAAGTTTTCATCATCACCTCTATCCGATCTTAATATAATAATATGTTTATTTTTTAAATCTTTAAAATGTTCTTTAATTGCTGTATTAGATTTCTCTAAATTTTTAGGATCAATATAGTTAGGTATATGGTAATGAAATTCGTTCTCACTAGGTATAATTATTATATCACTATCAGGTATATCATCTGCTATTCTTCTATGTGCTTTTTCATAACCATAATTATATACGCCATAATCAAATTCAGGATTTGCAATTTGAAATCTTTTTAATAGATAACAAAATGAATCTATAATATGATCTAGTGGTCTTTTATAATTAACACCACTTCTTAATCTTGCGATAGTTATTTTCCTACGTTCCAAAACAAAGCACCTTTCTTAGCATATTTTTTCATTACAGACCACGCCTTTGCGTCATATGTTGGTACAGACGGAAAAGGTGGTTTATCTTCTTCTTTAACTTCTTGCATAAATTTATATTTTGTTAGAAATAAGTTTGCTCTACCTATTTCGTGTTGTTTCATTTTATGTCCTACTGATACTACATTTACCTCTTTGTCAGGAAATGCCATCTGTAATCCTCTCGTTAAAGTACCACTTGATCCTACTGACCATACTTCACTTACTTTTATATTATAATCTATTTCTATATTTTTTGCAAGCGCCTTTATATCTTCAAATACTCTTTTTTCTTCTAAACCTAATGGTAATAATCTTCTTTTCTTTGGATCTTCATAAAAGTATTCTCTTGCTCTTGCTTTAGTAACCTGTAGCATACCATTAGGAACCCAACGAATATCTGCTCCATAATCTAACGCCTGTTGTTGGTACGGGTGTAAATTATCTAATGATCTTTTTGCCATAAAGAATATTGCTTTTTTACCATATGCTTTTGCTTGTAGTGTTAAAGACAATTGAGCATAACCATTTGCTGGGCAACCGCCATATACAAACTCCTCAGCACCTTCAGCGATTTCTTCTCTAATCATTCTATCCACAAATCTTCTTTTAGAACCACCTTCTAATAAGTCATCACGGACTATATGAAATCCCTCGTGTTCTTCTATTACTAATTTAGGAAATTCGTATGGTTTCATTTTTTCTTTTTACTATATTTGTTCATCATCTTTTGTGCTTTTTTATATGCCATATCTAGTTTCATTTTACTAGCATATTCTGTAAATGTTCTACCTAACATATGGTCGTATTCGTGTTGGAATATTCTACTTATCATACCATCTAAATGACCTTCTTTTAAATCACCGTTTTCATCTTCGTACTTAACGGTTACTTTTCTAGGTCTGGATATTGTTAGAAATACAAAAGGAAAAGTTAAACAACCTTCTTTCATTGCTACAACTTCTTTACTAGAATTAATTATCATAGGATTAAAACAAGTCATCTTTAAACCTTTTTCTAATTCAGGATGATCTCCTAGTACAAACATATTAAAAGGTAATCCTACTTGATTAGCAGATAAACCTATACCACCGTATTTTTTCATTGCACCAAACATTGCTTCTGACAATTCTTTTCTGTCTTTTATTCCTTCATCTTTTAACATTTCATCATTAAAAGGTGCTATTGCTGATTGTACTCTTGGATCACTTGGTGGTATTAATTTTAGTTCGTCCATATATCTCCTATGTATTTTGTAGTCTTGTAAAGTTTTTGTATTTTTCAAATTTTAATATGTTAGTAAACTTATCAAATAATATATCTCCTTTATGTGATATAATAAAAATGTTTTCATTTTTTAATTTATTAACTATCTTAAAGAAATCATCTGTTCCTTGTTGATCTAAACTAGAGTCAAATATCTCATCTAGTATTAATAAGTTTGTATTTACACTATTTTTCATTTTAGCAATAGTTCTCCAAGTAAATAATAATGCTAGGTCTATTCTTAATTTTTCACCTTCACTAAAACTATTATAATTAAATGTATCTCTATGACGACTCTTTACGGTTTCGTTAAATTCTTCATCTAAATGAAACGATATAAAGAAGTCCATTGCCTGTAAATACTGATTGATTAAGTTGTTTATAATAGGTACATACTTTTTAATTATGTGTCCTCTAGCACCTTTATCACTTAATACTTCTCTTAATATATCAACATATTTCTTTTGATTTGTTATTTTATCTGCTTCTAATTTTGTTAATTCTAATTCTTCTTTTAGTTGTTGTAAATCTGTAGCAATCTTTTTACTATCTGTTTGTTTGTTTTCTAATTGTAATATTTCATTATGTATTCTATCACTATAACTATTTAATTCTGTTAAAGAGGTATTTACTTTTGCAATATCAACATATAAGTCTGATAGTTTTTTAGATATAGCACCAAAGTGATTAATTCTTTCTTCTACTTTGTTAATCTCACCAGTTAGTTTCTTAATACCTGTTTCTAATTCAGCACATTTTTTGTGCAATTGTTCACTTTTGTTATCTCTAAATTCTCTGGATATAGATTGTGTACATACAGGACAAGTTTCATTGTCAGCAAAAAACTTTATTGATTTATTATGTGTATCTAAATTATGATCTATTCTTGTTTCTAGTTTTAATAATTGTTTTAGTTTATTATCTGCCTCTTCTTTGTCTTCTAATTCTGTATTATATTCATCTATTTTTAATTGTATATCTGCTATCTTATTAGTATATTCTTCTTTTGCTTTATTGTGTTTTTCTAATTGTATTTTTTTATCATCAATATCGGTTGTATTTAATTCTGATAGTGAGTTAAAATGTTTTATTTCTGTTTCATATTTTGTTTGTATCAGATCACACTTATGGCGTATTTCTAAAATTTCTTTTGATAGTTGACCTTGTTGATCTCTTAATATTAAATCCATTTGTGTAAATACTTTTACGTCTAATATTTCTTCAACTACATCCCTTCTATATCTTGCCTTCATTTTCATAAATGGTTCATATGAAGAAGACCCTAATATAACAACTTGAATAAATGATCTATAATTTAACTTCATAATATTTTGTTCTAAATATTTTTGATAGTCAATACTAGAGGCATTTTGATTCAACAATTGTCCATTTTCATAAATCTCAAACAGATTAGGTTTAACACTTCTTTTTACCTTATAGTGTTTTGTTCCTACATCAAATTCTATTTCTACCTCACATTCACTATTGTTAATAGTGTTTATCATTTGTTCTTTTTTAATTATTCTAAATGGTTTGTTGAATAATGCCCAACACAAGGCGTCAAGTAAAGTAGATTTACCTGATCCGTTTTGACCTATGACTAGAGTTGTAGGTGATTTTCCTAACTCTATTTCTATCGGTTGATTTCCTGTTGATAAAAAGTTTTTATATCTTATCTTTTTAAAAATAATCATCTAGTGGTTCAAATTCTTGTCTTCCGTTTTCATCTGGTGGACCAAAAGGATCAACCTCTGCTTTACGTATATTAGTATTTAATACAATTCTTTTGCTTGTATCTGTTTGTGTTGTTCCATAATGTAAATGTGTTCCGTTAAATATTACAATTGAGTTAGCAACTGAAGGCACCCTTACTTCTTTTCTATCTTTATCTAATAAAAATGTTTCAGCATTACACGTATGAAAGTTAAATACTGAAGTTACAATTGTTGGGTCAGGTCTTCCGTTTTGTGTTATATCTGTATGTACACCGTGTTTCTTTTTTTCTCCGTGATTAGGATAAAGATTTAATTTCATTCTAATCATTTTAGTAGGTTTACATTTGTCTTGCATATGTTCTTCAATAAAGTTTTGAAACACGCCAAACAACGGCATTATTTCTTTATCGTAAACTTCTTTACCCATACCTGATAGTTGACTATCAACAAATAAAGTTTTGCCTAATTTTACTTCTTTACCACCTGGTGTAGGATCATTAACTTGTAAGTTTCTATCATTCCAGTTCCAATTTAAGGTATCGTGTTCTACAACTCCAAGAAGATAATTAAAAAGAGGTTTTGGTAAAAAGTCATTTATAATTTTTATCATTCGTTTGCCTCCACATATAGTTCTTTAGTGAAATCTTTTAGTTTTTTTCTATCTAAATCTGTATCAATCTGGTCAATATAGTTATTTAGGAAAGTCATAGTATCTTCTCCTTGATCTAAAATATCTGACCTAACGGTTTGCTTAATATCAATTGGGTCTTCTATAATCTGTAATTCGTGTACGTTAGTGTTGGTATAAAATTTTTCTACAAGTTTATTATACATTTCTTCATTTGTTTTATATGATACAAATAATTTAACAAAACAATTTTCATATGGTGTTAAATCAAAGTTAGTATAATCTTTATCTCTATCATCATATATTATCTTTTTGAATATAGGTAAAGGATTTTCTATTCTTTCTAGTTCTCTTGTTTCTGTATCAAATATATGAAATCCTTTAGGACAATTGTAATCAGACCACATTATTTGATATTGTGTACCAAGATAGTAAATGTGACCATCATCTGATTTTTTATGAAAGTGTCCTGATATTACTTTTTCAAATCTTCTAAATTGTTCTCTTTCTAAACCGTGTTCATTCATATGACCTTTGTGCATTTCAAAACCTTTTATTTCTAAATGACCAAAACATATATCGCTAGTAGAGTGATCTATTGCATATATTGAATCTTCATAATTGTCATCACAAATCCAAGGTAAAAATAACATACGACAACCACCTATCTCTACTTCTTTAGGACCTTCGTATATCCAAGGTTCATTTACGCCATCAAAAGATGTACATAATTGTTGAATAGAGTTTACTTTGTTTGTATTCTTATAATAGGTATCGTGGTTACCTAATATAATGTGTGTGTCTATTTTTAAATCCCATAGTCTTTTCCAAAATTTCTTTTGAAAATTATGAGCAGTATTAAAGTTAATAAACTTTCTTCTATCAACCACATCACCTAAATGTATTAATGTATCTATCTTATTCTCTATGAGATATGGAAAAAACAATTCATCATAGAAACGATTTTGATAATTTATAAAAGCAGGTGAGTCATTACGGCAACCAAAATGTGTGTCATTTAGTAGTGCTATTTTCATAACTCAAAAAGTAATTTAGATTACTTGTTTTTTTCTTCTTCCTCTTTTTCTTTTTCTTTGCTATTTCATCAGCGATTTTTTGCTGTTCTTCAACAGGCATATTCTTTTTAAGAAATTCTGTAAATTGATTTTTAAACTCTTTATCTTCACCTGGTTGCAAAGTCATATCATCATAATTTGATTCTGTAATAAGTCGGTTTTTGATTGTAACTTGTTTTTTCTCTTTCTGGATTCTTCTTACAAAGGCATAATATATTATTTGCGTAAAATAAGCAAATGGATTATTAGATGTTTTGGGATTGAAATTGTCTAGGTATTGTAAGCAATTTTCTATACCATCACTAATCATATCGTCCCTAAATGTATAATTAATAAAGTTCGGTCTATATGATAAATGATTCGCAATCTTTAAAAAACAACTGCCAATATAGTCTGTAACAGGTGGTTTGTTTCGTTTTTCTCGTTTTGCTTTGTTGACTGATTTTCTGTAATCAATCATTGCTTGTAGAAACTCTTTGTTATTTACATAATGTTCTTTTTTTGTGGTTTTTCTCATAAGTATAATATAACACCTTTCTCAAAAAATGTCAATGTTTTAAGTCAACGAGCATTGACTTTTTTTCGTTTTTGTGTATAATGGAGCGTGTAGCGGGTTGCCGAGAGATATAGCTATAGACTTTATATTAATGTATAGTTTTGTCTTCGTCTTCACCAATTTCATCAAATATTTCATTTATTTTATCATTATCTTCGTCCGTTAATTTCTGTACTTTATAGTTTTGATTTCTCAACGGAGTTGGTTTCAAATCATAGTTGCTAGCAATATTGAAATAACTAGATGACATTTCAGTTGACGCATTAGTTATTGTCATTATCTTGTTTTTAGGAATAGTAATAATTTTATCGTTAGTATATGAACACCATTTTATAAGTGCTATATAATCTTTAAATCCAGTCAATGTCATTTGTGGAACATACTTAATCAGTAACGGTTTTTCTAATCTTATTAGAGCGGCGTTATCTGGTAATTGTTCTTTACCTTGAGGTAAAGTTACCACAATATCTTCTCCACTTACTAACTTGATAATTTTTACTTGATGTTGTGATGGTTGGTGCATAGTTATTTTAACTCCACATTATGGATTTCGTAGTTAAAGTCCTCTTCGTTGTAAATATTTATCCTTTCTCTAAAGTGTGAAAGGGTATAATTCTCTTTTTCATTGTGCGTTAAATCATCTGATATATCATATAAAGTTGCATTTGAATCATTATCTTTTAATCTTAAACCACGACCAATAGATTGTAAGTTTCTTATACGAGATTTACTAGGACTTGCAAATACTATGTTATGTAAATTTCTAATATTAATACCAGTAGAAAAAGTACCATAACTAGCAACTATAATAGCACCATCTGATTTTTCAGTTATAAATCTAATCTTTTCTCTTTCTTCCGCTTCAACACCACCATATACAAAGAATACTTTTTTATCATCTGACTTTTCTTCTATTAGTTTCTTTAATTCCATACCGTGTTTTTCTACGTATTGAAATAAAACTAAAGTATTGCCTTGTAAAGATGAAACTAAATTACGAATATACTTGTTTCTCTTTTCATTTTTTACCAAGTAATCCATTTCTTCTTGGTATGTTTTACCAAACATAAACTCTCTTGCTTGTTTATCGTGTTGTAAAATTAAACAGAAAATTTTTAAATCAGCAAGTTGTTTCTTTTCTTGTAATTCACTTGTAGATACAACTTTATTTACGGTTCCAAATAGACCTTCTAATACTAACTTATGTGTTTTAGTGCCATCTAAAGTACCAGTAAGACCTACTCTATACTTACAATTTTCTAACTTTGTCATAATTTTAGTTAATGAAACTGCTTTAAATAAGTGTGCCTCATCACCTATAACCATACCAAATTGTTTAAACCATTTTTTAGGTAAGTTATATATTGACTGCCAAGTAGATATTATTACTCTTTTATTAGTATCTTTATCGTGTCCTTGATATATTCTATGTACATTACGATCACTATTATATCCATAGTCTTTGAAATCTTTATATAATTGTTCTACTAAAGAAGTTGTTGGTACTATAATTAATATTTTATCTTGTTTCTTTTCTTTTAATCTTAACAGATTAAATATTAACATCAAGTAAACAATTAATGATTTACCAGAGGCAGTTGGCGATAGTAATAAGCACCGACCTTTTTTAATTGAGTGTACAAACGCTTCCGCTTGGTAATCTCTTATCTGTAATTTAGGTATTTTTAATGCTTTTAGAAATCTATTTGTATCTTCAGCACTCATTGGAACGTCTTTTATTTTAGTTCCATCTACTATTTGAATATCGTTTTTATTACACCAATCTACTATATAAGGATATAATCCTGCGTATATTTTACCTGTTGCATAACTGAATAATCTAATCTTACCGTCCCAAACTCTATTTCTATATTGGGGCATAAACTTAAAACCAGGCACTTCAAAAGTAAAGTATTCGCCTAACTCTCTACGAATATCAGCGTCTGCTTCTATTTTTAAATAGACTTCGTTTATCTTATCTATGATTAAGTATCGTGTGGTTGTCATTATTAGATAGCGCCACTAGTAAACTTTCTCCAGTCAATGGCGTTCTTAATAGTAAATGTTCTATTACTAATTTGTCTTATTGTTCTATCTAAAAAATCTACAATTGTTTCCAAGTATTTAACTTTTTGATTTGCTTTTACCCATTCTTCGTCTGATTCAATATATTGTTGTACATCTGCTTTCAATATTTTTAAGTTAAAAGGTTTTAATTGATATACTGCTGGGTCTGCTTTACCAGTATAATATTCCCACTTATCTTTTTTTATTCTAGTAAAGTCGTCTTGCGCTCTAGTTAATAATAACTTAAACTTTGTTAAATGTTTTAAATATTTGTTGTGTAATTGAGGTGTCTTTAATGATTCTAAATCTAGTTCAGTATCATTAATCTTTAAATCTTTATCTGCTAATTCTTGTAATTGTTCTAAATCCATAATATATCCATAATATCACAACTGACCTAAAAAGTCAATGCTTATGACGTTGTTATTGATGTTCTACTTGCCTGACTATTGGCAAAATCGTATAGTTTATAATTAAAAGTTACCGTCGCTGTTAGATAGTCTGTATCAGCGGCCTGTTGATTATATGCTAGTCCTGATAATGAAATAGGAAATACATCACTAAATCTAACTTCGGTTACGGGGTTATTTTTACTTGTAAGTATGTTTAGAGTTGCGTCTGAAAACAAACCACCTACATTAGCGGCGCCAAACTTTGCTCTTCCAGCGTCACCTAATACACTATTTTTAGATGTAGGAAATCTATCTGATCCACTATCTAATAGTTTCTTAAATTCTTCGTGTCCACCAGGAAAACCTAGACCTCTTAACCATCCGTGTATCTCCTGATAGTTTTCTAAATTTTCATCTACTAGAAATGTCATAGTTAATGCCTCATATTGTAATTTTTCACCAGGCAAAGGTATGTTTCTAAAAGGTGTTGGTTGTTCGTAATTATCTGCTAGATTAATACCAGGTAGATTTACCTGTGTACAAAAATATTCTACTTTAGGAAGTTTAATTATACTAAATTTAAACTTTGTAGGATCGGCATAATCCTGTTTAGTAGGTTGCCTTCTATATGAGTTTGTAGTAGTCATACTACTATTTATCTGTTTCTTTATCTACTTCTTCCCACTCTTTTGTCTGTGATTCTGTTGCTAATTCACGTTCTTTATCAGTAAGAGGATTGTTTTCTGCCTCTTCTAGTTTCTGATTTATGTTATCTTCTATTGTGGGTTTTGGGTTTAAATGATTTAATGTAATTGCTAAACACCCTATAAACAAAGATATTGCAATTAAACCTATTATAATTCTCTTAACTTGTTCAATCATATTTTTATTTAATATATTTCTCTAATTTATCATAATATTTAATCAGCGTATCTTTAGGTATTGGTGCGCCAAATAAATTTAATGTCTTACCTTTAACCATCTTTTTAATGTATAAAGGACTTTTCTTAAAGATTATGACATTATTCTTCTTTTTCATTTTTATTTATGCCAAAAAAAAGGGGCGGTTTTGAGGCCGCCCCTTTATAAGATCGTCAAACAACGATCAACCTATATTACATTATGTTTGTAACTTGTACTCTTTGGTAGTATCTGTTACTATTTGCAGAACCAGCGTGGTTCACAGCAGTAGCAGCACCCGATTGAGCACCAGTTTCAGCAAAAGGATTCGCAACTAAACCGTATCTAGTTTTGAAACCAATTTTAGGTTGGAAAGTGTCTTGTCCAACTGCTCTTACCATTTGTAGAGGTACATATGGGCAGTAGAATATACCAGCGTCATATGGTGAAGTACCTTTGTAACCTACAACATAATACTGCTTAGCAGCACTATTAGCAGAGTATGGATCAATGTACACTTTGTATCTTCCGTTTAAAGTACCAGCAAAAGTATTACCAGTATCATCAACTGAAAGATTGTTGTTTAATGCAGGAGTGTAATCTAAAACACCAGCCATTTGAAGAGCACTAGCAACGTCAGCAGAACAGATAATCATATTACCTTTTCCTCTTCTTGTTCTTTGTGCAATTCTATTAGCATCCCTCTCTAATTGGAACATTAGTCCTTTGAATCTCTCAACTGACCATCTTCCGTTTGAGTCTGTGTCTAAATCAAAAACACCAGCTGTAGTTGTGTTAACAGCAGCGCCTTTTTCTGCATTGATATAAATTGTTCTTACAACTTCTCTATTGATTTCCGCAAGGATTTCAGCAGATAAGATGTTTGCAAGTTCAGTTTCAGCGTCTAAACCGTGGATTGCTTTTAAGTCTTGAGCAAGTTCCATAGTGTATTCCGCTTTAAGAGCTCTACTTCTTGCAGTAACCGTAGATTTCTCAATTGAGAAAGCCATTTCTGCAAACTGATTTCCAGAAGAATCACCAAGTGCTTCAGCTCCACCAGTTGTCATTCCTTGACCTCTGCTGTAGTTTCCACTTTGGTCACCACCGTCGTTTAACACGCCAGGGTTTGTTCCTCTATGTTCAGTATTACTAGAACCATCAGCACCAGCACTTGAGTCACCAGCAGCATTTCTACTAGAGAAATCTGTGTCTGCTTCGTCAAATAGCGCTTCGTTTCCAGTTTGTGAAGTGTATCTGCTTCTCATTGCAAATATTAAACCAGTTGGTCCAGTCATTGGCTGAACGCCAGCAATATCGTAAGCAATAAGGTTAGGCATAGCTCTTCGTACAAGTGAAATTAGGATTGGATCCCAATTTGCAACACTTGAACCTGTAGCATTTGTAGGACTCGCTTCAGTCATAAACTGAGCGTCTTCCTTCATAGCTCTTTCTTGGTTTTCCAAGATAGTAGCTGTAACGGCTCGTCTGTAAGAATCCTTAACTTTTGGTAAGTCAGGGTGTTCTAGGACAGGCTGCCATTTTTTTTCGTATTGTTCAGATAAGTACATATCTTCTCCCTATTTACTATATTTAATTAGACAACTTAATGTCTTTTGTTTTACTTATAGCGGCACTATAAGCAGCCATTGCATTAGTTAAGTCCTCAGGTTGAGTACTTGACTCTGCCGCCACATCATCTATCTCACTAGAAGTTTCTTTTTTACCAAAATAAGATTCTTTAATAGTATCTACTTTAGTTTTAAAGTCTTCTTCGTTTTTGTAGTCAATTTCTTCAGCGAGTTTGTTAAACTTCTCTTTTTGAGTATCAGTTAATTCTTTAGACGCCTCATCAACAATGTCTTGTCTTTTAAATTCACCGTTCTCTTTTGATAATTCAACATTCTTTTCAATAGATTCGTTAAGTTTCTTTTCTAACTCCTCTATTTTAGAAGATTGATCTTCTAATACATTATATTTTTCGTCTGGCACATCAATGTAATGATCTTCAAATAATTTTTTCAGACCACTAATGAAGTCCTCAGCGATTTCGCCTTTGATTCCTCTTTCTAAAGCAAGTTCATTTTCTTTCATCCACTCTTCCACTACATAAGCAAGGTAAGAGTCAACTTTTTCTACTAACTCATCTTTAGATTTTGAAGTTTCTTCGGTTAATTTCTTATCGTAATCTGCCTGCATTTCTTCAGCAATCTCTTTAACTTTTGATCTGATTGCAGTTTCAAAAACGGTAGCAGCTTTTGATTTAAATTCTTCAGATAATGAATCTTCTCCAGCGATAAGAGCGTCAACGTGTTCTTTTACGTCAATCTCTTTTTTGTCTTCTTTTTCTTCTTTCACCTTCTCGTCTTTTTTATCAGTTTCGGCTTCTTCTTTCTTCATTTTTGAAGCGTTCATTTTACCGTAACCTTCTTCTTTTTCCTTGCCATCTTCTTTTGACTCTTTTTTAGCGTCATCTTTTTTGTCAAGGTATTTTTTTAGACCAGCTGGCATTTCGCCTTCTTTGATTTCTTTATCTTCCGACTCTTTGTCAGTTTCTTTTGATTCCATAGCTTTTGCAGGATGTTTGTCATCTAACTTCGCCATAGGATCAGGAGCACCTTCGTTCTTTTGAGGTGCTTGTCCAGAAACTTCTTTAACTTTTTTCGTTGCGTCAGGATTGCTGTCTGTTGGTTTAACAACCGCAGGACCTAAATCCTCAGCTTCGCCTACTTTTTTCATAGGTTCAGCAGCTACAGCGTTTTTCTTAGGAGCGTCTGGAGCAGTTGCTTCCATCACTTCTTTTCCTGCTTCAACAAGTGTCTTTTCTGTTTCGGCCATTGAAATCTCCTCTTTAATGTTTAAAACTAGTTTTAAATTGTTCTAATACTGATATTTATAAAACTAGAGATTTTTAAGAAAGTTCTCAAATACTTTCGCTTTTGCCTCTGCTAAAGCGTGTCTTTTCGCACTTTCTATCTCTCGTTTCCAGGCGTCAATGTTCCTTTCAACGAGTACTCCATTGTCCCAAATCCACTCTTTATTCTCCATAATACCTTCTACGAAAGCGTCTGGAGCAGACGGATCTGCTACAATATCAGCAGCGGTTGCTAAGTAAAAGTCATCTTTTACATAGTTTGCGCCACCTCTTGTTTCTAACGAACCCATACCTCTACTAGATACTCCCAATTGAGCACCTTCGTCAATAAGACCTTTTACAATCTTACCGTATGGTGTGTTCATTATTTTAGCTTCACCAATATAGTTAGAACCATCTGGATATAGTTTCGTAATCATATGTGAAACTCTTTCCAAATTAACCGTTGGTCCATCAGGATGTCCTAACTCGCCAAATGCTCTTTTTTTATTGATAAATTCTGCGTTATATCTTTTTACTTCCTTGTTCAATATGTCTTTCGGATAGACACGTCCATTTCTATTTTTTAAGTCGGATTGTAAAAAGACACCTCTAATTTTATAGTCTTTTTTACCGTTGGTTTCTTCAACCAGGTATTCTGCGTTTGAAATTTCTTCGGATATTAACTTCATTTAATCTCTCTCTTGTTATATTTATACAATTTTTTATCTAAACTCTACTAAAATCGTGTAATTATCACCCACTACAAAGTCCCTTGTAGAGAGTAAAACATCACCAGTAGGTGTAGTTGCATTGTTAATTATCTCATTACCAGCAGTTCTTAAATCCCAATATCCTTGACCATTTAAGAGTATTGCTGTTGCGTTTGTATCACCATCCCACACTAACTCTACACTTGCATTTGCTTTTGTAGTATTAACTGACCACCATATCTTTGCAATTTTTCTATTGCCGTCTGCCGTCATAAAAGTAGTAGTTGAAGCGTCTATTTTTTTAACTAAAGACTCTCCAGAACCGTCTGATATGTTTGTCATTTTTGCAACATACTTAACTCCAGATGTATCTGATAATACTTGTGTTGTAACTATATCTGCCATTTTATTTCCTATTGTGCGTCATAATAAGTTTTAGAAAGTTCGCCTCGTTCTACCGTTTCGCCTTTCTTTCTAGTTCTTATATAAACTTGAGTCGATCCACCACCTGGTTTAGTAAAAGTTCTAACACCACCAGAGATAGAAACATTTGCTCCATCTGCTGAATCTTTGTATGTGTTAGATATAGTAGCACTATTTTCATATTGCCATATACTATTTGATCCTGGTACATCTACCCACGCCATCTTATTCTCCTGTTTGTTCTCCTATTTCTAAATCAAAGTATTCTTCTAAATCATCTTTATTAACATTATGATGATCGGCAACTTTATCAACAGCATTTTCAAAGTTGAATATTAAATTGCCTTCATTTTTAACTAATTTAAAAACATCATTTACTGCCTCTTTCATTAAAGGCGATAAATTTTTAAACGAATTACTATTAAACGCCTGCTGGCTCTGTACTAACTGGCTGACTTTCTGCATCCGATACCTCTGGTGTTTCTGGTTGTGTTTCTACTTGTGCTTCTTTACCTGTTGGTTCAACTTGTCCATCTTGTGTAAAGGTACCTGTACCTGATATTTCTGGTTTAGGATCACTATGAGGTTCTGCTTTGAACATTGTACCAGCAACATCTTGTCTTTGTTTATCCAAAGAATCACCGACCTTACTTCTTAATGCGTCTTTAAAAGCATCCCCAGCGCCAACCATATCGTTTTTTGCCAATTTATCTATAAAGTTTTTTACTTCTTCAGTCATTTTTTCTCCTATAATATATCATCACCTTGTGTTTGTACTTCGGGTGATGAAATGATACCGTCATCAATTTCTTTTTTGATTTCAGCATCCATTTTCTTAATTTCTGTTTCTGTTTGTCTTAATATATTTCTTCTTACATAGTTAACAGAATAATACTTACCTACATAATCTCTAACTTCTCTTGCCAAGTTTAATCTTTCTCTCATCATTTCAGAATTTTTTAATTCTGCAAAGTGACCATCTTGTAAAAAGTCATAAAAGATATTATCTCTTACATCTGCCCATTCGGTTTCTGCAATAATACCTTTGATTATTAATTGTGTTCTTAATAAATCATTAAATAATTCTGTAAATTTCTTTCTTAATCTTCCAACAAATTTAGTAAATTTAAGTTCATCCCTAGTAATTTCACTAGCACGACCTAAATTAAAACCTTGACTTGCCTCTAATCTACTTACAGGAACATTTAGCGATCTATAAAGTTTTGCTCTAAAGTATTCTATGTCTGATATTTCTCCAAGATTTTGTCCACCTGGTAAAGTAGTAATATCTGTTCCTCTTCCACCATCCCTACTAGGTAACCAAAAGTCTTCTAACATAGACATATAGTTTCTGTCATCACGTATCTCACCTGTACTTGCGTCATAAACAAGTTTGTTTCTGTATCTTGCCATAACATCACGTAAATATTGTTCTGCTTTTGCTTTAGGTAAATTACCTACGTCAATTTTGAACATTCTTCTTTCAGGTGCTCTTGCTATTCTGTATATAACAGCAGCGTCTTCAATCATTCTTAATTGATTGACAGGTTTAATTGCCTTATGTAAATAAGACATAACTAAACCATTTTTATTTTGATCTATAACACCTGATGGACAATATGCAATTGTGTCAGGTGCAATTTTAATACCTTGAATAGCAGCGGCACCTTGTATACCTCTTTCGTTATATACAAAATATTCAACCGTTTCGTCTGCTATATTAATGTTAGTAGGAGAAACCATACCTTCAGGTCTTCTCTTTCTAACTTCTCTAATCTTCTTAATCTTTCTAGGATCAAGGTACTTTAATTCTGTAATACCATTTTTAGGGTTTTCTGCGTCTATAATTTTTTGGAAAAATATTCTTCCGTCAACGTACCATCTTCTAAAAAGATCGTGCCCTCTAGTATTAAATTGAAGCATTTTTAATACTTCAAAAAATTCTGTTTCTATTTTTTGTTTAATCGCTGATGAGTAATCCAAATTGTCTGTAACTACTTTAACAGATTGTCTGTTTTCGTTAGAAGTAATTGCCTCATTAACAATATCCTCAATTGCCATATCACATTCTGGATGTAAAGCAATTTCTCTATATCTTCTAATTAAATCCTGCTCAGTTTTAGCAGTACCTTCCATATCAAGGTAACTACCAAAGAAACCACCAGCGGCAACTACCTGTGTGCCGTCTTCCGCTTGAGGTTGACTGAATTGTTGTTTTGGATCTGTTTGTGGTTTAACTCGTGTAATATTAAAACCAAATAACTCTGCCATAATTAATTCCTTTATTTTCTCCTAACTACTTATATTAGTTTTAAAAGGGCGCTTTTGACGGCGCCCTTAAATTTATCTACTATGTAGTAGTGTTTGTTTCAAAATATTGATATTGGAAAGTTACACCAAATGTTTCAACTTCGTCATTCGTTGCAAAATTCAAATCAATAGCCGCTATATCCACTGGAAAAGCGCCTCTTAAAGTATAAGATTTTAATGTATTACCGTTTCTGTCTAATTGGTCAACAAAAGCATCCACTTGATAGTCAACAGGATTTGATAATCCTTCGTTGTCTGTCATATTGTTGATACCATTTTGCCATCTTTCAAAAGCATTTCTTAACTTAAAGTTTGTATCGTTAAGAACCGTAATAGACCAATCAGCAAATGTTCTATCACCTGCTATTTTGATCTGTCTGCCTCTAAAAGGTACATTAACATTACCTACCGTCATAGCAGGTATAGTTGTAGATGTACATAGAAACGCTAAGTCTTCTATTTCGCCACCAACTTGTGCGTAACCAGGAAAAGGCATTGTAACCTTAAACTGATTGGCTCTTGCGCCACCGCCTGCAAGTTTAGCTTTGAAGTCATTTATGTTTGCCATTTTTTATTTCTCCTTCTCTACTATTAACCGCCTGCGACTTCTTCAAAAGAAACGCCAGTTCGTGTTGCGACAAAAGATAATGTGATAAAGTTGATACTTCTTGCTGGTTTAACAAAAATCTCAGCAACAAATTCGTTTCTATCAATTACTTCGCCTGTATTGTTAGTTTCATCACAAACTACTAAAAAGTCTGTGATACCTCTTCTACCTTGTACTTCTCTTAAAAAAGGTTCTACAATGTTTCTAAAGTTTGCTCTTGTAAATTCGTCATTAAATTCAAAGAGTTGGAATTTAGAAGCAGTTGATATTGCCTTCTCTAAAGTGATGAACAATCGTCTGACATTGATTCTGTCAAATGCACTAGGTGATGATAAACCAGTTTTATCTCCAAACAAGATTGTACCTTGTCCTGAGAAAGTTGCAACTGGATTTACTCTACTTGTATATAGAGCATCCCTTTGTGATTTAGTTGGGTTGAATGCTAATTTAGCAGCGCCTCTAATAACACCTCTATTTAATCCAGCAGGTGAATACCAAGAGTCTGCCAATATGTCTGTTCTAGCAGCCAATCCAGCAATGTCTCCGTTTAGTGGAACATATCTGTAAACATCATTATATCTGTCGTAAGCATATTTGTAACCACTATCAAATACAACATAAGAAGATGATCTAACTCCATTAAAGAAATCAGTTACATTACTTGTTTGTGTATTTGAGTTTGCCACGTTAACAACATCACTTCTTTGTGGTGAAGCGAATACAACTACATCTTTTCTATTTTCTGCAATTGTAATCATACTATCAACGTGTGAAGCAGAACCACTAGGTCCAGCGATGATTAATCCTACATCAACCGTGTCAGCGTCATTAAACTTCTCGTAAGCAGCTTTTAACTGACCATCAGTTACAGCAGAACCATCTCCACCTCCAGATAATGATTCACTTGTTGGAGTGTCAACTGCTGTGTAAGTTGTACTAGCAGCAGCATTGCCCCAATTGGTTCCAGCAGAGTTATGATCCATCCAAAATACGTAATTAGATTTATTCTGAATTACGGTTGGATAGTAATTAACTTCGCCTTGTGGTGATTTTGCGTCGGAAGCTTTTGAAAGTTTTGAATACGATTCTAAAACCGTTCCAGGAACTCCAGAAACTCCGCCATCTTCGTCAACTACGACTACGTGTATTTCATCTCCAGAACCTGATCTTGCAGAAGCATAAGCAGAAGTTCCAGGAGTACCGTCAACTTGATCTGCGTATCTCCATTTTCTTTTTATTCTTGCATTATCAACGACAGCAGTAATTAAACCACCAGCGCCTCTAGGATGTTGTACAATTGTCAATGTTGTAGAAGCGACATTAGTTACTCTATATTTCTCTCCAGTAGTGAAGTCAACTCCACTAGCAGTAGATGAAAATTCAATAATGTCTCCAGCATTGATATAACTTGTTGCGTTTGCGTCAACCGTTATAGTAGTATCGCCAACAGCAGCACCTCCGTCTGTTTGTTGGGATGTAGTAGTTATTTGTTCAAATGCGTTAGCACTCGGACAAGTTGCGACTAATAAACTATTACCCCAAGCACCTGCTGATCTAGCAGCGAAAGTGCCTACTGAACCTTGTCCAGCGGCGTAATTGTCTTCATAGTCCTGTTTATTTTTTACAAGTAACCCACTACCGTTAGCAGTAGCGTTTAACGTACTTGTTTGGCTAGCTCGTACCACTTTTAATGAGTTTGAATATTGTAAGAAGTTAGCAGCCGAAAAAAAGTACTCAAAGTTATTTGAGTCAGGTTTTCCGAATGTACTTACAAGTTCTTGCTCACTAGAAATAGAAACTATCTCATCTAAAGGACCTTGCGAGAATTGACCAGCAAAGGCGCCGATAGAAGTTGATACTGCAGGAATGATTCTTGTTAAATCTTTTTCCTGTACGAGAACACCAGGTGATACTTGAAATGCCATAGTTTTCTCCTCTAATTAGCTAATTTATATATCATATTTGTTCAAAACTCGTATTATTCATACGCCCATAGTTAAAATTCATTCTTACTGATATTTATAATAAACACAAACCTAATGGTTTTTACGCACCACAGGTATCCATCTATCGCCATATTCATCAATTGTTTCTTCCTCTCCTGCATTAATACCATCATCTACAAAACCAAAAGGTGACATATCTTCCTCTATTAGTTTTTGTTGTTCAGCATACATCTGCTGACGAGCATTTTGATTAGTCAATTCTTTGAAATATCCTTGATTAGATAACCAACCAAAGATAACTAAGCACATCATTAAATCGTCATTTGCCCCCTCCTCAGCCTGCCAGGATTGACCTCTTTTAGCAAATGTTGACATTTCCTCTATAATTTTAAAAGAGTTGATTATTAACTTATCTCCTTCAACAAGTGTCTTAATATTAGCACATCCTATACGTTTTATCTGTTTAGTCATACGAACACCTAAAGATGAACCACGACCACTATACATAGCACCTAATATCTGACCAGCACGACCTTTTTGTGTAGTCATTAATACATTAGGATACTCTATCTCAAATTGTAGTGCTTCTGCTATTTGTTGACCTATATCATTTACTTCGGTTAATATATGTGCCTCATTATATCTTTTTGCAATTTCATTTATTATATTAGGAAATACAAAAGGTTTAACCGTATTGTTTTTATATATTGCAACTACTTTAAAAGGCATTTTAGTTACATCAAATACAACAAATGCTGAATAGTCTTTATCTACTCCTCTTGCGACATCAACCGTAATAACATAAGTATGTCCTTTTATTGCTTCCTCATATTGGTCTACACTTCCTTTTGAAAGAATAGGATCATTGTAAGACACACCTTTTATTTTCGCTGGTGATATAAGCGTGTTTACTGATCCTAAAAATTCACATTCAAACTCTTGTTGGAATTGTTCTGGTGATGTATTTCTTATAGTCATTTCTTTCCATTCTTCATCTCTACCTGGAACCTCTGACCAATGTACTTCAATAGGTACGTAATCGTTTCTTTTCTTTTCTGCGTCTACCCATAGTTTATAAAATTGATTCATACCATAAGGTGTAGATACTATAACCATTTTAGTTTTTTGTCCTGAAGATATTGTAGGATAAACGGAACTAAAAAACATTTCGGCAATGTTTGTAGGTACGAAAGCAAACTCGTCAAGGAATATTATATTATATGAACCACCCCTAATAGCACTTGATGATGTAGCAGCTGCCACAATAGTTGATTTGTTTTCTAATTCAATATTACCTTTATTCCAATTAACAACACCTTGTTGCATCCATTTAGGTAAGTTTTCATATGCAAGTTGTAATCTTCCTAATATATCTCTAGCAGTAGAAGACTTATTGGCAAGTATAGCAATGTTAGAGTTTGGATTAAACATTGCATAGTGCATTAGATAAGAAATAGTTGTAGTTGACTTACCTGATTGTCTAGGTAATTTGCAAATTGTAAATCTGTTTTCGTGTATAGTTTTAACTATCTTCTTTTGAAAATCATATAATTTAAAAGGTATAAGTCCTTCGTCTAGTGATACAATTCTCACATATGTTTCCATAAAATATAAAGGATCATTAGCACACTTTTGATATTCTAAAATTTGTTCTTTAGTAAATTCTTGTGGTGTGTTAATCTTCTTTAGATTTGGATTACCTAGATATGCGTCTGTACTCATTTAAAATTAAACCATCCTGTTATTATATATTTTTCGTGTGTTTTAGAAATCTGTCCGCTATGTGTATGTGTAAAGTCAGTTGGCCATATTATTGTTAAACCTTTTTTAGCAGGTGTTGTTATATTTTGATATTTAAAATTTGTTCCTGCATTAGGCACATCATTTAAATAAGTCATCCATACTAAACAACGATTTTCAAATTTAGATGTTCTCTCACAATGCCAAGAGTGATATCCTCCACCTGGTGGATACCATTGTATATTTGCACCTTCAGTCATACCAAAAGCATTAAAATTATCTTTTACTTCAGGATATAATTTTTCATATAGACCTACACATTTTTTTAATGAGTCTTTATATGCAACAAATCTAGGTTCATCCCAATCAGGATGTAATCCTAAATCAATAGAGTCTTTTACTTTTTTATTAACATTAAAAGGTCCACCTGATACACCTTCTTTTTGATGTTCTTTATTATCTTTAAATAATTGTATTAGATTATCACATATCTTTTCATCTATGTACCAACCTCCTATAAAACTTTCGTGTGGTGTGTCTAGTTTAATCATCATATGCCTCAGGTAATCTTTTTAAAAAATGTAATCTTTCTTCTATACTTTTATCATACTTATCCTTCATATATAAACTTCCCCAACTTTTATAACCTATTGATTCATAAAATTTCATATCAAAATGACTAAAGTTTTCTAAATTAAAAGAATAATTAACACTCCAATTTTTTGCTCTAGTCCATATGAAAAGTTTTCTACTTAACTCAGCAGCTATATCTTCACTATCAGCAATTAAAAGACCATCAAATATTTCAATAGTACTATCAATTCCCATTTGTTCGCCAGTTAAACGATTTATCTGTAAAGGTCTTTTTATTGTTGTATAAAAATTTATACCTTTTAAAACATTATTATCAAAAATGCCCATCCAATTTTTTGGTAAATCAAATCTTGCATAAAAAGTACCTCTTGCGTCTATTTCATTACCTTTTAACCAATAACTATCTAATAAAACTTCTTTATGTTTATTTAAGAAATCACCTGTTTTAACTATTCTTTTCTTTGGATCATCTGTTAATTGAAAATTATTATGTGGGTGTATATTGTAATATTGATGTTTCGCAATATAATTTACAGCATCCATAGATTTTATTCCTTTAACTAGCATATATCATCTCCTCATCAAAAGAATTAGGAAATCTTTTTAAAAAAGTTCTACGACAATTTTTTGTTGTCAATATATCTTTGTCAAACTTATTAGGGTTAGGAGCAGTTTCAGTTAAACTATCTACCTTATAATAACTATACATATCTGGTACATAACAATGTGACCATACTTTATAATTTAATTCTGTTTCAAAATCTTCAAGCGTTAATCCGTTTTCTTCTCCACTTGGAATTGTAACTTCACTATAATTAATTTTCCATTGATTTCTAGTTTTATAAAATAAATCTTTATTTATTGCAATAGCAATCTCTTTACTTTCAGCGTGTATAAATCCATCCCACATTCTTCCTATTGATGGTACTATAACATATGCTTGAGCGCCTACCATTATATCATTTTCAAAAGCTGCTAGATACTGCCACTTTTTCAAATCTACCCATTGAAAAAGATTACCTCTCATATCTTCTCCATCATTATTTTTTAAATCATAATTTTCATTACAAGTATGTAATTTATAAACATTAAGTTTATTTGAAGCAGTTGCAATAGTTTTATTACCTTGCCACTTTTTAGAAATCCATCTTAATACATCTAATCCTGATACGTTTTTAATTATCATATATCTTCACCTAGTCTTTCTAAATCAAATTCTATACCTATCAATTCATCTGGTTTACCTTTAGGATAATCAGGATAAACTTTAAATTCTTCTCCTGTTGTATCACTCTTACAACCTGCAACTAACCAGTCCCATTTAAAATCGCCATCAACTATAAACTCATTCATAACTTCATATCTTCCATCAGGTTTTTGTTTTAATAAATTCGCTTTACATTCTGACATACTTCTAAAATGACCTTCCATTTGAAAAGTTTGTTGTGTTTCAATAGGACTATGACCTATCAAATATGCTAGAATTAATATTTTATAATCCATCATTGACTAATACTCCTTCTATATGAGTATACCCTAATTCTTTAGCGGCGGCAACTCTTTGACTACCTTTTTTTACACTATATCTTTTTTCTATATATGGTATTCCCATAGACCCATATCTTAATTTTTGAGATTTTAAATGTATGATAACTTCTATTGGATCTATTAAATCTGCACCTTCAAGTATTTCTCTTAAAGGTTGACTATTATCTATTGTAGTCAGTTCAGAAATTCTAAAAATTTCTTTATCGGGGTGTGATGTCTTTGCCTTCAAAATCTTTTTCATTTTCACTTTTTCTTTCACTATTTGTTTCAATAGTTTTTTTATTTAACATCTTTTGTAGTTCAGCAGTTGATCCTACAAATAAAGCATTTTTTATATTGGCGTTAGTTTTATTAGGTACTTCTTTTAAGTCTTTTAATTTTTTCTGTAAATCTTGTAACTTGTCAACCGTTTGTCCTACTTGACCTATTAGTTGTCCTGCAACTTCATATGCTCTAGGATGCTGACCTTCTTTTGCAATATCAAGTATGCCTTGTATTGCCTCTTGTCCTTTTTCTATTAGACTATAATAACTTTCTCTACTATAATCATAATCGGTGTTAATATCTTTATCTACTGCTAATTCTAATTCACCTTGTTTTCTTTCAACAGGTGGACTAAATTCTTTTTGCGTTAGAGTAGTTTTATGATCTACACCTAAAATTTCATTTACTTTATCTTCTAATTTACTCATCTGTATCCGTCTTCGGATTATATCTCTTACTATCATCAAAAAACTTGATAGTAGTTGTAAACCCAAAATCATCATCTGCGTCAGCAGTTGTAGGGTTAGGTATTACTACAATTCTTTCTTCTCTTGTTAAAGGGCTATCTGTGCTTGTTCCTATATCTGATTGTACTTCTTTAATCACACCTTGATTATTCATAGGACCAAATAGATAAGTTTTAGCAGTAAAACTTAAAGTATATATAACTGCTCTTCTATTTGTAAAATCACCATCATAACTATCCTCATAATTAATATTACCTAAAACAATAGGTATATCTCTTTTTATATTTAGTTCAGGTACAGCATTGATAGTTACCGTGTAGTCTGGTTGAAAATAAGGTAATATCTGTTCAACTATTTGCAATCCATCTTCAGCAGTTGCTGTAAAAATATATAATTGCATACTAATGTTATAAGGAACAGGAGTGTAATTAAAATTTGTTTTCTTACCATCTTCGCCTGTTTTAACTTGTGAATATTTTTGAACACGAGTAAGTTTTCTACTAGGGTCATATGCAAGTCCTGTAATTTCAAATCCCATACGAGGTAATGATGTTGCAAATTCTCTACTATTTAAGTTTGCTTGTTGATCTAATCTTACTAAAAACTTTTCTTTTGGTGCATATGCAAGAGGCACTTTAATTCTAGCAGTTACACCACCAGTACTATTAGTTCTTTGTATGATTATATTATTAAACACTTGTCCAAATGCAATAATAAGTTTTCTAAAACTTTGATTATAAAATCTATTACCTAACATTATCTACTATCCTCATCTCCAAATGGATTTCTTTCTGTAAAGTCTAATATATCATCTAAAGCAGATGAAGTATCAAATCCTGCTTGTGCGTCTAAATCTGTATTTGACGCATATGGTGATTGTGTTTGTAAAACTGATTCTGTAAAGTCTTCGTTTATTAGGAAAGCAGGTTCGCCTGTTGCTAAATCTTGTTCTAATAATATTGATCCTTCACCATCTAATGCTGCTTGACCACTTTCTAAAGTAAATTTGTAATTTAATTGATTTAATGTGTACTTATCTTCAGCAGTATCAATAGTATCTAATCCTGTATTTAATTCTTCCGAAGAATATTCCCAACGTGTTACTCTTAATTTGTAAATTGGTAATTGACCTAATGCAAAGAAAGGTTCCTGATCTTCAACAAATTGTATTTCAAAAAATGAGTTCATCAAAGGATAATATATTATATCACCTTCGTTTGGTCTGCCGTCTGCAATTAAACTATCTTTTTGTCCTACGTGATATGACCAACTTCTTTTAGATACACAGAAAGTTGTATCTTCTCTAATTTCTAAACCAAATTTTGAAACTATTTCTTGTTGACCTGCAAAACCTTCAGTTGACTCAATATACATTTCTATTAACCAAGAGTCATCAAACCTAGAAGTTGTATCTTCTCCTAGTATTAAATCTCTATTGACTAATGTTCGTGGTAGGTAATAGACATCGTGGCCGTAGATTTTAAGACCTTCAACGATTAAATCTTCGTGTAATCTTTTTTCGTTTTGATTACCAATGCCGTTGCCACCTTGAAAGTAATGATTAACTGGCATAGCATTATCCTATCATAAATGCTGGGTTTAGTTCGTATGTCGTTCTAATTTCAGTTTCTAATTTTTCTAAATCTTGTAATGCTTCTGAATATATTTGTTGACCATTTAAAGTTACTCCACCAACCATTGCAACACCATTAAATTTAGATAAGTTAGCACCCCATTGTTTTTTAAATAAAGCAGTTGTATATCTTTTTAAATATATGTCGTTCCAAACATCTGTATATGCTGATGGATCTAATTTTCTATAACACTCTATAACTAACCACTCGTCTGTTTCTAAATCATTTTGCCAATCCATATCAATGTATAATCTATTATCGTGTTGATTAAATCTCATAGGTTTTTCACCTACTAGTATGTGATCTAAAAAATCTAAATGTCTTAATACAACATCATAGTTAATTACACTTGTTGATGAAAAGTCATAAAGATCATTTAATCTTAATTGGTATCTTACATCAAATAAGTTTAAATTACCTTTATCTGAAAATGGAAATATATTAATTACAGATATAACAGATTGTGGAACAGAAAGATAATTATTATCTTCATACCATTTTGATGAAACTGAATTATCTTTAGTATCAGTTGCTGTTTCTTCTAATTGATTTTTACCTGCTAAACGAGTTTTATCAGCGGCAGTTAATTTGTATTTTAAATAAGTTCTTCTAATACCATCATAATGATATTGTTGAAAATACTGAACCGCCTCGTCTATTCTATCTTCTAATTGGTCATCATCAACATTTATTTCAATTACTGGTTTACCCAATGCTCTCAATGAATATTGCTTTAATGTTTCTCTTGTTGCTGGTACTGCCATTTAAATCCTCGTCTTTAGTACTATTTATAAGAATTATTTAATGGTAGGAAAGAGATTATCAGCACAAAATAACTTTATATCTTCTTCAGGTAAACCTAGTGATTTCATTGTTCTAGGCGTATGTGGGTTTTTTTGTTGATTTTCGCAATAAAAATTTTGTGCTCTTATAACTTCTTCTCTATCAGAATCACTATTAAAATGACCTATTTTATCAATATATGCGTTTAAATTAGAAACTGCCATTGTGCATATTTGATTTAACTCTCTCTCTTGTTGTACATTTCCAGCAGCAATCATACCTTCGCTAAAGATTGCCTTTGCCCAATCAGGTAATTCTCTAACTTTTGATGGCGTATACCATTTGTTTTCTTCTATAAACCATCTTGTTAAAGGGTGTTCTTTTTTTAATAATGGACTAAAGTCGTGGAATGCACCTGTAACTTTATTCTTTCCTGCAATAATATCAAATCCGTAAATAGGTCCGCCATTTTCTAACATAGGAAACAAACATATATGTGCCATCCAAAGACCTTTAGTTTCTCTAGCGTCAACTACATCCACGTGTGCTCGTCTAATGTTCATATTAGACCAAGTACGATTTGTCCAACCAGGTTTATTAAATCTATCCATACCTGGTTCTTTATACTCTATTAAATGTTTATTTAAAACTTCTATGATCTCTTGTTCTAATTTAATTAATCTTTCCCAAACCATTAATCTTTACCTTCAATACTTGTTCCTTTAAAAGGATCATTTTCTGTATCTCTATTATCACTTGTAAATTCAAAAACTTCGTTTGTTAAAACTAAAGGTTTATTTAATTCATTCATTTCTTTAAATAAATTAGTTGCAGATTCAAAACAATATTCTACTTCACTTATTACATTTATTTGATATGTGTTTAAGTATTCGTGTATGATTGCTTTTACAATTCTTTTCCACTCTTTACCGTTTGCACCAAAGTCATAATACTTTTTAGCAGGTACTTTTCTAGCAATCATTTGACCACCTGATAGATCGCCTAAATGTCTTACATAGATATGTGCATATAGTTTTTCAGGATCATCTTGTATAGATTCTATATGTTTTACGTACTTCTTTGTACTTTCTGTTATATGAGGAGGATTTTTAGTGTCTGGCCACAATTTTGTATAGTCTTTGTGTATATTTTCTGATCTTTGTAGACCTGGTGTTTGTCTGAATAAATCATTGTGCATTCCATACTTTTCTAGTACAGAATAACATTGTAATTGATTATACAGATAGATAGCATACAATTCAGGACGAATCGTACCGCTTAATAAAGTTTTTACAAACTCTTGTCTTTCTGCTTTTTGATGAATCTCTTTAGTGAGTTCTTTGATGTCGTACATAATATAAAACCAGCGATGTAAAGTAATTAATTAATAATTACGCTGACATAGCAGCAATTCTTGCCGCTTCTCTATCTGCCTCTGCTGCCTTTTCAGTAGCATTGTCATCTAGTTGTTTTTGTACAGCTTCTTCGTCTGTTTTATCTACACCTGCAAACACATCAACTGAAGAAGTTCCGAAATTGTAAGTCATTCTCCAATCAGCAATGTTGTCAGGAGCGTCAGTTATTTTTACGCAATGACCTTTTGCTACACCGTCATCACCAGTTACTTCGTTTCTTGTAAAAGGTTCGCCTGTTACTACTTTAAAATACATTGTTGCCATAATTATTCTCCGAAATTACCACCGTAGTTACTATCAGAATTACCGTAATTACCCCACCAGTCAATACCTGCGATTACAGGATAACAAGTTGAGTAGTATCCTCCGTGTAGTCCTGTTCTGGATTCTGATAATCCATAGTTACCAGTTTTGTTAGTTACGTCTGTTGATCTAGCGGTGTTATTGTTTGCTATTACATCATTGTTATCATTTGATCCGTAGTAAACTTTTGTGTCTACCGTGTGATCTGAATCTGTAGGATCAAATGCCCAACTATAAGTTCTCCACATTTCTGAGTCAGTATTGTCTGACCATCCACCGTGGAATCCTGTTCTGCCCCAAGGCACCCAAGGATTTGATCTACTTGATTTAGTTTGGTTAACACTAATGAATTTTCTAGGATTTTCTAAACTCATACAGAAAGCATTTAATCCACAACCATAGTAGTAGTATGGAGAGAATATCATTCCCCAAGTACCATCCCAAGTTGTATGGAATTTAGTGTAGTACTGAGCACCTTGGTTTGCACCGTAAGATGTAGTTGTTGATCCAGCAAAATCTTGCCAACCAACATATATTCTGCCTGTATCAGCAGTTCCTAAAGATTGTCCTAAATTACAATTGAAAGCGGCATATCTCATTGAGTTACCGTTTTTGTGTCCAAATCCAACCCAACCGTTATTACCAACAGCAACCGTCATATCTCTATTGTTGTCTGTTGTCCAAGTACCGTCAAAGTATTCAGTAGCAGTTAAGTTATCAAAGTATTCTTTAATTCTTGTTACTTTGTTCAAACATTTAGAAGATTGGAATACGTGAATTGTTTTTGCAGTATTTGAACCTTCATCAGCAGAGTGAACCATAACAAGCATTTTGTTTTTCTCGTTATAACCAGTTCCAACTGCGTATGTGTTTGTGTTATCTAATTTTTTAGCAGTATAATCGTAATGGTCAAAAGCAGCACAAGAGTTATTACCCATTGTCATTTCTCTTAATGAGTTTCTTCTATTACAGAATAATCTTCTTGGTCTTATACCTTCTGGTAATACGTGGTTAATTTTTGTCCAACCATTATCGTATTCAAAAGTTGATGTATAGTGGTGAAAGTTTTGCCAAGAAATATATCCATCCCTAGATGAAGTATAGTATTGTGCGTGTGGATATTGGTCAATCTGATAAGTAGATTTCCAATATTTTGAATAGTCTGAATAACTTTCAGACGTTAAATTGTCGTGTCCAATATCAGTACCGAAGTCTGATTGGTTATAAGCGTGAGAAGCATCCCCTAGCATACCAAAACGGTAGTTAGTTGTTGAGTTACATACAGCACCCCAAGGTGATCCGCACATTTTAAATCCTGAGTCGAAGACTCTGAACACCATATGAGTGTTCATATCTGAAGTTGAACCAAAAAGTCCAAATAGAGGTAATCCCTCTTTTCTGTGGTCAACCGTTCCGCCGCTGCCACCTAATAAATTTGATAAACTAGCCATTGATGTTTTCTCCTAAATTCTTAATACTATTTATATAATTAGTATTTCCCATTTTAATTTTATGTTAATACCCAACCGATATAACTTGAAGTTACATCTGGCGTTGTTTTGTAAGTTAATCTTAAAGTTGCGTAATTTGTATCAGCAATCAAATCGGCAGCTTCACCTGCGATATTTTGACCGTTTCTACCAACCGTTAAGTTTGCATTTTGCCAAGTTCCATAACCATCTGCGATTAATACATAATCGTTATCACTTGGACTAGCAGGCAATGTGATTGTAAACGCACCAACTTCAGCAGTATTACAGATGTAAGCACCACCTGAAACAGCAGTAAAGTTCGCATTTCTATAATCCCAATTGATAGATGTTGCAGATTCCCATACAGGATCAGCAGCAGCACCTTTAGTTACTAGTACATTTCCTGAAGTACCAGCAGCAAGTCTTTCTACTCCACCTGAACCTCTAAAGAGTACATCACCGTGAGTAGTTAATTGAGTTACGTCATCACCTTTTTTAGCAAGTTTTGACCAATATGTAGCGTTTGAAGTTGCGTTACCAGTTGAAGCTAATATACAAATAAAAGTTTCACCACCGAAAGTTACAATGTCGTCAACTACGTAAGCAGTAGAAGCATTATAAGCCCCTTGGAATACTGGTTTAATTCTTCCTAAATTTATCGTTGCCATAATTCTATGTTTCCTTATTTCTATTTATATTTATAATCGTTTTATCTTTGATTATAAAAAATTTTAATTTAATTCTACCTTTAAATCTCCGTTATCAACACTAAAAGTCAGACCAGCCCTCATAAAGAAACTATCCTCAAATATATCTTCTTGGTTTTGCGTTTCATAACGAGTTTCTATGTTGTCTGAACCATTAGTTTTTGTTATTTGTAGTTCACCTTTCCATTCAGGTGTGTAGATTTGACCACCAGTATTAGTAAAGTTACTCTCATAATAAAATAATTCTCCAATTGCACTACCTGGGTTAGGACTAGGCGTTTTCTTTGGCATTACGATAGTTACCGTAGCACCTGCTTGTCCTATTGTACCGTTTGTAGTTACATTTGTTGTATATTCTGAACCTCCTTCTTTAGTTCCACCTCTAGTAGTACTAAATTTGAAGTCTGAATCTGTTAAATTTGAATCTGATACGTCAAAAATATATGTATTTCCCTCATAAAACTTCATTGTATTTCTTGTTCTAACTTCGTGTGTTATTGGCAATTCGTCATCTCCGCCATCTATACATAAAGTTCCACCTGTTCCAACAACATACATTTTTGATCCATCATTATTAAATCTTCCTCCTCTAGGAGAAATATTATTTGTTCTTAAAGAATATGTATTTGCAACTGCCTGTGTTGTAGAAACGTCAAAATTTGTTACTAATGGATATTGATTAACTTCATTTCCATCGTGTCCAACTACATACATTCTGTCTCCATCATCATCAAAGAAAAGACCTCTAGGACTTCCATCTTCGGAAGTAGTTACGTGTGAGTCAACAAACGAAGCCGTACTTACATCATAAGGAGTTCCTAATAAATATTCATTAACATCATTACCGTCATCTCCTACAGCAAATAATAATCCACCAGGATTAACAGCACCTCTAGCAACATTATTGAAAAATATATCTTGCATATTTGCGTCTTGTGTAGAAACATCAAAACTATCTGTTATAGTTGCTGTCATAACATCAAAGTTTGTGCCCATAGCATATTCATCTATTCTTCCACCAGCAGTTCCACCTTCAGCATTTCCTAAATTATCTAATACATACATTTTTGAACCGTCTGCATTAAAAGTAATTGCCTGTACTGAACCTCTACCTGAAACACTTAACTCTCTAGCATATAATAAAGTTGATACGTTGTAAGGAGTTGTTAAAGTGTATTGTATAATTCTATGATTAACTTTATCACCAACATACATTTTTGATCCATCACTATTAAAAGTTAGACCTCTAATATCAGATGTATCTACTTGATTAGCATTTTCAGCGCCTCTTCTAGTTAATGATGTTGTAGTTGTTAAGGAAGCAGTTGTAATATTATAAGGAGTACTTAAAGCATATTCATAGATACTATCGTTTCTACTTGTACCTGTTAATACTTTAGTTACCGTTCTTCTAATTGTTTGAGAAGGCGGGATTCTATGAAATCCGTAAAACTCGTCTTTCTCTTTTCCTGTTACCGTGAATTGTGTTAATTTACTCATATGTCTATTTATATCCTATTAAGCAACCTCTAATAATTTCCAACCGTTAGCGGCACCAGTATAAACTAGTGTAAAGGCAGCGTGATTTGTTTCAGCAGTCATATTTTCTGCAAGGTTCATAATTTCGTTTCCGTTTCTATCAACCGTTAATTTGTTTGTAGCAAATGTTCCATTTAAATCTATAAATGTAACTGCGTCTCCAGTTAATGGAGCGTTAGGTAATTGTACCGTATGTTCAGCGGCAGCAGTATTAACTAAAAATCTTTGATTACTTTCTGCAACGGTTATTGTAGAACCATCTCCAACAACGGTTACATATGGTGTACCACCACCTAATCCTGTCCAACTTGATCCGTTATAACCTTCCCAAGCGACTAATGATGTATTGTATCTTATCGCACCAGTATATAACGCACCACCCACAGGTCTTTGTGCAGTTGTTCCTGTTGGAGGAACCCAAGCACCAACTCCTGCCTGATCTCTTGTCATATATCCTAATACAGCGTTTTCAGTAGGAACAGCATTGTTTGAGTTTCCACCTAAAGTCATATCTGTACTAAATTCATTTACAGACGCACCTAATTCGGCACCGATAGAACCAAGTTTTAATTCACTTAATCCTGAAAGGTTAAAGGCGTCTGCATTAAGAGTAGCAGATCCAGTTGCCTGTTCAATCTTAAATAAATCTCCAACTCTAAAGTCCCCTTGTTGGTCGGTTGATACCCAATATACTCTACCACCATCTTCTTCAATTACCTCATCATCTTGGTCTGGTTGTTGTGTAGGTGTATTCGGATAGTTTGTAGTAATAAAATCTCCAGTACCAATATTTAAGAAATCGTGGCCTGTTAAACGGATGTTTGAATAACCTGTTGTAATATCTGTTGATATACTATCACCTTTTGCTTTTAGTGATGTAATATCTTCAGTTAATCTGACTACAGCAGTTCCGTTTGTTGTATCTTCTTCAGATACTAGTCCTACTCTATAATATTTTGTATCTCCAGTACATTTAATATTAGCAGCAAGTTTAATAATACCTGTTGCGTTCAATGTAGTTGTACCTGATTTAACAGCAAGTAATGGTCCTCTTTGACCTTGTTGTGCAGGTGAACCAAAACTATCATCTAATTGTACTTGGAATGTTGATGAATCTTCTTTTTCAATTGTAATAATTTCACTATTTTGGAAATTACCACTAATATTTTCTATGTGTAAGTATTGTAAAGATGTATTAAATCTAAACAATGTAGCAGTTGCACCTGAAGTTACACCTTGTATTCTAGCAGTTCCTTGACCTTGTGTAGTAATTGAATTTTCTAAATCTGAAACGGTTGCACCACCTTGGAAAGCAGCAGCATTGTATTTCAACATTAAACCTCTAGTATTAATGTTTACTGGTGTTTCGTCTTCGTCTGTACCTGAAGCAACACAAGCACGTTCTCCATATGCGTGTGAGCAGTTTAGACCTCTAATAAATCCGCCTGATTCTGCAAATACGGCCTTCTCAGCATAATAAACGAATACTGATACTGCCTCGCAACGACCATTTCCTAAGATGTGAATACCCATACCGTCGGAGTTAATTTGTGTAAAGTCGTTTCCTAAAATTGATTTGTTTGAAGATGGATGGGTTTTCTTATGTAAGTTACCATCAATCTGCATACCACAAGCACCAGCATTTACCGATGTGCAGTTTTGTATGTATGGAGATGAAGTTTTAATATTTCCGCCTGGATCAAGTGATATAATACCTGCCATTTCAATACCTTTAGGTAAAACTCTTTCTCCAACGTCTGTAATATTAAATCTACCTCTTCCAAGAGTTACATAATCGTTTGTTGTTAATCCGTGTGATGAATTAGTATTAACCGTAATCTCTCCAGCACCGTGAGCATAAGCATAGTTAGAAATTGTTACGTCTGTTGATTCTGCACCTTCTACAATTACATTACCACCTTTAACATATGAGTGAGTTAATGTTCCTGTTAATGTAGGTACCGTAAATGAAGTAGCACTAGTTACGGTTACTTTGTATAAACCACCTGCTCGTTTTGTACCAGTTACTCCTGAGAATGTAAAGTTTCTAATATTGTTTGCGTCATTACATAACCACATATTTGAAGCATTATTATTTTCTAATGAACCAACTTCTAAAGTTAAGTCACCATTATTACCAACGTCTGCTGATTTTAATGTGATTACATCACCAACGCCGAAGTTTGCACCACCGTGGTAAGTTATAATTTCTTTACTTTCTCCGCCAATTATGTTAACTATGAATACAGCAGATTGTCCTACTTCTGGAAGAATTTTATCTCCTTCAGTTGTAGTGTATTGTAAACCTGATAATTTAATTTCATCACTAGCAGATAATCCGTGTGATGATGTAGTTGTAATAGTTACAACACCTGTAGCATTATTATAAACTGCGTTTGATACAACTAATTCTCCGTAAGCAGCATTTGTAATTTTTCCACCTCTAACATAAGTATGTGCTAAACCTGAAGTTCCGATATTAACCGTTATACTAGTTGCGTCTGGAGCAGATACTACCGTTACTTTTTTCTCAATTTTACTAGGGTGAACATATTGATATGTGCCGTTTGTTGCACCAGTTATACCATTTACTACTTTAACCGTTTTAATTTGAGTACCAGCACCTGAAGCAGGAGTTACTTTAGTATTTCTTAAAGATTCTCCAACAACTGAAACACCTGCTCTTACAACAAGAGGAAGTGATTCACTATAAGTACCGTTTTTAATTCTTAATGTATCGCCTGCAGTAGATTTAACATCCATTGTTAAAGGAGTTGTAGCAGATCCTATTAATGATCCGTCAACTCTAATTTTATCGCCAACATTGTGGTCGGCAGTTCCGTCAATAATTTCTACTGATACTGAACCTGAAGTATTAACTTTGAAATAAGGTGATTCACCTAACTCAGGATATGTTTTAGCACCTAGAGAACAAGTATAATCTAATCCTCTAACTCTTACGGTATCACTTACTGATAATCCGTGTGTGCCTGAAGTTGTGATAGTAATTACACCAGTACCATTATTGTAAGGTGCGTTAGTTACTGATAAAGAAGTGTCATCTGTTTTTCTAACTTCACCACCACTAACATATGTATGTGTATATGTTGAAGTTGCTAATGAAATTTCAAATGATGTAGAAGAAGGAACACCTGAAACCGTAAATTGTTTGTATGTTACACCTCTAACATTAGTATATAATCCTGCAGTACCACCTGTACCACCAGATACATTTTCTACTTCTCTTAATTTTTTATTTTTTGCTCTTTTTAAAGCGTGTTTAACCGTTTTATAAGGTTGTGATTCTGTTCCTGGTGCTGTGTCTGATCCACTAGGAGATACCCATAATACGTTTTTAGCAGATGTTCCACTCCATACAATATCAGAACCATCTGTTGTTAAATTTGAACCTGGAAGACCAATTGGTAATCTTGCAACACCACCATCATTTTGGGTAATCATATCACCACGTGTAGTTAATACAGCGGCAGTATCACCTTGTGCAACAATACTCCAAACGGTTGCGTCTGAACCTGGTTGAATATTTGTTTGTTGATCTTTTAATTGTACGTATGAGTTTGAAGAATATCTAACAACATCACCAACTTGATAAGTTGTAGCGGCGTCATAAGTACCTCTCCATTTAAATCCACCAACAACTTGTTTCCAATATGTTCCATTTACTGCACCAGTAGATTGAGCAGGTCTTTGATTTGTTGCTGATAAAATACATACATAAGAATTACCACCATACTGAACCGTATCACCAGTTTTGTATGCTGTTCCGTGAGAGTAAACACCAGTAGCATTAAAACCAGTAGTTACTACATCCCAATAAGTGTTGTCCGCAGGAGTTTGATTCGAAGCTTCTTCATCATTAATATAAACGTAAGAATATCCTCCGTAAGTTACGACATCTCCTTTAGAGTATACCGTAGCTGCGTTGTATGAATCTTCAAATTGTAAACCTTCAGAATAAATGGCAAAGTTTGCCTGAGCGAAATCGTCTGTTGTTGCACCTGAAGTGTGAGCAGTTGTACATCTATATTGGTAAGAACCAAATTTTACAACATCATCTAATCTGTAATATGTTGTAGTTGCCCAATCGCCTCTAAATGCTAATCCTTCACTATATAAAGTGAATTTTGCTAAATCTATATTTACGTCACCACCAGCAGCAGATGTATGCTCAGTAGTTACTCGGTATGTTCTTCCCCCATATTTAACTAGGTCGTTTAATCTGTATTGAGTTGTAGAAGCGTAATCACCTCTAAAAGTGATACCGTCTGAATATTGTTCAAATTTTGCTTGATCTAATACTGCACTTGAAGATGTATGAGCAGTTGTTGTTCTATATTGTTTACCACCATATGATACAACGTCATTTAATTTGTACCAAGTTGCGTTGGCATATGAACCTTTGAAGTAAAATGATTCTCCGTGTAATTGCCAATAATTTGTGTATGTGCCTGGACTAGTGTAAAATAGATTTTCGTTATTTGGTGAAGTGTGATTTTGAATACACACATATGAATTACCACCGTATTTAACTATGTCATCTATTGCATAGCCTGTACTAGTTGCCCAATCACCTCTCCATTTAAATTTAAGTCTGCCTAGTTTAAAATCTGCCATTTTATTCCCTTAATTAATCTCTATACTGCACTCTGGTAAGTTGTTGTTGATGTACTTGCCGTTGTACTTTCAAAAGTATCAAAGTCATCAGAACCCTCTGCTGACCTAGTTACTCCTGCATTTACTCTTTTTACTAAATCTCCACTAGTACTATTTATAAGAAAAGTTGTGGTAGGATTGTCATTATAATTGATTTGTTGAAATTTATCACTTGCATTATTAAAGTATCTCTTATCAACCGTACCTGTTACTATACTCAATCCAGTCCTTGGAATTAGAGTAAAAGTTACTACGTTATTATTAACTAATGTAAAGTCTGTAAAAGGTACTTGTTTAACACCATCTAAAAATACTGCAATCCTTGACTCATTTAATTGTGGAGCATTAAGTGTAAACTGATATGCCGAACCATCACCTGTAAAGTATTGAACACCAATCATTTCAAGTCTTTCTTCTACATAATCCTCTTGGTTTCTTCCTACAAAATCTGATTTACCATCTTCGTAATACTTTGATACTTCAATAGTTTCATTACCTTTATTAGGATCAATTGAAGTTAAATATAACATACCTTCTTTGGTTCTTCTTATACCAGCGAAAGCTTTTTGTTTTGTATTAGCAGGTGGTGTATGTGATACTAGATAAGGCATAATTCCCTATATTTATTCCTATGTTAACGCTAAAATACTAGCAAATGCTTCAACATCTACTGAACTTGAATCAGGTTGTGGATCAGCAATTACTCTTAATATATCGTTGTTCTCCAAATTAAGTGGTTTATCTAAAGTTAATGTATTGTTTGGTGGTATTTCTAAACTTTTACCTATATGATAAAATGTAGAACCTCCATCAGTTGAAACTTTTATATTTACGGTAGCACTAGAAGTTGTACTTTTATTAGAAAGATATAAAGCGTGTATTACAGAATATTCATTTGCCGCTGCTGTATATAAATTAGCAGAAGCGTCATCTGATAACACCACGTTCATCCCTGCATTTTTAAATGTACTTGCCATAATTAACTACCAAAAACTATTGAATACGCTAATGCGTCTCCGTCCATTGCGATTACACCATCAGAATCAGGTAAAGTAATTGTTCTATCACCTGTAGGTTCTGCAACCGTTAAAGTTGTTTCGTAAGCGTTTTCTAAATATCCTTCAAAAATTATATTTGCACCGTTCAATGTAATATCATTACTAGTTACAGCACCTGCATTGGTAACTGCTTGTAAAGTTACGGCACCAGCACCACCAACTTCTTTTACAACGCCTCCAGATGTTTTAGTATATAACTTACCATCTGTTACGTTCATCGCCAATTCGTGTACTTCTAAAGCAGCAGCACCTGGAATTTGACTTGGTGTTTCCGATCTTTTAGGTTTAATTACGGTTGCCACTAGAATGTACCTCCATCAACCGTTGTGATTTCTACAGCACCTGAAGTTACCGTAAAGTTATCTGAAGTAAAAGAAGCAACACCTTTGTTTGAAGTTGTAGCGTCTTCACCTTCTATTCTGATGGAGTTATTATCTACTATGGTATTAATACCTTCACCTGCTAAGAAATCTAAATTTTCTTCTAAATAAACTTTTCCTGTTGTAGAAGATTCGTCTGTTAATGTGATAAATGGATTAGCAAGTTTAGTTGTTTGAATTGAACCTGCTAACATAGCATTAGTTACTCCTAATGCCTTAACTCTTAATGCGTCTGAATTTACTTCTACTGAACTATCATCTACAGCAACATCTAATTGATTACCTGATTTTGTTAAAGCGGCACCAGCAGTTATTTGACCTGCACCAGAAAATTGAGATACATCTAAATCAGTTGTTCCAAAAGT
>VTLG01004090.1_pt1 | contig 39138 bp, 45 predicted proteins | sample 4694571 | NCBI WGS metagenome assembly VTLG01 (sample SAMN12604809, study PRJNA352737) | marine metagenome | biome: ENVO:00000447; feature: ENVO:00000209|ENVO:00000569|ENVO:01000036; material: ENVO:00002151; isolation source: viral sequences binned using virsorter ... | reverse complement strand
TCGGACTTGTAGGATGGGTACTTTCATTAAGAAGTGATGTTACAACTGCGGTTAAACAACAAGCAGTATTGGAAGAAGCAACAGAATCTTTAGAAACTAGACTCAATAAATTAGAAGAACAGTTAGCCATAGCTGATAATGAAATGCGTACAATTATGGCAGACCATTCTGGCTTTAATGAGGTTTTAAAGGAACTAGGAAAATCTGGACTCCTTCCTTCAGGAGAACGTAGAGAATATGGAGGGTATTAGTAACTAATGGCATTAACTAAGATTGGAGCAACTTTAGGTGGAAGCGCAGATATAATTACTGTGACTCAGACTAGTCATGGTTTTGTTTCTAATGATATAGGCAAAGCCGTTAAAATGACTAATAGTTCTGGTACCCCACTTTATGCTTTAGCTACCGCTGATTCAACAGCTAATGCAGATGCTATTGGTATTATTATCGCTGTTCCTGATGGTAATACTCTAACTCTGGCTTTGTCTGGTAGAATTACTGTAGATGGTTGTGTCCCTAGTGGAGTTGCTGGAACGGTCTTATTTTTACATACCGCAGCTACTGGTGGAGCAGCAATGGGAGCAACTGATTCAGGCCATTTAACTTCTACAGAACCATCTGGTAATAACGAAGTATCTAAACCAATGGCAGTTATTACAATCGCAAATTCAGAAATGATTATGGTACAACAGCGTGGAGAAGTAATAAGTACTGCTGGTATAACCCTTGCAGATGGTTCTGTTGATAATGATGCAATGGCAGATGATGCTATTAATACTGCTGAGATAGTAAATGATGCTGTAACTGCTGATAAACTAGCCAATTCAATTAATACTGAGATTGCTGCTAATACTGCCAAGGTAACAAATGCTACACACACTGGCGATGTAACAGGTGCAACGACTCTCACGATTGCTGCTAATGCAGTAACTTTAGCAAAAATGGCTGGCGGGACAGATGGAAATTTAATTACATATGATACAAGTGGTGACCCTGCATATGTAGCAACAGGAACTGCTACTCATGTATTAACTAGTAATGGGGCTGATACTGCACCCACTTTTCAGGCTGCTGCTAGTGGTGCGCTTTCTTCCACTATTGTTGTAGGTTCTCGTACCTCTGGAGAGGGTAGTGGGACTGAAGCAATTACAGGAGCAGGGTTTGCGCCTACTGCTGTTATTATATTTGCTGTGTATACAAACTCTCAGCAAGCTGGTTCATGGGGCTTTGGGGATGATGCTGCTGGGGAAAGAGTTACATTTATACAACAGGATTCTACGCCTTCTGTCCGAATGAGTCATAATGATGGTGCGATTATGTGGTGTCGTATTCAGGGTAGCACTATGTCTGCTTCACTTACTTCATTAGATTCAGACGGAGCAACTTTTGCGTTTACTAAGTCTGGAGATGGCTTTACCATAACATATAAAATTTTATTTTTGAGGTAATTAAGTTGGATACTGTTGTGTATAGAAAATCAGATAAGTTAGTTGCTGGACTTGTTTTTGCTCGTAGGACTCCAGAACAAGATTCACATGCTATAACTGTAAAAATTGATAGCATTTGTAACAGTGAATTGGGGGGAATACCTAGTGACTACGATACAATTGAAGTCGAACAGGCATTAAAACCAGGGTTTGAAGCGGTTATTAATGAGGCAAATCAAGTTGAGTTTATTGAAGACTCAATAGCTGTAGCCCAGCAACAAGCAAAAGAATCTGCTAATTCTAAATTAGTGGCGTTAGGTTTTACAGATGATGAAATTGAGGCTCTAAGAGGATAATTAAATATGCCATATATAGGTAGAGGCCCAGCAAAATCTGGGGCATTTAGAATATTAGATGATGTATCTGGAAGCTTTAATGGAAGCACTACTTCCTTTGCTTTAACGGTAGGAAGTGCTGCCCTTACTGTAGGTTTGCCAGAAACATTGCTGATTGCTGTAGATGGTGTTGTACAGGAAGCTGGGTCTGCATATACGATTAGTGGTTCCAATATTGTCTTTACTGCTGCCCCCCAAGCAGACGCTACCTTCTGGGGAGTAGAGCTTGGAGATGTTGGTGGTATAGCCCAACAAGCTGTGACTCAATCTGCTAGTGATGATTCAACTAGTATAGCTACAACTGCTTATGTAGATAACCAAATAGATGTTCAACTAACGGCTGAAGGTTTAGACGTTACTGGAGATAGTGGGACAATAGCTATAGATTTAGATAGTGAAGCCCTTGCTATTACTGGTGGGACAGGGATTACTACGACTGCTTCTGGTAATGCTGTTAATATAGTAGGCCATGCGGAAGCTCACACAGTAGCTTCTCATAGTGATACTACTGGTACTGGGCCTGAACTAGAAACATTAACCGATGGTAGTAACGCTGAATCTTTACATACCCACACCCACACAGCAGCATCCCATAGCGATGTAACAGCTTCTGGTGCTGAATTAAATAAATTAGATGGGGCTAGTGCAAATGTTACTGCTGCTAATTTAAATATTTTAACTGATAGTAGTAGTACAACTGCTTTACATGCTCATGCTGCTACTGGCGCACAGATAGCTACTGGTACGTATACTGGAAATGGCTCAACTAGTCACGCTATTACGGGAATTGGATTTGCTCCTAAATACGTTAAAATCTGGGCATCAATTGGGTCTTCCGCTTTAGACGCTGACAATATTCAGACAGACGCTATTGAAACTACAGACTCAATGGTGGACAATAATGGGTTGGGAATGGCGTGGCAGCATCTTAGTGGGGATAACAATCCGGTTATGAGAGTAAATAGGATAATCGCCATAGGCTCTGACGGATTCACCGTGGATGATGCAGGTGATGATACCCACCCAAATAAAAACAACCAAGTTTATGAATTTCTGTGTTTGGGTTAAAGGATAATTAAATATGGCTAATTCAGCATTCAACCATAGCCCAACAATAACAGTTCCTAGTCCTACTGTTAATAATAGGGTAGTAACATGGAATGGAACTACTGGAAAGGTATTTCATAACGCTGCCACAGTAACTATTGCTGCTGGTGTTGTTGATGGTGTTACGGCATTAACGGTAGACAATCTTACTATTGATGGTAACACTATCACTAGTACGGATACCAATGGTAATATTACTTTAACTCCTCATGGTACTGGTTCCGTAGTAATGGATACTATGACCTTTAATGGTAATTTGCTTGATGTACGAAATAATGGTACAGCATCAGCGATTAGATTATATTGTGAAGATAATAATCAACATTATCAAGAAATAAAGGCTGCTCCTCATAGTGGGGCTGCTGATTATTCTATCATACTTCCAGGTGCTGCTCCTACCGCAGCGGGGAAAGTATTAAAGAGTTCTGGAAGTTCTCCCTACAGTACTTTGGAATGGGGCGATGCTGGTGGTAATGCCTTTACTAATGATGTAACTGTAACAAGTGGTAATGTAGTAATGGCAACGGCTGGTAAAGGAATAGATTTTTCTGCTCAGACCCCCTCATCTTCAGGTACACTGGTTAGTGGTGGTGAAGTGTTTGACCATTATGAGGAGGGAACCTTTTCTCCAGTAGCAAATGTAAGCACTGGTTCACTCATGACTTCAGTTGTACAATATGGGCATTATACAAGAATTGGTAATCGTGTATTGTTTAATTTTCGTATAACAGCAACAAAAGGGTCTGCTAGTAATAGTGCAAAAGTACAAATAACTGGTCTTCCATTTACAATGAAAGGTGAGTCAAATGCAGAGGCATCTTTTGTAATAGGGTATATAAATCCCCTAGCTATAACTGCTGGATGGTCATTGAATGGTGTTGGGGAACAAGGCACAGACCGAATCCATTTGGCAATATGGAATCATACACAAGGTAATGCTGTTAATAGATTAACAGTAACTCAGGCTACACAGGCTGGGGGCGAAACCTTCTTTATGAACATGTCTGGGCAATATGAAATTGATTAGGAGAATAAATTATGGCACTAACAGAAGATACAATAGTAGATAGCATAGATGTTCGTACTACTGGGATTATACAAGTCAGAAGGGTAAATCGTGTGTTTCGTGATGGGGTAGAGATTTCTAAGATTTTTCATAGGCATGTAGTGTCTCCTGGGGATGACCTGTCTTTGGAAGACCCTAAAGTAGCTGCCATTGGAGCAATAGTACATACTGAAGAAGTAATTGCAGCGTTTGAAGCCGCACATACAGAATCAGAAGGATAATTAAATATGCCAAATGAATTGCCCAGATAAAAAACACTGGCAACATCTAAACCATTATGGGATATGCCTAACATGTGGGCATACGTGGCCCAATTTTCATCGGGGATGTGGTATAATAGATTAGGAACCCACAATTAGGAGGAAAGATATGGCAGAGATAGACGTAGCAAATGACTTGGAACAAGTTAGTCAACAATTGGCGCAGTTGGTAGAACAACTTAATAAAATGAATACTGAACGTGACCAACTAGCTCAACAGATTCATAATCTAAATGGGATAGCAATGTATCTAAGAGGGAAAGCAGAAGCAGTAAATGGAACTAGTGAGGTAGAAGATTTAGAAAGGAGTGAGGGTTATCCAGAGGAAGTACTTACTTAAGGAGATTTAAATGCCCTTATCTACAGGGTTAGAATTTACAAAGATATTTAATTGGGATGGTGTGGGCACTGCTAGTAGTGATTATACAGATGTAACTCTAGAAGCCCAATCCCCAGCTGGGACTGCTTTTACTATTTTTAATACTGCTGCCCACTATCTTTACTTGGGCTATGATGAACGTTTCGACATGGCTGTATTTGATATTAATGGGGCTGGTAGTTTAGGTGCATTAACCTGGGAATATTATAATGGTAGTGCTTGGACAGCATTTGTTCCAGGTTCTGGTAGGTTGACACATGACCCAGATTTTGATAATATGGGTGCAGCTTATAGTTTTACTGAAGATGGGGTAGAAGTATTTCCTGGTAATTTATTAAGAAATTGGGCTACAGTAGCTATTAATAGTGTGACTAATTATTGGATTAGGGTTACTGCTGCGAGTGTTACTTCTGCTCCTACAGTTAAACGTATTCAGATGCGTCCTGTTAATTCGTATTGTACATCTCAAGATGTTTTTGATTTATTGCAACTAACAAATGTAACTGACACAACTGATTTTACGACTACGACTATTCCAAGCAAGAAAACAGTAGAACAATATATTGAAGCAGCACAGTCTAAAATTGATTTTAGGACTAGAAAATCATGGAGGCCCAATTATATTACAGATGAATACCATGATTTTAATCTAAATGGTTTTAAACTTCGTAGAAATGATGCATATAAAGTATTGGGTGTTCATATTTGGAGTGGGTCTGGCTTTGAAAAAAAGAATGAGGGACGTACTGGAGATTTCTTCCTAACTCCTGATGTGGGTATAGTAAACTTCTCTCGATATTTCTTGCTTCCTGCTAGGTTTCAATCCTATAATGCTCCTGTATGGCGGTTTGGTGGGGGAGAATTTACAAATCCAATCAGAGTATCATATCTATATGGAAGAGATGTAAACATGAATCCTCAAGAATCAGGAATGGTATATGATATGGCTAAAAAATTAGCTGCTATTGATGTAATTCGTTCTTCTGATTTTGGACAGTTAGTAGTAAGTGGTACAGACCGTATTCAAATGATGCAAAAAGTTGAAGGATGGTCTATGGATGTAGAAGATAAACTAGATAGTTTACGAGCTTTTGAGGTGTTTTAATGCCTGAACCACTGCCCATTAAAGATTTTCTAGATGAATTAGATGCACAATGGAATGCTAGTAACGTAGCTGAACCCAAATTTATTGAGGTTACAGGTGCCACTAATGACCCATTGAGATTTAATTTGAATGTTGGTGATGTAGTATTTGGTAGAGCGGGTGACCCAGCTATAGAAGAAACACCTATTGGAAATTGGACATATGGAAATCGAGTGTATAATATAGGGTTGGAAGTATATACTAAGACAAGTAGGCAAAGATTATATGATTTAGTTAAGGAGATTCGTAGGGTTTGTCATGCTAGAATGCATAGTCTTACGAGTTTTCAACGAATACAGTTTGAAGCCTTTACAGAATCGACACAAGAACAGGTTAATGTTTGGACAGGCGCAATTACAATTAAACTAGAAAATAATGCAATTTTATTAGAAACTACCTAAATCTTAGTATAATATAATAGCATTCATATTGGAGGAACATAAATGGCTGTATTTCGTTCAGACCAAGCTCAAGTAACCTTTGCTGCTGAAGCTGCTCAAGGTGGGGATATGGAGAGATTAGGTGCTGCTTCTAGCAATTATGCTAGTAGTGGTAACAGCTATCTTACAATAGCTACAAATCCTGGGGAAACATCCATTACTGTTAATGCTGGCACAGCCTATAACGTAGGGGATTTTATTCGTATAGGTGATACAGGAGCAGCAAATAATTCTGAAGTACGTAGAGTAGAACATAAAAATGGAGCTATTTTGCATTTGGATAGACCTCTAGCTTTTGCACACACTTCTGGTAATACTACTGCTGGAGCCGTAGATATATATGATGGAGGTACTGATATTCCTGCCGATAGTGGTAGAAAATACATTACTTTCTTACCAGGAGTATATGAAACTGTAGATGTTCCAGACCCCGAAATGGCAATCGAAGCTAGATACTTTCTAGGCACAGAATCCAAGAGAAATTTCTTCCAAGCTTATAAAGGTCAACAGTCATTTAATGGTTCAATGGGGGATATGATACTCTTAAATGGATGGCCTCTTAGATTTCCTATTGGTGGTGTTGTTACCATTCCTCAAGCTACTAATATAGCTGATGCTGTAACAGGCACATTTGGAAATGCTCCATCTGCTGCTATTACTAAAGGCGATATATTTATAACTACAGGGACAAACCATACAAGTAATGTTTCTGTAGGAGATTATATAATTGTGGATTATAGTACGGCTAACACTAATCAAGGAGTTCCTTCTGTTAAAAGTGAAGTTAGGAGGGTTGCAGGAGTTGCAGCTACTTATATAGAAGTAGACTATCCATTTATGTTTGCACATGGTACGACTGCTGTAATTAAAAAAGTTGTTCCATCAGCAACAGGATTCTTTTATAGGCATCATATATTAGAACAAGTAGATTTAGATACTATTTCATGGCATGTGCATATGAGAGATAGTAGCGAAACAGCTCTCAATGATTTTGATAGGCGGTTTGTAGGTGGGATGGTTGGGTCAATGACTCTTGGAGCAGAGGAGGGTGGCCTTCTAACAGTTGGTTGGGATGGTGTACCGTTTATGAACATGATTCATAATCAAAAAGGACTCGTTAATGTAGCTGGCCCCTACGGTAGTTCCAGTACTTCTGGTGCTGCTGTTACAGATTTACCTGGATTTGCCTTAATGCAAAAGATTACATCATCTGATGTAAATACTTTACCAGGACATGCTACAACCAATACTACTGCTTTAGATGATTTAGATAATACTAGAGCTTCTTCAGCTGTTACAGAACCTTATTATTTCTCACGAGGTTCCTTGAATTTTGCTGGACAACCCTTTGCTAGAATTAGAAGTTTTAGTTTATCCATAACTAATAATGAGGAACCTAGATACTATATTAATCAACGTTTTGGTAGGCATCGTGGGCCAAATGAAATACGGGAACAACAAAGAGAATATACTTTAACAGCTACTGTAGCTACCCCAGATACTGCTCTTGCTGCTGGAGTAGCGGCTTCTGCTATTAGTCATGGTACAGCAACAGCATTATTTAAGGAGTTATTGTTAGAGGGAGATTATGGTACAGATACTAATCCAAATATGAAAGGATTTACGGCTAGTTTAGAATTTACTAGGGGGCTAAATGATAGAATAGTTATAGATATGCCAGGAATAGATTCTGGAGCAACTACTTTTGGTACCCCAGGTTCTCCTAGTGCAACAGCAGCAGGAGGAAATAATCAGGGCCTATTTCTTAGAACAGCCCCACATAGTATAACTGGTGATAACCCACTTCAAGTTGAAGTAGATGCTCTAGTACGAAATATTAAAATTACTGTAGATGATGGTATAGGAGTTTATCCATAGGAGGAAAAGTATGGCTGGAAAAAGTAAAGTAAGTCAAGCTTTGTTAGATGATGGTGAGGAAATGGAAGAAGAAGAAAATGCATCATCTAATACATTTGATGTTAATAAGTATAAAATTTCAAATTCTACTCAAGTAGAAACGTTGTATATTGATGGAACAAGCTTTGAAGTAACGGTAAAACCATTATCTTGGAGTTTGCGAAACCAAATTATCTCTAAAAGTTTGCATTGGGATTCAAGTGGTAATACAGCTTTTGATGGTGATGCTTACGCTAGAGAATGCCTAAAAGAAATGATTGTAGATGCTCCGTGGGGAAGAACTACGGAGTCTTTTTTAATTACCATTGATGCTAGATTAGGAAGTTTGTTGGAAACATTAGTGCCTAAAGCTTTTGATGATAGTGCAGATATGGGGATAGATGCAATAAAAAAAGAGTAATAACATATCTACGGTTGCCAGATAAGTCTCCTATAAAAGAGGCTATGACATTTAATTATTGGTTAATTATTTTAAAACTCTTAGAGTTAGGGCTTCCGTGGGATGCGATACATAGTATGGACGAGACTGAAATTTCTATTGTGTTGGGTATTCATTTAGCTACGGAACAGAGAAGAGAAGAACAAGAAGCTGCTGCTCAAAGACAATCAGCAGGGCATATGAATCTTACTCATCTTAAAGGACGTAGGTAATGGCAGATAAAAAATATAGTCTCATAATTGAAGGCTTTAAAACAGCTGGCGATATGGGTGCTGCAAATGGCCCCCCCAAACAACCAGGAAACGGGGGGCCTTCTGCTTCTTCAGGAGATGACGAAGGTGGAGCAGTTGACCCAAGACTAGCTAAAGATGCTAATAAAAGCATTAAATTGCAAGAAAAGCAACCTGCTATGATGGGTAAGCTGGCTAAAAAATTAGGGATTAACGTAGGGTTATCTAGTATTTTAAAGCAGTCTCAGATTTTTACTGGGACTATTGGTTCTATCTTCCAGATTTTTGGTGCTTTAGTAGACGTTATTTTAGCCCCATTCCTACCAATCATTGTTCCAGTAATTAGATTGTTGGGTAACTTAGTACCTATGATACATAAGAGTATTAGGGCTGTAATAGATTGGTATGATAACACTCTTGGTTCTGCACTAACTAACGTTGGACAAAAGGTTGGACAATGGATAAGTGACAATATGTTAGGATGGTTACCAGATGCTATAGAAACTAGAGTAAAAGCATTTTTTGAAAACATGGACTGGGGCAAATGGGTTAAAAATCTTGCTTTAGGTGCCATGTTTATTTTAGCATTAAAATTCTTTGGTTTTGGTAAACTCTTAGCTCCTATAGCTACTATCTTAACTAAGATACCAGTGTTAGGCCCAATTCTTGCTAAACTTGGGGGCATGGCTGCTGGCATTGGAAGAGCAGTAGCTGGTGCTTTAGGATTAGGTAAACTATTTCCTAAAGCTCCTGGCGGTGGACTTAAGACGCATGATTCTAAAGCCTTTCAAAAAGCTGTGGCAGCGGGTAAAGCTAACGCAGCAGCAACTAAAGGTGGTGGCATGTTTGGTAAACTCAAGGGTGGGCTTGATAAAATAGGCCCAAAGAGTTTGATGGCAGCAGCTAAAACTGCTGGGCCAATGGGTGTCCTGAAAGGTGTAGCTAAAAAAGCTATCCCAGGTCTTTCTTCTGCTCTGTTGATGTATCAAGGAGTTAAAGGAGCAATAGATGTATTTAAATCTAATCAAGCGGCAGGGGCAGGATTTTGGAAATCTATAGGGAAAGCTAGTGCTGTGGCTGGGACTGCTACTGTTGGAGCAGGATTAAGTTTTGTTCCAGGTATGGGTTTAATAGCCCCAATAGCTGGTGGGATGGCTACTAGTGCTATGACAAAAGCAATGATGGCTCAACCACCAGGAGGAGAGGGAGCAGGAGGAGATGTCGTTGTGAAAGTTCAGGTAGGTGAAACTGAAGTAGTGGCTGCTCAAATTACAAAGGATAGAGAAATTATTGAAAGACAAATGGCTTCAACAAATGAAGCTAGTGTATCCCGTTTATAAGGGGGAAAAGGTTGTATAATGGCTGAACTAGCAGTATTATTAAGAAATGGGCCACATGATGGGTCTAGTACAACTCGTTATGCTTTAAAGTGTAATGATGTTGCTATGTCTGTTGCTAAAACACCAATCCAGATTCCAATTCCACAACAAAGCCCAGAGCTTATTGATATTGGATACACTCGTCCTTCTATTACTTTAACTGGTATTGTAGATACAATAGGAGGAAATCCTAGTAATGTAGGTGCTGGTTCTGATGCTGGTTACGCAGGAATGTCTTCTATAAGCTTTAGTAGGGCTACTGTAAGTTCTGGTTGGAGTGATGGAGGTAGTGGTACAACACAGACATATTATATTCCTTATAAAAATGCTTTAGAAGAATCTTGTGCTAAATGGATTTTTTCTTCGTCTACAGAATTAGAGATAGAAGTTGGTGATTCAACATTCCCAATTTCATCGTATGATGGCTACTTAAGTGGCGGTAGTGGCACAAGCAGTCGTTTTGGTGGTTCAGTAACCGATACACACTCCACTGGTGGAGCGATATATAAAGTAGCTATTCAGCAAGCTAGGTTTCAAGTAATGGCAGCGAAAGAAGATAGATATGACTTCTCTATTCAGTTTGTGGCTGAATCTAGATTAGACATACCTAATTAGAGGATAATTTATGGCTATTGCAAAATGTAGATTAGATATGTGGAATCCTACTCTTGGTGGGAATGCTACAAATAAATGGATAACTGCCCAAACACCTGAAAATAGAAATGCGGTAATTTCTGTATATATTTTTGATAAATTAGCAAATCCTAGAACTGCGGAAGTTATTATTAGTAATAGAGCAAAGAATTTTGCAGCCCCAGTTTCTGGTACCACTCCCCCATCTACTTTTTCTTATACTTATAAAGATTCTGATGGAGTAAATTCAACAACTGTTACTGACCAACCTTTACGCACAGGTGTTTTAACAGACCTTTTTTCTGATTTTCAATTTATTCGTTTAGTAGATGAAGCTACGCATCAGGTATTGTTTGTTGGAAGAGTTTTAAGTATTACAGAGTCTTATGATGCTGGTAAAGGAATAACTCTAAAACTTAAGGCTGTTGATGCATTATATGAATTAGCTAAAATTACTTTAAGAGGATTATCAGAATCTATTGAATTTACACAAACTACTCATTCTGTTACTGATATAGTTAAAGCTCTCATTTCTCTTTTATATAAAAAGGAAAAGTTGGGTGTTGGGGGTACTAAACATATTAATGCTAATTCTGGAAGCAGTACGACAGCTAATGTTGCTGATTGTATAGCAGACACTATTTACTATCCTACTGCTACCGTTAATCAGTATAGAACTAATATTGTAACAGATGATACTGGTAGTGAACTACGAAATAGGTTTGTTACGGAACTTGTGAAATTACCTAAAGACCGCAAAATAGATTTAACTAAAATTAAGAAAGAAGGATTTTTGGGAGTTATCTTAGAGATTTTACAAGCTAATCCACAAGATGCCCAAACTAACTCAGAGAAGTTTGGGTGGGATTATTTTGTAGACCCAAATATTAGTTATGGGAAACATGCTGATTTTAGAGGTAAAAATTTAGATGCCTCTACTAAGCCACCCCCTATGATGTTTAATGCTTTTGAAAGAGGTAATCGGATATACAATATTGAACCCGCTACATATGGTTTAGCTGTGAAATTTCCCGCAGCATCTAATGTTGTGACACAAGGCCATAAAATAGTTGCTGGTGAAAATATTCAATTCGCTACTAAACCTATGTCTGTTGGTTTTGACTTTACTCGTCCTAAAGATGATTTATATTCTTCAGTATTATTAAAATATAATGATGGGACGGAAGGGAAAGATTCCGATAGGAAAGAGGCTGGACAGGGACAAGAAAAAGAAATCATTATGGAGATTATTTATGTAACCTTGATTAGTGGTACGTTTAAATACCAAATTATTTCAGGTTCTGGTAATACACGAACTTATAGTCAATCAGATTATGATGATGATGAGGCATGGGTAGGAGCAAATGAGGAACCAGCTTCTAGACCTGGAGTAAGAAGCTCTGAATGGTTAAGTCTATATACAGTAGCTAGTGGAGGTACTGGAACTCCAATTCGTGGTAAAGCAGCACGAATCCAATATCAAAGTGACGCTACTCTTTCTGGTAGTGATGTAGGTTATATAATAGTGAGTGGTGTTTCATCTGAACTACTTAATGTAGCTAGTGGGACTTATATTTTAAAGGGTATGGGCGATGGTACTGGTACTAATGGTAGTGGAGCTACTTGTAGAGTGGATTTAGGTACCTCTATAGCTAATCAAGGTTATCCTAGACGAGTATGGGGGCTAGATAAGCAAAAGGTAGTCTCCAAAGGTGTGATTAATGATTTAGGAGCTTTAAGACAGGAAGCAGCTTCCACACTTAGTAGAAGTAGTGTGGATATTATAGATGGAGATTTTAGTATATCTGGTGCCCCAGTATATTATTGGGATGGGGAAATAAAAACTGTTTCCTCTGTTACTGGAGGACAAAGAGTTACTTTTCAAAATGTGGGACTTACAACTGATGTAGAATTGTGGAGATATGGCTTTAGAGCAGGAATGCTTATGGCTAGAATGAATGATAGTTATACAGCCATAGACCAAGAGGCTGGAAAGGATGTGTATGGCTATTGTTTTAATGTTGAGTCTGATACTCAATATGACGTTAATTTAACTGAAACTGAATCTTTTGCTGCTGACGAGAAAGTTAGATGTTTTATTCCTCTACGTGCAGGAGACACTATTAGAGTAGAAAACGTTATAACTAATGTGGCAGGGAATCATTTAATTAAAGAAATTACTTATACTGAAGAACCTAATCAAATGACTCGTTTAAAAACTACTGGTGTGAATGAAGGCTTTGGGTTAGGAGCTACTGGTTTTCAAGCTTCTTTAGCTGGAATGCGAGAAGAATCTGATATACGTATGAATCTCCCAAAGGGTCATCAAGTAGCTACATGGACAGGATTATTTTCTGCTGTAGATAATAATACGGTTCAATGGCAAACAGTTGGTGGAAAAGCTGAAGTTATTTTAGCGGGTGGTTCAGTTTATAATGTAGATTGTGCCACTACTAATAACAATAATACTACTGATGCTTCAGGAACAGATAATGATAGTGATAGATTTGGATTAGCTACTCCTCCAGCTGCTGGAGATGATACAGTTTATTATATTTATCTTGACCCTAATAAAGAAAATGTAGAAAAGGGCATAGGCAAAAGCCATTTTTATACTCGTCCTTCTTCTTCTCCTGACACTGGTACTGACCCAGTATATGACCAAGATGGGGATAATGTTATTATTGGTTGGATGAAAGCTGGAGCTACTGCTGATGATTTAGCTGAATTTGGAGTGTACAGAGATAGTAAACCTGGGGAGGGAAAGAGAAATCTTCCTAGTATTTCACATCCTGGGTCAGCTACTAGTGCATTATTAAAGAAAGGCGCACAAACCTTTACATCAGATTTACAGGTTCAAGCATCTTTATGGGCTGATGATTTAGCTAGACGAGAAGTTAAATGGCATGGTGGGGAAGCAACAGCTGATACCACACATGCTAATATTAAACTAGCTGATGGAGACGATAGAACTATTGCTTATGGTGGTGATTCTGGTGATACAGGTGGTGGGTCATATAGTTATACAACTAATGGTACTAGTTATAGTACATTAGCTGCTTTTGTAGATAATACTACTTACTATGGTTTTATAGATTTTAAAGAAGATGCTACTGGGAATATGATTCTTCGTTGGACAAATTCTCATACAATTCCTTATGGGGATAATCGAGTTCTTTTAGTGATGATAGTTATTCCACCAGATGCTACTAAAGGACGTTCCCCTATTATCATACCGTTTGGGACTAAATCGTTATCCATCAATGCTGTAGCTATTGCTGCTAATTCAATTACTGCTGACCATATAGGTGCAGGAACGATATCTACTGACCATATTACAGGAACTATAGCAGGAAGTAAAATTTCAATTGATACTCAAACAACTTTTAGTTCTGGTTTTGACCCAAGGGATTATTCTAAAACAGAAACTACTGCTTCTGGTACTGAACCCTCTAGTCCAAATGCTGGAGATGTTTGGATTGATACAAGTGGAAATGCCACAGATAATTATGATTTTAAACGATGGAGTGGCTCTGCCTGGGTTTCATATGATTTAGGGCTAAGTAGATTAAGGGCTAATAGTGCTTTTACTAATGCAGCAACTGCTCAAACTACAGCTGATGGAAAGAATAAAATTTTTGGGGGAACACAAACAACCAGTAGTGGAATCGCTAATGAAGTCACTGGTGAAGTAGATGGTGACCTTTATATCAATACGAATACTCAAGATATTTATAAAAGAGAAAGTGGTACATGGGTTGTTCGTAATGATGCTAAAACTACGGCGAATGCTGCTGCGGTAGTAGCTGCAAGAAAGCGTCAAGTATTTAATCAAACGGCAACTCCCACCGCTAATTTAGAGCAGGGAGATATTTGGATAAATAATTTACAACGAATTCAAGTCTATGATACTTCAGCAGGATGGCAATTAAGAGATGATGCAGGAGCCATTAACTTAGCAACCACAGATATTAATGGGGGACGAATTGGTACACAGACTATTGTATTAACACGGGGAGGGGCACTGAATGTAAAAGTTTTGGGTGACCCCTTAAGTTCTCCGTATACTCCACCAACAGGTGGAACTCGTATTATCCTATCTCATGATGGAATTTATGGTTGGAATTCTGATGTAGTTCAATTCTATATTAAATCTACTGATGGGAAAGCATATTTTGCTGGTGGAAAAGTTATAGCTGATTATAAAGGATTAAATATTATAGAAAATGGGAGTGGTAGTGCTACTTGGGTTGGAGTAGGGTTTTATAATGGAGGACAGGATTGGAATACTAATGCTATCCTGAGTATTAGTCCATCAGAAAGAGGTACTATTCATGGGTCAGCATCATCAGGACGAATTACGGTAGATAGTCCTTTAAGCTATAAAATTATAGACTTGAATTCAACTAGATTAGAAAGAGTTGGTGGAGTTAATGTACTTAATAATAATACGACTTGGTGGACTTTTCCATCAGATGTACCAAGTAGTGGTGAACAAATAACAGCTACTGGAAGTGGCTCTGGCACAATGGCTGACCCATATCAAACAAACTGGATGTCTGCTGGTTCTGGTGGGAGTGGGGAAGCAAATGAATATTCCTTTAAAACTATTGCAATAACAGGAACCGCCAGTCAAACTAATGTAGTAGCAGATGCTGACGATGATACTCTTACTCTTCATGCTGGAACCAATATGACTATCAATACTTCTGGTGATACTATTACCTTTAATGCTTCTGGTGCTGCTGCTAACCATAATCATTCAAGCACATATTCAACCTTTGCATTTAAGCAAATTGATATTAATAATACTTCTGGAAGTTATAGTGGTGGTTCTTGGGGTACAAGTGGTATTGCAGCAGCATCCATTGATGATATCTTATATTTAGTAGAAGGGTCTAATATCACACTTGAGTCTTATTCGGGTGGTTCTGGAGGTAGTAGACCTGCCATTAAAATTTCTGCTTCTGGTGGTGGAAGTGGAACTGTAACTAGTGGTGATGCAGGATATGTAGCTTATTATCCTAATGCTGCTGCTACTGTAGATTCACGGATAGCTGGAGGAATTGAATTTATCTCTGGCACTAATATGAAAATGCATGGACATGTAAATCTTCAGGGTTATTCTTTAAAATTTGAAGAAAGAGGTAGTGGTACTGATACTGTTTCTATTCAGGCACCAAGTTATATAGGTACTAGTTATACTTTAACGCTTCCTCAGGATGATGGTGACCCTGACCAAGTATTAAAAACGAATGGAAGTGGAATATTGGATTGGGTTGACCAGAGTAGTGGTGGTGGAAGTGGAACAGTAAATCCTGGTTCATATGGATATGTGCCATACTACGTTACAGCTGGAAATAGTGGAACTACTCTAGATGATAACTTATCCCCCATTCAATTTTTTGGTAGTGGCAATATGATAAAAATGTGGGATGATATAGAGATGCAAAACTATGGTATTTATTTTAGAGAAACTAATGGAGGAAGTACCAATACAGTTCAATTAAAGGCACCAGCTAGTATAAATTCTAATTTTACTTTGTATTTGCCCTCTGATGATGGCTCTCCAAATGAAGTATTGAAAACAGATGGTAGTGGGAATTTGGATTGGGTTGCTAATAGTGGTGGCATGACTTCTTGGAATATAGCGGCTGAATCAGCAGGTACCACAGCAATATCAAATGGGGACGATGTTAGATTCAGAGCTTCTAGTCCTGCTATACTCATAACAAGGGTTAATAACGACATATACTTAAATCATGGAGACACATCTGATTTAGCTGATACTAATCACAGTGGGCAGACTTTTATTCAAAACCTTGAATTTGACCAATATGGGCATGTAGATGGATATTCTGTTGGAACTGCTTCTGGTGGTGGTGACGCTAATACAAATTCTTTTAAATTTATAGCTAGAAGTGGTACTGGTAGCGGTTCTACTATAACGGCTCAAAATGATGAAGATACTATTACGTTTGTTGCTGGGTCTAATATGACTATAAACCACGGAGGAACTGGGGCAAATCCAACCATTGAATTTGTTGCTTCAGGCTCTGTTGGGGTAACCTCTATCGCAACTACTGCACCTATTCTTGGTGGTACTATAACTGGTACTGGGACTATAACTCACTCAACTGCTTCAGGAAATAGGCATATTCCTACTGGTGGAAGTGGTAGTTCTGGTAGTAGACAAGTTCTAACTTATAATGGGGTTGATGGTACTGCGACTTTCCAAGCTGCTTCTGAACATGGGACTCATGGTGGTGGTGGTGGATTAACATATTGGTCAGAGTCAAGTTCAGCTTTTTACCCCTCTAGTTCTTCAGTTGCACGTAGTCTAGGTACTGCCACTAATGGTATTGGGTGGCTTTACATTGATAATTCATATGGGATTAAAACTAATTGGAGTAATACTGCATCAATAATCTGGGAAACTCATGGACACCATGAATTTGAAGCCGATACATATATTAAATCTGGGAACGATTTAACTTGTGAATCTGATTTTACTGTACATGGTAGCTGTAAGGTTATTTCTTTATATGGTACTGGTAGTACAGATGTAGCAAGAAATACTAGTAGTCAATTGTCTCTTTTATCTTCTACTATGAGGATTAAACAGGATATTAGACCTCTGGAAATTGATACATCTAGAATATGGGATTTAGATGTGCAAAGCTATGAGTTAAAGAAGTATAAGATTGAGGGAAACACATTACACATTTCTGATGAAATAGAAAAGACCGATTTTGGTTTAATTGCAGAAGAGTTATATGAGGTCTTACCCGAATTGGTTACGTTAGATGATGAAGGACTACCGTTTAGTATTTTAAATAAAAATTTAATTATGGTATTACTTGCAGAAATGAAAACACTAAGGGCTAGAGTAGACGTTTTGGAGGGAAATTAATATGGCTAAAATAATAGAGTTAGGTTTTACAGATGCACAATGGGAATTGATTCAAGCTAATTATATGGTGTTTGATATTGAAGGTGTACATACTGTAGAATGTACAGAAGAAGCTTTTGCTCGTACTATAAAAGGATATATAGGCAGAAAAGTAGCAAGTATTCTGGCAAATAAGGCAGCAGCAGCAAATCAGAATTCTTTTGATGTGTAGTGTCCAAGAAAGAGGACATTCTTCAGACACGTAACTTACATCCATTCCTAACTCTTCAAGAGATTGGAACCCAATTTGATGTAAGTAGACAGTACATCTACAAGGTATTGAAGAAAGCGGGTTTGCACACTAGTGCCCCAAAACCGCTAAAATCTACGAGATATTGTGTACAATGTGGTAAGAGAACTGCACCCAAGACAAAAACCTGTTCAGATAGGTGTCGATTTCATTTACGTTATATGAGAGTTACTTGTTCCTTTTGCCTATGTGAATTTTATAGAAGAAATGCTTTATTGAAAAAGGGCTATTATCTTAACCACAAAAACATATATTGCAGCCAAAATTGTTATCAGAGAGGGAGACTAGATAAATGTTGACATTTCCATTTGGGCTGTGGTATCATTGAGATTAAGTAAAGTAAGGAGGTTTTTAGGATAGTGAATATTGATAATGATTTAATTACCCAATGGGAACCTAAAGTTCAAAGGATGCTATTAAATACTTATGTAGCGGGATGGGATAAAGAAGATTTAGCCCAAGAATTACGGATTGCTATAGTCAAAGCTGCACAAGGTTTTCAAGAAGATAGGGGAGTATTATTCCATACGTATTTACATACTGCTATGGTTAATACTATTAGAACACTAATTAATAAAGCTCAACATACAGTACAACCAGATAGTTTAGACGTAGTATATGAGGGGGCTGAAGACGAGAATCTAATCCCTGCAAAAATTTTACAGGCTTTGTTACAAGAAGAGGAAGGGTTAGTAGATGTAGAAATGCAAGAACTTCTGAAGTACTATAATTTAACAGACCATGAACAACTATTTATTACCCTTCGTTTAGAAGGTTTAACTATGGAAGAAATTAGTGAGGACTTAGGAGAGTCTTCGTATAAAATTCGTACTAGCGTTAGAACAAAATTAAGAGGGTTATTGAATGAAGAGGAAACGGAAATCCACAGGGTTATTTAGGAAAAAGCCCTTGACAACTAGCTCAGATGAGTTTAGAGTGATAAGTGTGAACAAGGCCACAAATGAAATATTGGTACGTGGGCAATTTACTTCCCTTAATGAAGCACAAAGAAATGCAGATGCTTTAAAGACTAGTGAGGTAGATGTTTATGTACAAGGCCAACAGAATAGAATGCTTTACCAAGCATAAGTTAAGTAAGGAGAGAAGATGGATAATTATGATTTCATAGAGTCTGGTATTATTTTTGCACTAACTGATAGAGAAGCATTTAGAAAATTTAGGTATACATCAAAAGATTTTTCCATTCATGCAGATGCTTTTAAATTCCTCACCACCTACTTTGATGAGTATGGACATAGCCCATCTACAGAAACGCTTGTAGCCAATTACCCCACATTAAATGATTCCGCAGCATCGTTGGATTTGAACTATGCTTTAAAGGTATTTCAAGACCAAGTATTGTTTAGGCGCATTGTAAACACCTTTCAATCAAATAAAGGAACATTACAAGAGAATCCTAAACAGGCATTGTCTCAAATTAATTCTGAGCTAAATGATATTTCAGTAATATATGATGATGATGTTGTTTCATATAATCTAAATCCTGAAATGCGATTCTCTGATTGGGAGTTGCGAAAAGAGAAACGGAAGATGGGTGATGGAATTATGGGTGTTCCTACCCCATTTACATCCTTAAATCGAATGGGTGTGGGTTGGATGCCAGGAGAACTAATAGCCCTATTTGCTAGGCCCACTGTAGGTAAGTCTTGGATGTGCGTCCAAATGGCTGTTACAGCTGTAATGAGTGGGTTTAAAACTCTCTTAGTATCAACTGAAATGCCAGTAGCTCAGATGAATTTAAGAACTGATGTAGTGTTAGGGAATGCAATGGGGTATGCATTATCTCATTCAGCTTTAAGGAATGGTGACCCAATTGATGAAAAGGAATATAATCATTTCTTGGGGGCTATTAAAGAAAAACCATTGCTTGTTTGTGACCATATAGAAGGAGAGTCTAGTATTTCATTAGAAAGTTTGCAAAATCTGATTAGGAAATATACTCCTGATTTAGTAGTAATAGATGGAATTTATCTAGTAACTCATTCGGGTAAGAGTCATAAGGCTATGTGGGAACAAACTCACATGTTATTTTATGGTTTGAAGAATCTATGTTTATCTACGAATACTCCTATCTTTGTATCTACACAAGCTACTAAAGATGCTTCAGATGTCTTTATTCCTCCAAGGGCTGACCAAGTAGCTTATGGGGATGCAATGCTTCGTGCAGCAGATGTAGCATTATCTATGTGTATGGTGGAAGGAGAAGATAAATCAAGGATAGCATATTTTCATAAGTATCGAGATGGGGTGCTTCCAGTCTTATCAATGGAATTACATTGGGATGTGGATAAAGGAGTTATATATGAAGCAGAGGATATATTTTAATGGCAAGTTGGGCGCAGGTATTTCTAGACAATGATTTTTCTATTCCAGTTGCACAAGACCAGTTTTCAATTTTATGCCCATTTCATGAAGATAATGTTCAGTCATGTGCCATTAACTTAGCCAAAGGTGTGTGGATTTGTTTTGCGGGATGTGGGCAAGGTAGTTTATATGGGTTCTTTATGAAATACTTGCATGTGGGATATGAGGAATTACAACATAAGATACAGCAAGATATAATATTATTAGACATAAATATGTTTGATGATTTATTAGAAATCCAAGAGGAAATGCAAGAAGTAGGATTCCCATTCCATACTGGATATGTTCCCCCTTGGATATTTGATAGAGGGTTCTCTAAAGAAATTCTTCGTAAGTGGGGAGGGGCAATAGATAATTTCGGTAGTTTAGTGTTGCCTGTTCGTACAGCAGATGGTATATTAGTAGGGTGGTTAAGTCGTAGACAAAATGTGATGCCCAAATATTTGTATTCTAAGGGGCTTAAAAAGTCTAAAATCTTGTTTGGGCAAGACTTAATTCAGGAACCCACAGATTTTATTTGTATTACAGAAGGGTCATTGGATACTATGTGGCTTGACCAAAATGGGTTTTCTAGTGTGGCTTTGTTGGGGGCACATATGTCTCGTACACAGCAAGACCTTGCAACGAAATTGCCCACAAAAGAGTTGGTATTATGCCTTGACAATGATGATGCGGGGCGTGTAGGATTAGAGAAGGCAATGAATGACCTAATACCAAAATTCATGGTAAGCTATATTCAATTACCAAAGGAGTTCAAAGATGTACAAGAAATAAGAAATAGTCAAGTATTACAAGATATAATTCAAGAAAGAACATTTTTTTAAATAATATAAGAAGAAAGGAGAAAGATATATATGAGTGGAATAAGCAGGATTCAGACTAAGCGGGAAAGTAGGTATCAAGGTGGACAAGATGATAATCGTATGCCAGGACGGGAACTATTCTTTAAGGATGGTGACCAAGCATTTATGTCACCAATTGCTACTGGAGATGAGGGAGATGTTAATCTAGATGAGTTGTATCTCTATACTTATAGAGACGGTAATAGGTGGATGAATATATTGGATGACCCCGATGTGGATACTAGTGCTGTACCCGCAGATGCCAGGGCTACTCATAAATTTGCATTTTGGGCATATGTATATGAAGTAATTCATGCTGAAGCTAAGAATGATGACTGGGAACCTGTGAATGGCCCAGGTGGGCGTAAGATGTTTAAGGAGACTGTTAATGACTTTAGGGTTGTGTCACTAACTTTCGGACGTAGTGATTATATTTGGAACCAATTGGTAGATATATACAATGATTGGAATGGGTTGGATAAGGGTGTAATTAGGATTAAACGTACTGGTGCTGGTATGCAGGATACATCATATGCACTTGCGGCTACTACTAGAACCGATGAGATTCCTGATGCGGCAGATTCTGATTCCTTGCCCACGATTAAGGAATACTTTAAGGGACGCTATGGAGGGTTCTCCACTAATGGAAATGGTCATACAGAAGCATCTGTGATAGCTAACGCTAAATCGTTGTTCTAAGATGCTGGTAGATACCACAGAAAAATATGAGGAGGTTATAGCACAATTAGTGAACTACAGTACTGTAATAGTAGATGTAGAGACTAATGGGTTAGACGCATTTGGTATTAATCAAATTTGCGGAGTGGGTATCTCTACTTTAGAGGGGGATACCCACTATTTCCCAGTAAGGCATCAACAAGGAACTAATCTAGCACACACACATATTCAAAAATTGTTGGGTGTATTAGGTGAAATGGATACTTTAATTGGTTATAATATTAAATTTGATTTACGATTTTTAGAAAAAGAGGGGATGGTACCCCAACCTAATCAAACATGGGTTGATGTAATAGTGATGGTACGTTTAATAGAACCCTCTACAGTAAAAGACTTAGACTTAACAAGCACTATTACAAGAGTGTTTGGAGCAGAACATGCAGCATATGATAAAGAAACAAAGAAATATTTAAGGAGTAATAAATGGAATAAAGACTTTTCAATGGCTCCACCAGAAGTTCTTGGGCCATATTGTGAGCAGGATACTTATTGGACATATAAATTATATATAGAAGCCCTTAATAAAATTCATGCAACTCAACAAACCCAAGTCTTTGAACTGGAATGTCAGCTAACTAAAATCTTATATGGTATTGAAGGGTATGGGGTACGTATAGATGCTAAATATGTTGATAATGCCATAGTTAAAATAGATAAGCGAACTGAGGAAATATCTAATAAGATATATGAATTGGTGGGAGATGAATTTAATATTAATAGTACTCAACAAGTAGGAGAAATCTTGAATTCGTTAGGTATACAATCTCCCATTAAAACACCTAAAGATAAAGATTCATGGAATGAAGCTGCTCTTATGCAGATTAATCACCCCCTTGCAGGATATGTTAGACAGTATAGAGCGTTAGGAAAGTTAAAAAGCACATATATGGAACCTTACCGTAACATAGATGTGATGCATACATCGTATTGTAATTGGGGAACTTTAACAGGTAGGTTGTCTTCTAGGGAACCTAATCTCCAAAATATTCCTAGAACGCATTTTAAATTGGCTGATATGGAATTAACAGAACAAACTAAGACTGCATTAACTAATCGTATCAATGCTCAAATTATGGCTAAAGGTATTACTCATACATTAGAGTTAGATGATGATGTGTTGCAAACTTGGAGCTTTGTGGGGGATGAATATTATAATGAGGAGGATATACATCAAGTATCTGTTAGACGATTGTTTATTCCAAGACCAGATTATAAATTAATATCGTTTGACTATTCTCAAATGGAAGTTAGGGTGTTCTTAAGCTACTTAAGAAATCCTGAAGTAGACGCATTGTTGCAAAGGAAGGATGTAGACTTTCATGGTGAAGCTGCGAAGATAGCCTTTAAGGTTACTGAGGAAGATGAATCATTTAAGTTCTATCGACAAATGGCAAAGAACATTACGTTTGGTGTAATTTATGGTATTGGGAAAGCTAAATTAGCTAATCAACTAAGCGTCTCTGAAACAGATGCCATGAAATACAAGAAACAATATTTTGATGGGATTAAGGGGTCTAGGAAATTCTTTAATGCAGTGATGAAGACTGTTCAAGAACGTGGGTGGATAAAGAATAGATACGGTAGAGTGTATGTAATTCCACCTGATATTGCATATAAGGGGGTGAATTATTTAGTACAAGGAACTAGTGCAGATATTTTAAACGAGAGGATAATCCAAGTAGATGAATATCTTAAAACCACTAAAAGTAATATCTTACTGCAAGTCCATGATGAAATCATTTGTGAGATTCATTGTAGTGAATTGGATACGGTACCATATGAGATACAACGGTTGATGGAAGTTAATAGCTTAGAGATTCCTTTACGAGTGGACATAGATGTGTGTACACCCTCATGGGCAACTAAAGAAGCATTAGAGGATGTGCCAAGAGTATTAGAAGATTATATTGATTGGAGGTAACCTATGACAGTTATAAGTAATAAATCAAATTTTGATGTACAATTTGAGTATGGGGATTTGTCTCAACAAAGGTTGATAGAAGTGTTTGGAAGTGATGCAAGTACATTAGAGATTAAAAGTGAGAGGCCACATGGTTGGTCAAAGAGTGGGAATATATGTATAGAGTATGCGTATGATAGGTGGAATCCAGAAGTGAAAGAACGTATACAGTCTAAGAGTGGGATTTCTGTGAGTAAGTCTGAACACTGGGCACAAATGCTTATGCTAGAAGATGGTTCGTATGGAGCTATGTTGGTTTTTCCAACAGAATTTTTGCGGGAACTAATAGGAAAGTGGTGGAATACAGCAAAGAAAGTAGAAGTAAATAGAGATGAGGGAAGTAAGGCATACTGTATGCTAATGCCTATTGCAGACATTATGGTAGAATTGCAGAAGAAGGGTGGCTATTATACAGACCAACCACGCCGCTTCTTTAATGGTAATGGTAAACAGTCAGACCGTGTTCCAGATGAAATAATTCCTTTTGACCCCACAAGTTCGGAGCCGCCAGTATAATGAGTGGAGATGGTGGTGGGTTTAGTAGTATTAGTCCGAAAACTTTTGAAGAAGCTTGTGAAACAATAGCCCTAGATTTAGCTGAATTAATTGCTGCAAAGCAAAGTGATTATGGTAAGGATAATATTTTGGGGTTTGGAGAACAGGGATTAGTAGTACGGTTGTGGGATAAAATTAATAGGTTTAAGAATTTGGTCTGGCATAATACCAGGCCAAAAAATGAATCAGTAGAAGATACATTGAATGATATAGCTGGATATGCTATAATAGGATTAATGTTAAGGAAAGGGTGGTTTGAGCTACCCATGAAAGAAGAACATGGTTAAAAAGAATAAGAAAAAGGGACGATATGTGAAAGACCCAAATCCTAGAAATGAATCTGTAGAGGACTATGCACAGCACTGGATTATAAAAGCACAGAATGAGAGACAACGACAAAAAGAAAAAGAAGAAGCTGAAGCAAGATGTGTGGATAGTCCAACTTTATTGCATAATTGGGAAATTATGTCCACTTCAGGAACGAAGCCAAAGTGGAAAAAACAATGTACGATATGTGCTAAAGTAAGAAATATAGATATTGTTAGACACGCCAATAACGCTGGATTTGATGTTCGGATTAGAGGGCGTACTAAAAAATTAAAAAGTTAGGAGGATACAGAATGGCTAAAGTAAGTGTACATTTAGGGTTTACGTTTAGAGTAGGTTCTTTGGATACGAATCAGTACAGCCGTATTGATGTGGATGTGAGGGATATAGATACAGAACTTCCAATAGAGGCTCAACTAGAAGGAGCAGAAAAAGCAGTAAACGATGTTTGGACTGTGGTTCGACAACAAGTAGATACTAAAATTGAGGGGATACTTGATAATGAATGAAATAGAAATAGCTAGAGCAACAGTATTGGAAAACGTTTTAGCTGAACGAGAAAGACAAGATTCTATATGGGGTGACCAAAGAGATAATACTGATGAAGTCTGGGCCATAATTGCCCTTGAAGAATTGGGTGAAGTGGCTAAAGATGTAAACGATTCTAAATTGGGGTCAGCGTACACAGAAATTATTCAGGTTGCTGCGGTAATGGTAGCCTGGGCTGAGTCCCTACGAAGGAGAGGAGTAATGAAAACTTATGATTGATGATGCATTAGATATTGTTGAGGGTATCCTTAAAAGGGATAAAGCTCAATCAGATAAAAAGAAATTGGGTTTAGTTAGAGGAGATAGTACAGAGTTTGACTATCTCCGAATTCCTTTTGGCATTCCTTCATTGGATAGATTAACTGGTGGGGGTATTCCGAAGAAGCGTATGACTCTGTTATATGGCCCCACTAATGTGGGGAAGTCGTATTTAGCTTCTCAAATAGTTGCTAGGGCACAAGAAGATGGTGGAACGGCAGCGTGGATAGATACAGAACTATCTTGGGATTCTGAGTGGGCTGCTAAATGTGGTGTAGATGTGCGTAATACTTTAGTCGCTCAACCAGAAAATGGTGAAAAAGCATTTGAAATTGTAAAGCAACTTATGGATGCTAAAGTAGATGTTATTGTATTAGATAGTATGGCTGGCCTTGTGCCTTCAGATGTTATGAATGCTAAAGATGGTTTTGATTATAATCCTATGGCATGGCAAGCAAGATTTATTAATACCTCGTTACCAAGGCTATTAGCCCACCTTAAAGAAGGGTCAGCTTTTGTAGCAGTGAATCAAGTACGAAGTAGCTTGGGGCCTGTGGCTTTGGATGCAATGCCTGGGGGAATGGCACAAACCTTCTTTTCTCATTTCTTATTACAGGTTAAAAGGAGTGGGTGGATAAAAGAAGAGGTTAATGGAGTTGAACAAAACGTAGGCTTTGACATGGAAGTACGCTTACGTAAAACTAAAGTAGGGGGGGAGAATTGGAGTTCTGCTATTATACCCTTTAGAGTAGAGGGTGGGATTGATATAATAGAAAGCTTCATTAGAGAAGGCTTAGAGATAGGACTGATTAAGAAATCTGGCCCGTGGTATGATTATAATGCATCTAAAGTAATGGGGATGAATGGTTTAAAGAAACACTTTGTAGAAAACCCATCTGATTTTGAGGCGTTGAAACATGAACTTACCACCTAAAGATTATACGAAACAAGAAAATCTAATTGCAGCGGAATTATCTCGTTTAGGTTTAAGGTATGACCAACAAGTAGAAGTGTATCCATATACAGTGGATTTCTTTGTTCCTGAATTGGGAATGGTAATTGAAGCTGATGGTATATATGGACATTTACAAAAGCGAGATACTAAACGTGATGCAGATTTAATGCGAATCTATGGTATTGAGAATATCTTACATATCAAAGATAACACTAAAGAAGGAGTAGAAAATACATTATGCCAGGTATTAAAAAGCTTTCCCCAGTAAGTAAGGGAGATACAGTGCCACAAAAGATATTTTCTGAAGAGACTTGGTTAATTAAGTCTTTAGAAGAATCCTTGGGTGGGCCGCAAAGGAAAAATAGAGAGGGGGTGTTCTATCCCTCTATGTTAGGTAGTTATTGTATGCGTTTGCTCTACCTAGCATATAATGGGCTATTACCAGAACAAGTCATTGATGATAATCTACAACGTATATTTGATAATGGCTCTTGGTTAGAAGAACGTATGGCCTCATACTTTACTAAAATGGATATACTTCTAGATAGGGAGATGGAAGCGAAGTCTGATAATCCTCCCATTTCTGGAAGAGCAGACTTTTTATTGAAGCATGAGGACTATGATAAGATTGGATTAGAATTAAAGTCTATTAATGATAGGGGATTTGAAGCATTAAAAAATAGACCTAAGAGAGAACACACAATACAACTCCAAATTTATTTGCATATTTTAAAACTACCTTATGGGGTGGTGTTATATGAAAACAAAAATAACCAAAAACTAAAAGCTTTTGGAATGCTTCCAGACCCTGATATATGGGCGCAAATTGTTAAGAAATGTGAGGATGTAATGTTGATGATGGAGCCACCATCTAGGTGTACGGGGCCGCAGTGGTGTAATTGTAGAGGCTATGGAGGGTAAGAATGGACAGAGTAACTAGTAGAGTTCTAAGTAAAGCAGATGAGTATGTAACTGAGATGCTTATTCCTACCTTTAAAATGGACTTAGAGAGTAAGCCTGAATTGGAATTTGCTAATCTAATGGATGCAGATAGGAGAGCTTTGGAGGAATTTCTATCTGTATATGGGGGGTATAAGGCATACCTAGAATGTCAAGTAGCTGATGCAGAAGCAAAGAAAACAGCCCTAGAGTCTTATTTTGATGAAGGGTATGCTAAAGCTAGTTACAGGGTTAATGCAGATAGGGAGGAAGAAGGTAAAAAGAAATTAACTAGAGAGGAGGTAAGGGGTGCAGTATTAGATAGCTTTGCAGAATTGTGGGAATTGCGTCAAGAAGTCATTGAACAAGAAGCTATCTATGCAAAGGTTAAAGGTTTACTAACAGCCTATACATCAGCTTTTAATGCTGTATCTAGAGTAGTAGCTTTAAGAACATCCCCAATTAGTGCTTATGGATAAACAATATTTCTTAGGTTTGGATTGTTCGACTAAAGCAATTCATGGTGTGGTAATTGATAATGATGGAATGTTCCTAAATAAGTATAAATGGGTTACAGATGATAGCGAATTTCATACCAGATTCATCACAAATTCGCACAATTTTTTGGAAGATTTAGGTAAAATAATAATAACATATCCTGGTATTAGGGTGGCGATAGAAGCACCATTGTTTATTCAAAATCCTAGAACCACTATCCAATTATCTGCGGTAATTTATACAGTAGATTTTATTTGTTCTTATCATGGTTTAGAACCTAACCTAATTGAGAATACGAAATGGAAAAAATATGTGTTGGAAAAGGGAAATGTATCGAAGAAGCAAATAGCAGAATTTGCTCAGATTTTTTGGAGACAGGATTTTAAGGAACAGGATTGGGCAGATGCAGCTTGCATCGCTTTATGGAAAAGATATATTGAATTAGGAGAAGATATATGAGTTTAACATTTCATATGAAAGGAAAGACTGAAGTTAGTGTGGAGTATAAAGACCAACTACCTAAAGGTATGACTGCGGAAGAATTCAAAGAAAAATATGGGGTGGTGGTATGGTGTGATTATTTTGGGTGTAAACATAATGTTCAAGTTGAAGATACTCAACGCACTACAGGTACTCTACTCAAGAAGCGGGGGTATCAACCATTAGGTAAAGATGCAGGAGTTTGGAGAGGGTTATGTACTAGGGGGGAGATAGGACTTAAATATGCTGGTGATAAACCAGAATGTTTTACTGCGGCGGTACGTAAAACTGGGCATTTAAGTTTTGCTAGTTTGTTGCAATCAGATGGTACTCCTTATGGGGGGAGTATTGAATCACAACATCCATCAGATTATAGTTTTGATATGCCCTCCCAATGGGATAGAAGAGATAAAGCTCCACGTAAAGGTATTGTCAAACCAAATATTAAAGAATTTAACATTTAGGAGAGGGGTATGCCAAAAACATTTCCATTAGCTGTAAAGGAGAGGGCCTTGGAATTATATTTACAAGGCTCCTCCCCTAAAGATGTTTCAGAAGTATTACGTAATGAATTTACTAATGATGTAACACAATCTACTGTATATGCTTGGGTAAAACAAGAGGGGTGGGAAGAAAAGAAAAACCTAGTTTATGCAGAGAGTTTAATACAAATTCAAGAAACAGAAGGCCAAAAAATTAATCGGATTCAACAAGAACATTGGGATGACTACTCTAAGTTAAGGCACAAGGCCACACATGAATTAGATGTTCTCCAGTTTGATAAAGCTTCTGAAGCAGCTAAAGCATTAGATTTAGGGATTAGGGGGGAACGACAAGTAATGGAAGGGTTAATATCTCTCCAATTTGTACAAAATGTTTTAGAGGTTTTAGTAGATGAGATTACAGATGAAGATATGTTGCGGAGAGTGGCTCTGAAACTTAAGGCTTTAATTCATACGGAGGTTGCATCTATATGACAACAGAATCTGGTGTAACAACTTTTGCAAATGCTTTTGACCGTTTATCTGCTGGATTAACTAGTTCCCAGGCCATTCAGATTGGGTCTTTTTCTGATTTTGTAATCAATGTTTGGTCACTTAGTTTTGACCATCCTGAATATTTTAATGCTTGGCATGTGGGTCAAGTGGCAGAAGATATTGAATATTGTTTGGCAGAGGGGTTGAACTATTGTGCTGTTCTTCCCCGTTTCCATTTTAAGAGTACTGTTTTAGGTCATGCTTTTAGTGTTTGGTCATTGCTAAAATCTAAACGAGATGCAGCAGTATTGTATTTATCTTATAGTGATGGGATGGCTCGCTATCATATCTCTGAAATTAATAAAGCCATTGCTAGAAATCCATTACTATCTGAGTGGATGGATAACCGTTCCCCTAAGGCAGATTTTTCTGCTCGCTATTATGTTAACAAAAAGCCTATGGACATAAGGCATGGCGGTCTTTTTTCATTTAAGCGGGGTATGCATGTAAATGGTGCCCTTATTGCAGATGATATATTACGTGACCCTGAAAACCCATTGAACATTGGACAGATTACTAAAGTAGAAGACCATTTCTTAACAGAGAGTATGTTTATTCCTATAAAGGGAGTTCCTATTATTGTATTGGGTACACCAATGATGCCTGGAGATTTGTTGACAAAGCTGCAAGAAGATGATAGATTCTTCTCTAGGGTATTACCAGCATTAGACCCAATTCCTGGGCGTAGAGTACTAATGCCTGAGTTGTATAGTGAGGAATGGTTGTTACAACAACAAAGAGCTAGACCTAAATCCTTTGCATCAGAATTTCTTTTGCAACCACACTTTAATACTGAATCTTATTTTGAAGATGTAGATATTGCTAAGTGTGAAGATGATGGCATTAGAAATTATTCAGCATATAAGAAATATCACAAACCAGAGAATGCAAGACTTTATGCTGGATTTGATGTGGGTAAGAAACGGCACCCATCTCATTTAGTTATCTTTAAAAAAGAAGGGGATTATATTACGCAACTTCATCAGTCTTGGTTAGATGGATGGAATTACACAGCACAGATAGAATATCTTAATGAGATAATGGATAATTTTGATATAGAAAAAGGCTATATAGATAATACAAGGGGGGAGTTAGAAGATAGAGGATTGGATAGTGGGTGGTGGCCTATGTCTTTTACTCTTAAATCTAAGAATACAATGGCCCAAATTATGGAAGAGTATGTACATTCTGGACGCTTAAAGCTTTTTAGAGATTCAAGACAAACTAATCAAATCTTGTCTGTTAATAATGAGTTAAAGGCTCCTGAAACTCCACAGGGACATGGAGATGCTTTCTTTTCTATTGCAATGGCATTATTAGCTTGCCATGAAAGTGAACGGATGGGATTTTCCGATGTGGGGAACTTGCTTGAACTAGTTGACCCTGATATAATATCGAGAACGGGGGAAGAAGCAGTAGAAAATTTAAACAGTAAAGGGGAAGACCCTCAAGAAATGTGGTTTCCAGGTGATATTAAATTTGATTTTGGGCGGTTAACTAATCCTGAATTAACAATGGCTGACCGCCCAAATCCTAATTGTAAAGAGTTTGCTTGTAAGCCTGAATTTTGGGTTCCAGAACGGAAACTTTGCATATTTTGTGGACATAGGGGGTAGAGAACAATTGATAGACACACATATTTCTGAACAAGCTGAAACTATTTTAACTCATAGGTATTATTTAAAAGACAAAGAAGGGAATATATTGGAAGACAATGTGCAATTATTTAGACGAGTAGCTCATGCACTTGCTCAAGTTGAACATGTATACGAAACATTACCTACTGATATTGATTCGCTAGAAAATAAGTTTTTTGACATGATGGCTTCATTGGAATTTTTGCCCAATTCTCCTACGTTAATGAATGCAGGAACAGATGCAGGTACTTTGAGTGCTTGCTTTGTTTTACCATTAGAGGACAGTATGCAGGATATTATGAAAGCTGCTACTGATGCTGCAATGGTGCAGAAATTCGGTGGTGGCACAGGTTTTGCGCTATCTAAAATTCGTCCCAAAGGGTCTAGGATTGATACTACACATGGTCAAGCTTGTGGCCCAATTGAAGTATTGAAAACTCTATCTCGTATTTCTAGTATGATAACTCAGGGTGGGAAAAGAGATGGGGCAAATATGGCAGTGATGTCTGTCTATCATCCAGATATTAGAGAATTTATTGCATGTAAAAATACTGAAGGAGATATACATAATTTTAATATTTCTGTTGCAGTAGATAATGAATTTATGATTAGGGTAGTTGAAGGCACATCTATGAATGGTTCTCAGCATCCATTAATAGACCCCCATACTGGAGAGACAGTTTGTTGGGAGTCTGCAAGAGAATTGTTTACAGAAATTATTAAGGGGGCGTGGACAAATGGGGAACCAGGAATGGTTTTCTTAGATAGAATTAATGCAGATAATACCATGATAAATGAATATGGCCCTATGATTGCTACGAATCCTTGTGGAGAACAACCACTACTAGGTTATGAAAGTTGTAATTTGGGGTCTATTAATTTGGCTAAATTTGTTCTGTCTCCTTCTACTGATGATTGGAGAAACTCTATTAATTGGGGTAGGTTGATACAAGTTATTAATTTAGCTGTACAATTTTTAGATAATGTTATTGATGCAAATGATTATAGTATTCCAGAAATTGCCCAAATGACTAAATCTACTCGTAAGATTGGATTGGGAATTATGGGTTTTGCAGATTTATTAGTTAAGTTACGTATACCCTATAATTCAGAATTAGCAAGAGAAGTTGGAAGTGAGCTAATGGGAATGATTAAGGCGGCTGCTATGACTAAATCTCTAGAGCTAGGAAGTATGCGAGGAGTATTTCCTGCTTGGGAACATAGTAAATATAAAATGCATGAGAACTATCGGAATGCTTGTAGGCTTACTGTAGCCCCTACTGGTACAATTTCTATGCTTGCTGGGTGTGCTAGTGGCATTGAGCCATTATTTGCATTGGCGTGGAGAAAGCAGAACATCTTAGATGGTAAGACTCTATTTTATATTAATGAACAATTTAAACAAGATGCGCAGGAATATGGGTTTTACTCTGATGAATTAATGGCTTATCTATCTGAGGGTGGTTTGCTAAGAGATAGAGATGATGTCCCAACTTGGGTCAAAGATGTGTATATAACGGCTCCTGAGATTGACCCTGAGGCACATGTCCTAATGCAAGCTGCTTTTCAGGAACAGGTAGATTCTGGTATCTCTAAGACTATTAACTTTTCTTCGGAGGCTTCTGTTGAAGATGTTAATAATGCTTATATTTTAGCTTGGAAGACAGGATGTAAAGGTATTACTGTTTATCGGAATGGGAGTCGTACTAAAGAAGTTCTGGTAAATGGGCATAGAGCTAATAAACAATTGTCTTTATTTGACTTAGAAGCAGCCTGTGGATGTGATAATCCAATGATTATCCAAGAAAGTGGATGTGAGACTTGTAAAACATGTGGATGGAGTGCATGTAAGATTTCGTAAAAAATTAGTATATTAAAGTATAATAAGTATAGTGGAGGTTAGTTATGGTAGGAATGTTCTTGAAAGAAAGAGATGTACAGTATGTAGCACATAGAGATGAAAAAACGCAAACGTGGCGTATTTTAGATACTTGGAACGAATCATTAATGGATTTAGGGCCAGATGATGAGATTCCTGATGATAGTCCTGGGGTAATGATTATTACTGAAGGAGCCTTCATAGCTTTAATTAAAGAAGGAGCTAGATTAGGAGTAATACAAAACGCATCATTTAGCGAACATGCTACGTTAGAGCGGGATTTGTTAACAAAAGATGAAGATAATTTAGACTTAAAGAAACAAATTCTGGATTTAGAAGAACAATTACAAACTGCAAAGCAAAGCCCACATCGGTCAGAAGGATTTGAATTGAAAGAAATGGCTATGCAGACCTTGTTGAAACTCACCAGCATGTCAGATTTAGAACGTCTGACAAAGGATTAATATATGAAGTTATCTGAATATCTACCTGAGGTACCTAAACTTGCTCAAACTATGATTAATATGAATGAGCAAATTAGCTTTTTGGAGTTAATGAAGTCCCGTGGTGAAACTGGGGAAGGCCCAACCATTGGCTTAGACCACGTAGTAAATACTTGGGTACGTCATCAAATGGCGTATCGACAACAGCTTGTGATGGACTTGCAAATGCTTGCAATGTCTGTTGAAGAAATTCGGGCACCATTGCATCACATTACAGCTGAAGTCTTTAGGAAAGGTGTTGAGTGGGTACCTCTCGTAGAGAATCCAGATGCATCTCAAAAAGACCGCTTTAATGAGTTTATGGATGATTGTAATATCTTTGACCAATCTTTAGAAGAAGTTCTAAAACAATTTCATTTTGATGTGAATTGTATTGATGATGCTTTCTTATACTTAGTTAAAGAATATAAAAATATAGATAATAAGACAGTACGGTCTAAGGTTAAAGAAATTCGTAGATTGAATCCTGCTTTGATTGAATTTGATTTGGATGCTGCGGGACTCCCTAAAAATGCTCACTTTATGTGCCCTATTCATAGAGAGAAAATTCTGGAAGAACCTAAACAATGTGAAGATGAGAAATGTAAATTAGATACTATCCCTGTAATGTATAAATATTATCATCGTAATCAACATCTATTCTTGTTTGATGCTGAAGTAGTTCACATTTCTAAATTCTCTCCATCAGAAACATATGGGTGGAGTCCTATCCTAACTGTTTTTGAAAAGGCTTTGACATTAATAGGAATGGATAAAAATCTATATAGGTATTTCTTTGAGCGTAAAATGCCAGCTAGTATGATGATGGTGTTCACTGATGACCCTGAATCATTGCGTAGAGAGCGTCAGCATATTGCTGCTCAAACTAGACTTGACCCGAACTATATCCCTATGGTAGCTGTTTCATCTAGGCAAAATAGGGGGCGAGTAGATATGGTTAGACTGTATCACACGCTTCAAGAAATGGATTATCTACCAGTACGAGCAGAGATTAGGGAACGTATTGCAGCTATTTGGGGTGTGACTCCTGCATGGCAGGGCGCACCAGAAGCGTTTGGTGGCCTATCTACACAAACTCAACAGTTAGTAGTTATGAGTAGGGTTGTAGAAGGTGACCAAAGATTATTCCATGAGAAAGTATTTCCACAATTATTGGAAGCTTTTGGTGTTACAGATTGGTCTTTGCGATTACCAAATCCTGAAGAAAAAGCGGAAGCTACTCGTATATCCTTTGCTCAACAGAGGGCACAAGTAGTTAATCAGTACATTGCATTAGGGTTTGATGTAAGGCTTAAAAGTAATGGTGTGCCTTTGGATGAAGCTGAATTCCTAGTCTTTGGTAAACCTGTACCAATGATACAGATGCAAGGAGAACAAATGGCTTTAGGCTTGGAACAACAGCAACAACAGATGGAGATGATGCAACAACAGCAACAACAAATGCAACAAGCTCCTGCTGCTCCCCCAGGCGTTAATCAGGCCCCTGGAAATCAAGCAGCTGCTCCAGGTGGGGGAGAAGGTGCTGGGGCTGCTCCTGCTCCTGCTGTGCCCTTACAGCAGATGGTTAATGGATTGGAGAAAGACGCTAAGAAGTTTGGTGGACGGTTTGCTGGAGTAACTCCAGATTGGCATGATAAATCTCCATTTGAAGAAGATGATGTAGATGCAATTGCTGATGTACGAGCCGAAAAAGCAGAAGGGAAAAGTTGGATGAAAGACTTATTTGATAAGGGATATACCTCACCGTTAATTAAAGAAGTCAATACATTAGGGACTAAGATGTGGTTTGCTCAAGACGGTGTAGATTTTGTAGCTGACTTGAATCCTTTAGGTGTAACCCATATAGAAAAGGCTTCTTTTGGACAGGGGCCAATATATAAGGCACCTAAAGGCCCATCTGAAAAACCCAGTATGAGTTATAATCCGTCACAAACTGGTAATTGGCGGGATGAAGAGGAGGAAAATGATGCCAATCTCTAAAAAGAAACTGTTAGAATTAGACTTGATAAAAGAGGGTGATGGCGGTGATGGTATTGATGGGCTTAGTGGAGTTGTATTCACATCAGAGAATGCAGGAATCTTTACCCCAACTCATGGAGGTTCTAAAACAACCAGTAAAGACCGTAAACGTATTAAACGAGAACATGATGCAAAACGAAAGAAGCTATTGGGGAAGCAAAAAAAGAATGGGGTAGAGAGATTAGAACAATTTATTAGAGAAGGGTCACCCGTTAAGAAAGCTGTGAATAAACGTTCTGATGGAATGCCTCAAGGGGATGTTGCACATAATCCACACAATAATCTTATTCAAGTAGACTTTCGTAAGCTGGGAGAAGATAGAGAAATAGGTGAAGATAATGAACCTAACTCTAGTATGTCAGGATTAGATAGTCGTATGGATGCAAGTACACATGCTACTAAAGCACAGGATGAAGACCCAAGCATTACCGCTAAAGTAGTTCCTAGTAAGCCTGACTGGGGTACTAATAAAGCATATGTGCAGAAAGCAGGGGTAGCTAGTTTTGTTAATATAGGACAACAACCTAATCAAAATACTGATTCACACGATATTTCTACTGAACCACAAGCAAAATATATAGAACGGGGTGAAGCTCCAGACGATAAAAAAGAGGAACATCAAGATGTTAAAATGAATGATGTTTCACGTAGAGTAAAGAAATATCAAGATGATGATGAGGCTGATGTAGAACAACCCTTAGGTGCTGCTTCAGCAGCGAATTCTCAGATTCAAGCTATGGAAAAAACATGGGGTAGTGGAAGTGAAAGAGGAGAGTATAGACGTTCTGAAGATGGGGATGAAATTCCTCCTGATGAAAATGAAGTATTAGACCCATCTGAAAGTGATAGGGTAGTAGAAGCCCTTAAACGATTGCAAGTGAGAAAACAGGATTATCAGACCAAGGGAGAATCACACCCATTATTTTTAGCTATGATGGATGATATGTATGATGTCTAAAAGTGTGTGTCTTAAATGTAATGGTTCTATGCATTTAAATCAAGATAATGATTTAAGTTGTTTAATGTGTGGTGCAGTTATTGTATTGACTATTAGACGAGCTTCTGATATAACGGGGATTAGGAAAAAGATTATCTCAGAAAATAAATGGCGTATGGCTTCTAAAGGTATGCAGAGACGAAAAGGAAGCCCTAGAAAGTTCTTGGGTGGATAAAATATGCCAAAACGTACATTTACAGAAAAGACTGGGTATTCCGCTAAGATTTTAAATCCAGGGTATTTAGGAGAATTAACTCCACAAGAACTAAAAATACTTAAAACGGAATTAAAGAATAGGTCTAAACTAAGAAAGCGTTGGGGTTTTATAGAAGGTGAAACAATCACAAATATAAAAATTCAAGCAAAAGCATTGGAGGAAAGCGATGACCAATATCTATATGGTGGGGCAGAGGAAACAGAGTCTGAAGAAGAAGGATGAGTATTTTTTAGAGATAGCAAATACTGTAGCAACTAGGGCTACATGTCCTAGACGTAGAGTAGGGTGTGTGTTAGTTGATTCTAAACAGCATATTGTGGCTACTGGATATAATGGTGTACCATCAGGTTTTACACATTGTACAGAAATTCCATGTGAAGGAGCAGAACTTCCTTCAGGAACGGGATTAGATGTATGTGAAGCAATTCATGCAGAGGTAAATGCTTTTTTACAAGTACGTTCTGATGATGAATTAACAGCATATGTCACTATTATGCCATGTTTTTCATGTGCTAAAATGATGGCAAATAGTAATATAAAACGGGTAGTTGCCGCAGAAACGTATGTACATAATCAAAGTATAGATATGTTACAGAGGGCTGGTATTTTAATTGATATTGTGAATTAAATATGACTCTAACTGAAATATTACAAGAAGCATTTAATAACAGTGCTTGTCTAGAAAAGCTTCAAGAATCTTTAGGCATAAAGGATTTAGAAGTAAATGCTTCTTCTGAAAGCATATCAATAACTTTTGAAAGAGAAAATAAATTAGAAAGCTTATTACTAAAACCTTTATTGGAACAAGTGGGAGCTACGCAGAGGAGAACACAGACAGGCGTTCAACATGTAGCGGGGTATACAAGAGAGAATACTAAGCCAAATATAGAGGATTTGATTAAAGCAGAGGAAAGTGATTCAGATATAGAGGAAAAAACTGATGAAGCTTTTCAAGCATTTATTGAATGCTGTTTAGAGTCTATTGATGGGAAGTCAATCACTATTGAATAAGAGGAGGAATTATGGATGCAAGTAAAGTCACACCCCTACAGGAATATATTATTGCAAAACATTCACGAATGGTGGGGAAAATACTGGATTTAGTAGAAGCTGCGGTACCAGAAGGAACACAATGCGAAAAATTGAAAAAACTTGTGCAAGTTCCGTTATATGATTTCCGAAATGAGATGCTTAAATTGACTTTTACAGATGATATTATAGAACTTGCTGAAGAATAACGAAAGTTTTTCAGAATATTTAGTATAATAAGGTAGTACGAAAATCGTACTTTTTATCGCTTTTGGGAGTCGGAGGTGGCTTAGACCAACTTCCTTGGCAGAATATACGAATGGAGGGATATTATTATGGGAGATTCGGATATTGTAGAACGGTTGGAAAAACAGATTGAGGGGAGTAACCTCGCTCTTGCTGCCGTTGCCGAGGTGTTGCAGAAAATGGACTCTCGACTAACGAAAGCAGAAGATGAAGAGTTTGAAATGTCTCAAGATGAGGAAGACCAGATTGAAAAACAAGAGATAATTAAAGCAGTGGCTAGTGAAGTTTTCGGTCTAATTAAGGCTGATTCAAGTAACCCAACTGGCGCACAGTGGGGTAAAGCTTCTGATGTTAATGCTCCTAGTACGGGTAAAACTGCGAGTAATGCCGATGATGCTGAAAAAGCTGTTACTATAGATAGTAAAACTGAAAATGCAAACCGTACTATTCAAGCTATGCAGAAGCAGTTGGAATTGTTGAAGGAAAGTTTGGAAGAAGATGGGAATGGATTTAGCAAGTTTGACCCTGACGATGTTGGTGACGGCGAAGGCGAAGATGATGAAGACGTTGACGATGATGAAGATGAAGAAAAAGAATTTCCTGAGGATGTTCAGGAAATGGCAAAGCAGATAGCTAATCTTCAAAAGATGGTTTCTAAGAAAAACGGTAACGTTCAAAAGATGATTGCGAATGAGACTGAGAACCGTTTGCGGAAGATGGGCTTCCAAGAAGAGAATGGACTAAATCGTCCTCGACTAATTCAGTATGGTGATATGGGAGTAGATGGTGCGGCTCCAATACGGAAGTCCTCCACTAATCCTGACGAGACTGTTGACCAGATGATGCAAATGTCTTATAGTGAATTGCGTCGGTTGCAGGAACAAATTGAATCTGGTGACACTAATGGTGTCCCACGGGAACTACTAGGATAAATATAAATTCGATTTTAAGGAGAAACGATTATGGCTAATCCATCCCTAGCTGAGTATATATCTCAGTCACAAAGAGGGCTTTACCAGAGCGTTTTCGGCCCTGGGTTTATGAAGAAAGCTGGTGCTGGCATTGGTACG
>VTLG01002306.1_pt1 | contig 39140 bp, 63 predicted proteins | sample 4694571 | NCBI WGS metagenome assembly VTLG01 (sample SAMN12604809, study PRJNA352737) | marine metagenome | biome: ENVO:00000447; feature: ENVO:00000209|ENVO:00000569|ENVO:01000036; material: ENVO:00002151; isolation source: viral sequences binned using virsorter ... | reverse complement strand
CCCAATACAATACACCCACCCCCCCCACCTATACCCCACCCCCTACAATATGAGACAAAAAAAAAGAGAGCCGAAGCCCTCTAATCTTTTTAATGCTGTTTATCTGTTTTATTGTAGTTCTATTTTAATTGCTGTTTGATATTTTGCAGAAGTGCCACCGATAAAAACTATATTAAGACAATACAAAGAGAATGTATTATTACAAAAGTCCTTGACCCTTTCAATGTGCTTTGTCTTTGCCCTGTTATCTGCCTCAATACCTGCTACCAGTGAGTTATTGAAGTCAGTGCAATTTTCAAATAATTGCAACAATAATTTTTTCAATTCGTTTCTTTGTGTTTCTGTGTGTGTTTGTGTGTTCATTTTGTTTTTGTTTTATTAGTTAATTATTTATTTATTTGCTTTGCTTTACTACATTAAGAGAGACAGCCGAACAGATATAAAATACTTCTTGTTGGTCTGCTATTTTTGTGATGTGTTCGCATAGATTTTCAATATGTCTTTCGTCTTTGTTGGTTAGTATCTGTAAAAATTTGCTGTCCTCCTCTACTACTTCACCACTTGGAGAAGTCCAGCCCCCTTGCATATCTTGGAGGGAATACCCCCCAAAGATAGTGCAACATAATTTTTTTATTTCCTTTAATTGTTCGCTTGTATTTACTGCGAAAAAAACATTGTATTGATTAAAATTTTTCTTTTTCATTTTGTTTTGTTTTAATTGTTTTTAATTCGTTTTAATAGTGTTTGATTACTTCATAGCCCAGAAGCCCAGCAATATAGTTAATATGCTTTGAAGTCGTAACACTCCACCACTGCCCAACATTTACAGCCCTTTTATCGTGGTCTATTGTTGCTACATTAGTATTATAAGAATAGATATTTTTGTAATCTGTTCTTAAGTTCTGAAAATATCTTTTTTGTTGTATCATTTTAATTTTGTTTTTAGTTGTTATTAAATGGCTTTACTAATTTGCTTTTAATCTCTTTTATCTCCTTAATATATTTTTCTGAATTTTCATAGTTAGTATACTCATCTATCAAATGAGATAAACCCTTGCTAATTAAAATATATTCTCTTTCTGTTATTGTTACTTTTTCTTTTTTCATTTTGTTTTGTTTTTAGTTGTTAGTTAATTATGAATTTATCGCTGTATACATTGTAAAAATAAACAGAGTTAAAAAACCTGCTATATATATAATGTCTACTAAAGTTGATAAAATACTTCTTTTTCTGATTGTGTTGATTAAATTTTTCATTTTGTTTTGTTTTTGTTTTTGTTATTATTTGTTTTAATTATACAGCAAAGATACGAACAATTTACAAACTACCAAATTTTTTTGAAGTTTTTTTTATATTATTTTGTAAGTGCTTGATAATTAAGAAGTTAAGATGCTAATTTATAATCATTCTAAATAAGGAAATAAAAAAAGTATCATTTTATTTTGATATGTCATTTTTATTTTGTAAAGTTGAGATATTAAAAACATAATAAAACGCACATAATAAAAAAAAGATAATAAACAAATAAAAAATATAAAAGTTATTAACAATAACCTTATTTATAATCATTCTAAATAAGGGGGCTGTGTGGCGTTCCTATATAAAGGCTCGTTGCGAGGTCATTTTGACTTTCCCCAAAAAGAAATTCCTCAGGACTTTTTGTTCCACATAAAAAGAAAATCCTCAGGACTTTTTTTGTTTTTAGAAAATAGGAAAGGGAACACGACAAATAGTTCCCTTTTACAAAATTGGTTTCTCCTAATCTCAACCTAACAACAAAACAAAATGTTTATCCTAATACGCTGATATAGGTCTATTAGTATCTAAAAAAGATGTATCTAATCCCATATTCCTGCAATATAATATCTTTAATTCAAACGCCTTATCAATCAGTTTCATATCATTCTCCCATCCTTGTATGGTGCAATCATTTCCTACAGCCCCTAACATACCACCCCCTAAATAATTCTGATATGCAGTCATTTTCTCTCCATCATACCCATACGCTGTTAAATCCACTTCAATACCACCACCTCTACTACTATACTTCTCTCTAATTATATTATCTTGTAATTTCATTTTATTGTGTTTTTATTTTTAATAATCTTGTTAACTTCTCTCTAATTATATCCTGTGCCTCAAATTCTTTTTCGTTCTCTGTATCAGTGCAATCTGGTATCAACCCATCTAATATCATAGCATCAACAATCTCCAGTGCTACATCTGATATGTCATCCTCCTCTAATCTGTGGCTGTAAATATACTTACTTAATCTGTCTGTGCTATTCTCCATCATTGTATTCTTTACTTTCATAAATCCCTGTCTCTATATCATCTTTAAGTTCTAAAATACGCTGTGCTTGAAATTGCATTTCTTTTATTGCTTCAATCTCATACTCATTCAGTTCGTTTATTTCACCATTTTCTATTGCCTCAATACAATCAGATAAATCTCTGGATGTATTTTCAAATCGGCAGTAACTCATATTTCCCATTTTGTTTTGTTTTTAGTTAGTAATTTGTTTTATATTATAAAGTAACAACAATTATTTTAATTCACCAAATTTTTTGTTACTTTTTTTTAGTTATCTCTGAAATTATTTTATCAACCTTATTTGTTATACACATATTTTGATAAGATAATTGTTGAGTAAATGTTCCTGCTGTTTGTGGTGAAAAATACCACTCAAATACAATTATTCTGTCATCAACCTGTATAGTAATGTTATCATCATACAAATGTTCTTTTATATACAAGTATAAATCACTTCTTAAGTTTTTACTATCCGTAAAATTAAACGCCTTGTTTTTAAGTATTCCCATTAAGTTTGTTTTATTATCCTCTAAAGATATTTCCAACCATTTATCCTTAAGTTCTTGTAAATTTTTCATTTTGTTCTGTTTTTAATTGTTTATATATACAAATCAACAACTATTTTTTGACTTTACCAAATTTTTAGGCACTTTTTTACCCAAAAACTTGATAAAATCGCTTTTTACTCCTGTTATTGCTATAATCTACCTGCCTCCTTATACAATCCAACAAGTGCTAAAAATAGAGCAATAAAAATCATTATCCATACCATAGTTATTAGTTTTTAGTTATTAAAATTAGTTAGTTTATTGTAGTGTAATTACAATACATCAATAAGCAAAAAGCCAGCAGTATCATAATCAGTTCTTTTGTGTTTTTATTCATATATTATTTTTTTTCATCATTATCACTATACACACCCATTATCTTATTCACCATATCCTCAACCTCATCATATCTTAAATTGTAAAAATCTTGTGCCTCATCTTTCATCATAAATTCACCTCCATATTTCCTGTAACAAGACCAAGTATCCTCCCCAAAAGTCATTTCGGTTAATTGTGTAGCCATTTCATCTACAAATTCCATAAACCTACTATTATCTATATATGTTTTGTGTTTTATTTTCATAGTTTTATCCTTTAGTTATTATTAGTTTTGAGTATAAATTGTGTAGCATATCCATAAATTCCTCATTGGTCATATTCATAAAAGAATTGTTTTTTTCTAAATTTTTCTCCACAATTATTATTAAGTATTCTAATTGTTCTTTTGTCAGTCCTGTAATTTTATCCATTTTATTTTGTTTTTAGTTTCTTAAATTTATTAAAATTATCTACTATAATTTGACACATATTATCCATAAACTCATTATCATTAAATTCAGGCGTTTCTCCATTTCTTATAAGTAGTTTATATTCAGCAAAATCCATTGGGTATCCATCAAAATATGTAAGTAAATCTTGCTGTAATTGTTCTTTTAATTCATCTAAAGTCATATCTATTTAATTTAATCGGTTATACATACAATATCATATCCCCACTCTTTCAAATGGTTAAATGGCTTCCCATCCATTTCGCAATCCGTTTCTAAATGGTTAATTAAGTAGACAATAAATTCCTCAACATCATATTTTCTGTTATTATCCTTATCTAAATGATAACTTATATTATAATTCAGGAAAGTATTTTCTCTTTCACAAACATCCTCATCTACTCTAATTTTAAGTGTAATCTCTTTTTCTATCATTTTATTTTGTTTTTAGTTATTAAATTAAACCCTCATCTCTCATCCCCTCCCATCTCATCTCATCCCAGTTATCTTTTTCATTCTGTGCATACTCCCAGTCCTCAATAAGTTCACACTCACATCCACAATCTCCACATAAAGTAACCTGTTCATATCCCTGCTCAACTGCGTTACAATCATCACAAATAGTCCACCCCTCATCACCTGCACTTTTTTCACTTACTTCAGTGCTACCACATTCAGCACAAACATCTACATCCTCCTCATATTCAGAACAGCCACAGCAAGTAGTAACCATACTATTTTCTGGTGGGGATGCTAATTTCCAATTATCATATCCTGCTATATTCATATCTATAAATTTTTATGGTCTTGGTGTTCAAACACAATATCCCTGTATAAGTTCACATAATCCCAGTAACACCCTACTTCAGAATGTAACTCACCCTCCTCACCCATACCTACACACCAGCAACTCTCATCATCATTATACTCTTTTTCAAAAAGCCAACTCATAATCTCCTTACACCAGTCCTCACAATCATACCATTTAATATAATCAAATTCGTATGTTTTGTAGTCATCTACATCATCTATTTTGAGAAAATCGGTGCTTTTTTCAGGTCTATACCCATTTTTTCTTAATAATTCATCAAATTCTTGCGATAGTTCTTTATTTACGCCTATCAATACTTTACTTCTGTATCCCATTTTATTTTGTTTTATTGGTTAATAATTTCAATTAAATTCTCATCTCTTAAACTCCTCCAGTTCCTTTTTTCTATATCATAATAAGTAGTTATACCATCTTTTTTAGTTTCTGGCTCATAGGGGCTTAAATTAAGCCCAAACACTATATTTAGTAGTTCAGTGTTGGTAGTTCCTGTAGCGTATCTTATATCTCCATTTTTTTTCTTAAAAGAAAATTTAACCACGCTTAATTTTAATCTTTTTCTTAATTTCATTTTGTTTTGTTTTTAATTATTATTCACTTGTTATCAATCTCACCTCCCCACTTACCTCATACCCACTTTGACCTGTTTCGGAACACTCAACCATCACCACCCACGCATTATCCTCTACATTTTCATCTATTGGCTCAACTCTTATAGGCAAATCTTGAGGAAGTTCTTTTAATTTTTCAATAAGTTCTTTTACATTCATTTTATTTTGTTTTTAATTATTAAAGTTTATAGTTACAATTTTATTCTCTAAATCAACCTCAACATCAGTAGGAAATACACCACTATTAAAGCAAATGTCATCATTCTGTGTTTCTATCTCCCAACCATCTTTTGTAGTATCAATCTCAATAGTTTTTAATGTATCCCCCTCATCATCATCACCCCAAAAATTTATCTCTAAAGTAAGGAAAGCATTAGTTCCATAAACTCCAACCTCCTTAACTCCCCAACTTCTCATTTCTGTATAAAACTCCCACTCAATATAACCCTCACATTCTGTATCATAATTCCTATCGGCACTTACCTTAACACCATATACTAATATATCTTTATTTTCTATTTTTGTTCTAAAATTATTATCTCTTAACATAGTTTTTAGTTTTTGTTTATATATCAAAGTAAATGATAATTTTTGTAACCACCAAATTTTTTAACAATTATTTTCGTTATTTATACTCATTCTAAATAACACCTCCTTTAATCTGGCTATACTATTAAGGTATATTGTATAAGAAGTATCGGCAAAATCTATATAGAATAAATCATCTTTATTTTTATGATAAACCCCCTCAAAAACTTTAACCTCTGCCTCCAAATCCTCTATAACATTCTTTAATACTTTTTCTTTTTTAGTCATTATTTTTAGTTTTTAATAAATTCCACAATTCACACTCAACAGACCATTGTATATAATCAAAGTCAATTTGTTCAAAATCTTTTTTAGTCATCTTATTTTTTACATCTTTTTCTATATCATAGGACAAATCACTAATAACATTATTTGTCTCATATAATACATCCTGTAGTTCATCTATAACTCTGTTAAACAATCTGTTTCTAATTTTTTCAGGCACAGCACTTTTTGTTTCAATAATCTCCTTACATATTTGCTTAAATCCATAATATATAACATCTTGATTTGCTATTGCTTCATCCCATTTTTCAGCATCACCAAACTCTACATCCCTTGTTGCTAAAATACCTGCCTCATCCCAAAAACCCTCATCTCCACTTTCATCACCATAATCAAAATTCAAATCACCATTTTTATATCTATCAATAATACCATAATGGTCTTTTATCTCCTCTCTTAAATCATAATCTTTAATTGCTTTATCTATCCTGTCTTGTAGTTCCATTTTATTTGTTTTTAGTTATACACTTTAATTTCAGTAAAGATAAAGTCCATATTTTCCCCCATACTCTCATCTAACAAACTCTCCTCACTGGTATCTCTATCCTCGTTTTGCTCTTTAATGTATTTTTTCCATCCTTTTTCGGTAAACACTCCCTCTGGCATTCGCCCACCATAAATACATTCATACTCTACTAAATAATAAGTTTCTTTTTTCATAATTTTATTTTTTATATATGACCTCCGTAATTTTCTCCCAAAATATCAAATCTCATTTCGTGTTCCTCATTCTTATCATCCATACCACCACCCAATCCAAATCCAAAATCTAAAGGAGCAGAGCCATTAGCATCACTTATTGCATCACTCCACCTGTCCTCATTCTCAAACAGCCAATCTGCAACCTTATCCTCTGGTAAATCTTTTGGTATCTCTATTGTAACCTCACAATACTTATGATATATTGTTCTACTACTAATTGTTACTTCTCTAATTTCATTTTTCATAATGTTTTGTTTTTAATGTTATAATACAAACTAATAACAAAAAAATGTAACCACCAAATTTTTTTACAACTTTTTTTTAATTTAGAATTATTCTAAATAAGGCATTGAAAATCAGCCATATAAGGAACGCACACACACGCATTATAAAAAGGAATTTGTCAGGATTTTTTTTCGTTTTGCAGAATAGAAAGCATAAAAAAAGGGGCAGAACTGCCCCCTTTTTCGTTGAGAAGATTAAAAACACAAAACAAAACTAAAAACTAATTGTTTGAAAAACAATTAACGAATTTAATCTAAACAACGCAAGAACTTTTTGGAATAAAGTTCTATTAAAAGGAAATCTTCAGGATTTTTAGAACTTATACAAATTTCTTCTCCCTAAATCCATGGGAACAAAAATTCCTGTTCTACCTCCGTTTATAACTACACCACATCCAAGCGTTGGTTTTTTAGGGAAGTTCTTACCGTAGGAAAAGGCCATGTGGTCTACATCAATGCCGCAGCCGACATTTAAACCAAATATTAAATCATTACGACTTGCCATATAAGAAACTCCCCCAAAAGAATGTGAATGTCCAACAACTGTTGATTGTCTGTTTGCTATAGCCCTATTTCTTGCCCCTGATATACCACTACTACCTGTGCCATGTTCATATAAAACACCGTCTATCTCCCAAGCTAAATCCCATTTCCATCCGTCAGGTGCAGACCATATTTCCTCATAAGTCTTCATAAACCTATTAGGTATACCTGCTGTAGTTGCTTTTCTGAATGGTAGTGCTGAATGATTACCCACGCAAACTTTAACATCAGGGAATGTTTCGTACCATTTATCCATAGCTTTCTGAGCTTGCTCAGCTTCACTCTCTGCGTTAGGCATTTCAACCATTGATTCATGATACGACAAGGCTGCGTTATCCACCTCATCTCCAATATGAACTATCTGAGAAACCCCAAAACGAGAAAAGACTTCGTAACAGAAGTCTCTATATCCAGGGTGGCAGAAAGGCTCATGAGTATCACCTATTATACCCACATTATTATCGTGCCTAAAACTTTGCAGCATATCAAACTCGCTTTGTGATAAGCGAGGTCTGTACTGTTTTTTAGTTTTCATAATTTTTTGTGTTTATACAAAAGTACGAAAAAAAAATGATATATACAACTATTTCTTTATTTTCTCGTATGAACGACCTCCAAAGTATGCTCCAACAGTAGTAATTAAAACCATTTTTAAAAGCTCTTTCCAGTCTCCATCCACCTCAAAAGCTATAACACCTGCATCAATAAAAACCATTAAAACAGTTGAAACAACTAAAAATATTAAAACCAAAGGCCTAACATTTTTACTTAACCAAGAGTCAGAAGCCATGTCAGCCTCCCAACGACTTGTAATTTGAGCCTCTATTTTTGCTTCATGATTAAGAATCATCTCCTTAATCTTAGCCTCAGCCTCAAGTTTCTCTGCTTTTGAGGTGTGTAGGTTATCTATAACACCACCAACGCCCTTTACTAATTCTGTAGCTCCTGATGAAAATATTTTTCCCAATATACCCATATTACGCTAAATCTATAAATTCTATACTAACCTCTTCCCCTCTTTCAAAAGCTTTTAATATATGTGGGTAAACTCTTTTATAGGAAGAGGTACTACTACCCACAAAACCATCCTTATACACTACATTATTTTTCTGCGTGTCACCAAGTAATAAACATCCTGAAGTATGCTCGTCAGTATTGCCACAATGAATGAGAATATACTTAAAGTTAGGTACATTAATAATATGAAGCATACCCCCATGAATACTATTAAATTTTTTAGAGTATCTCTCATGAAATCCACCATGTTTTCTTAGTATTATATCATATTTCCCTGCTGGAACTCTTGTTTCGTGCATAACCTTTTCGCTTCTATGCTCATCCTCAAGAGTATAACAAAGAAATGATAACTCATTCTCACCAACCTCCTCAAAAAGTAAACCAGAAGTTGAATCCTCCTGGCTACTAAATCTTAATACTTTTAATTTCATTTTTTTTTAGCACGACATTTTTTCTTCTTATCACACTTATTAAAACAAACCGTTTTAAACGATAAGTAATATACTAATTTACAAAAAAATTCTTTCATATCAAATTATTTTTAATTATTTTTTTCTTATGTACTCCAAGATAATATCAATCTTCTTTTTTATCTCCTCCATGTTAGCAGCATTTTTCTCATGGTGTTTAGAGAATGTATTTTTAACCTCATGGATGCTAAAAAAGAAAAATCGGTATAAAGCATATAGTGCTCCAACCAATAACACTAAAGGCAAACCATAACCCTCAATAAGTTGTAATATTTCACTCATCTTCCTTGACCTCTATATTTTTGTTTATATCCATTTTGACCTTTAGAAGCGTTTTTAGAGTGAACTCCTTTTCTCTTCTTTTTTTTGCCACCCCTGAATATGGTGACAATCTTTTTAGCCATTATAAAACATTTTAACTACAACACCTATTACCGCAGCAAACACTATCCATAAAGCTCTTGTAACACTTGATTTCCACCTCTTCATATCATTAAAGTCGCTGATAAGCTTTTCATATTTTGGCAACATGCTTTCTCTATCAACTCTAAATTGAGTATTTTTATTCACACGAGAAACAAAACCATCATCAGGGTTTAAAAGTTTAGATGTTATCTTATCTAATTTCTCATCCATTGAATCCAGTTTATCCTCAAAAGAGGCCATTCTTTGTTTCATAAGAGCTATTTCTTGTGCTGCGGTTGCCATAATTATTTAGTTACTACAAACATTTCTAAATCACAAACTGCTGTATGCGATATTGCGTGAACAGTCCAGTGAGTTGGTAATTGTAAATCTCTTGGAGCTTTCTTTCCTCCCTCTGATAAAATAGTTACACAATCTATATCACCACCTGTAGCAAGCCATTGTGAGCTTGGGGTCATATAAGTCATTCCTGCATCTAATTTAATACAAAAAGTTTGAGTAGAGCCTGTTGTAGCTGTACATATACCATTTGTATTTGTAAATTTTAACCATATAGGATATTCAGAATCCAAGTTTGTAAACCTTGCATATTCAAATTCTGCAAAAGTTACATCTCCCCCACTATCTGGCTCTGTTGTTGCTGATAGTATAGGAATCCAGCATTGTGTTTCTGAGGCTGCTGGTACATGAAGTATTCTTTCATAAGCCTCGTTACATGAACTTATGTTAACCGTATTAGTGTTACCATAAGACTTCCCATTCAACGATATAGAATCTGTAACCGTTGATGTGAATGTTGAGTTTACTACTGTTGTTGCCATTTTTTTATGTATTAAAAGTTATTATTTATTTATTATTAGTTTATGAGAAAATTCAAACTGAGGTCTTTCCACCTTTCCTGAAACATAAACATAACACACGATTAAATCATGAGTAGCTACTGCCACAGATGGGTTGGCGTTTATTGTATAACAATCCACCAATCCTGATGCTACAAAGCTTGCAAAACCTAAATCAGTTCCATTTGTCTCATAAGTCTCTACACAGCCTACAGAGTGCTTAACAAAGCCTATTTTAACAGAAAGACCTGCTGATGCTATCATAACACCATGAGCTCCTCCAAATGTCTCTCCAGCCTTGCAGTGATGACCCATAGCTTTTATAGCTACAAGCGGACTTAAAGCACTAAGAGCAGGGCCGATATTAAGATTAAACTCAGCTGCCCTTTGGACATTCGCAAAAAGATACTCGTCTAACCTTGGCTCAGAAGCATAACCCCACATATTTTGCTCAAAATTTGAGCTTACTGCTGTAGTCCAATCTAAAACTCCTGCTGTAGAAGAAAGATATTGCACCCCTGATTTTGGAGTAGATGTGTTTGATATTAAAAAACCTGTTGTTAAATCTACAGAGTTACCACAGTCAGACATTCCTGATACGGTAAGCTTACCATGGCCATCAAGAGATGTTGTGAAGTTTGCTGCTGTACTTCCATTTTGTCTATCAACTTCTGTTTTTGTTAAAGAAGCTATAGTTATAGCTGTGTCATTAGGGTTTATATCAACTTTTACTGGGGTATATTTTGTTGTTGCGTCAAAGGGTGTTGAGTCTCCTGCAACAGCATAATATATTTCAAACCAAAGAGAGTTGCTCCAGTAAAGATAAAAACTTCTATTATGTAATCCCCCAGCAACATCATTCCCACAAGTAATTGTAGAGCTTAAATCAAACGGAGAATCATTCCATTCTAATGTATTCTCATGATTTTTTGTTAAAACACTTGAAGACCTTGCTGTAGCAAAATCCTTTGGAGGGTGGATTTGGTCGTTTGGTAAATCTGCATGAAAGTTTGTAGCCATATTAATATAGTATTATTCCGTTTTTCTTACTAACCCCATTATCATCCTCACAACAGTAGTCAGGGAAAAGCCTACTGTTATCACTAAAAAACTCTTGCATTTTTCTTAAATATGTTTCAGCCTTTTTATATGTCTCACCCCTAACATAACTTAATGTCTTGGCATCTACAGGTAAAGAGTAATCACCTGTGTTTTCAACCAAACCTTGAGATGTGGTATTATATGCCATATCAGGAAGCATCTCAAATCTTACACAAAAAGCAAGGTAATCAAGAACATAGTCGTTTAAAAGCTTTCCGTTAGGTCTTTGGAAGCTTAAATTAGCATTGGTTTTTGTTATAGTAGATTTACCTGTAATTGTAAATGATGTAACAGCACCAGGAGTGTCAACTGTAGCAACAGTATTATGTTCTCTACAATCACTTGTTCCGTCTTCCCTTAAAGCAACACCATCTCCAGAAACAAAATCACCAACCTGAATATAACCATTTGCAGTACAAGTAACGGTATTACTTCCTAATGTAATACCAAAATCTCCAGAAATTGAAAAAGAAAGTTGACTCTGAAAATTATTACCATTAGTAGGTGTTCCAGCTCCATAAGGAACATCTATTGAGCAAACATTAATAGCAGACGAAGCTGTAAAACCTTTTGCCACAACAGCTGTTGTAATAGCTGTGGCAACCTCTGTTCCTGTACTCGCACTACCAGTAGCAGTTAAATCAACAGCAATAAGACTATCATAAGTTGTAGGTATATTTATAGCATCTGTATTTAAAACTTGAAAATAAACAGCATATTTCGTGTAATTACCAACAGAGTAAAGGGTAAAATATTTATGGTGTAAATCATCTGAAGCCGCAGCACATGTTATTTCAGATGTTAAAGATGGAATACTAACTATTTGTGTTCCATTAGAAACATCATCTTTTAATGATTGATAAACTTTTTCTCCAATATTAGGTTGTAAAAAATTAAGCTCAGCCACCTCAATGAAAGCTGGCTTAACTAAATAAGTATCAGTATTCTTATTAGTAAACGCCCTATCAATTACCTCCCTCGCTGTTATCAGTGCTGTTGCCATCTTTTATTTTATTTTTTTCCATTAATAAACTATTTAACTCTTCCTCTGTTAACTCTGGAAGATGGAATATTCTTCTACCCTCCTGAACAGATATATAGTCTGTTGGGTTAATAGCCCCTAACATTGTAACTGGAGGCTTATTAACTATATGCAAATCCGAAACTTTGTAGCCACCGTAAAGTTTCAGGATTCTTTTGAGCTCTCTTAGGAATAGTTGTTGTGGCTCTCTGATAACAGTTGACATAACTATATCGTATATAGTTAAAATTTGCTGATTGTTACCTAAAGACCCTGCCACCTGAATACCAGATAAAGCAGGATTCCATCTGTGAGCAGATATTATATTATCATTAGTGATGGTTTGAAGCTCCATGAAAGAGCCATCACTCGTATCATTAATAACTTGAACATTAGATGCAGACTCATCTCCGTTTTTTGCTATAAATAATATTTTGGAGTTGTTGTTTTCTCCAGTAAGTTTTTCTCTCGCCTCGTCTATAAATAACTGTGCCTCTTCTTCAGACATATCAGCACCAAGCTCAATAATTGCACTTGGCATAAAGCCATTCTTAAAACGAGTTAAATTATGTTTACCAATTTGATTGGCAATTTTTATATGGTCTAATGCCGCAACATAATCTGGTAAACCATAATAATAAAATGTGCTTTCGTAATCAGAAAAATGTATTACAGAACGCTGTATATTTTTTTCTGTTTTCTTAAATTTAGGATATATGTCAACAGATTTTATCTTGCTTTCACTTTTCCTAACATCAGCCCAATCTGGATGAAAAAGAACTTTATCCCTTTTCTTACTCATCCTTGCTGTAGTTGCGTCTTGGTGATATAAATTAATATAACCCTTACCAACAACAACCTCAAGGTATGCGTTACCAAAAGCCCAATAATCAGCTATAACTTTCCTCATAACATCATCCATAGACTCTCCGTTAGCGTTCACATCTTCAATGTATTCGCTAAGGCTACTCTCTAATGTGTGAAAACCCTCACCAATGGTAAAGGTCGTTTTAGTATTCAAGATAGCTCTATGTGTAGAAGCACATCTTGAGAGTTCACTCAAATGTTGTGGGAATAAATTATCATCCCCAAAAGGAATCCAAGCGTTTTTCAGCTTGTCTATTTTTTTTACTTCTTCAGGTGCATCCTGAGCTAAGTCCTTAGAAAATCCGTATGCAAGAAGTTTATTCTTCTTTGGTTTCTGGTAATACTTGCTCTTTCTGTTCGCCTGTGGTTTCTTTTGACTCATCTATTTTAACTTTCTTTAATTGTTTATTAGATTTTTTAACGACAGGTTTAGGGCTATTGCTTTTTACATAAGGCTTACCCATTTCAAACAACTCTTTAAGCAAGTCTTGACTTTCTGCTACAATAGATTTAACATCAGACCCAGCGTAATTAAAATCTATTTTTGTATTTTTAAGAACAACTATACCCTCCTCGTTTTTTTCAAACCACTTTCTATCAAGTTTATAAATCATATCTTATTGTTTTAGATTCTGCAAATATAAGGAATATTTGGGGGAATGTCAAGCACCCCCCCAAAATCCTATTAATACTACTTAAACTATTATGTTATTGACCAAGCGTCAGTATAAGTCGCACCTGCGGTCATAACAGCATTACCTGCTGTAGTGTCAATACCTCTTGGGTACTCACCACCACTACCAGTTAAAGTAATTGCAGTTCCATTAGCATCTTGCAGACCTACACCTGTAGTTTGCTCTCCTGAGCCGAACTCTAAGTAAGCTTCAGCATCAAAGATAGTGTCATATCCTAACACAAAGAAGTAAGTTGCAGCAGTTGGAGTTGCACAGTCATCTGCGTAAGTCTCAACGATAGCGAACATACCACATGCTCCAGCAAGTTCTCTTAATCGTGCATTTACAACCTCAGTTACCTTTGGTATGTAGAATACAAGTTCTAATGTTATTAATGTGCTACCGTTTTCACGAGCAGCGTTTGCGTTAAACCCACCAGTACCTCTATCAAAATCAAATTGATAAGCATTTGATGTTGGGAATGAATCATACATTCCTGAAGTAGCATCAACTGTTGGTGTACCTGTAAGTTTATCTTGTTCAATCAGCCAAATGTTTTTCAATCCACCTCTACGGTTTCTATCGCAACATAATACCTGATGTCCTTTAGTAATTGCCATAATTATTTATTTTTTAAAAGTTATTAAATAGTTATAAGGGGGTTTTTACGCCCCCTGATAAACCGTTATTAGTTAGCCATTGTTACAACAAGAGAATCGTCTTTCAAAGCAGCTCCGAATGAATAGTTCATTCTGAATCTGTTTTCTTTACAATCCTTGTTATACCACATGTCAACATCTTGTACACCCCAGTCAGTTCCGATAGCAATAGCATCTTTTGCTACAAGCATAGCAGCTTTAGTAGCACCAGTAGTAGCAGGAGCACCAGTAGACATAGAAGCACCATAAGCTGCGATATTTACATCCCAGTCAGGCTTAACTATCATAGGTATTCCGTTGTACATTAACTTATTGATACCATTTTGTAGGTCTTGGTAAGCAGCACCAACTACAGTTGCTTGCAACTCAGACTTATACTGGTCAGCGAAAGCTCTTGAAACGAACATAACTTGCTCAGAGCCAGCTAATTCATTTGTACGAGCAGCCATCATGTCTTTAAGTGTAGCTAAAGCATTTGCTCCGTTAGTTACTTGTTGTGCAGCAGGGATTCCGTCTACAGCTTCCCAGATACCGTTAGCTAAAGCCTGAGTACCTGCACCAGCAACTTTGTCACCCCACCATAAGATAGTAGAGAAGTCTCTCATAATACCACCCATTAATAATTCAGATACGATTTCCATTAACAAAGTTCCTGTCATATCATTTCTGCTAATTCCTCTTTTTAGGAATTGAGATTTAATGTGGTTAAATAAAGCGTGAGCAGCTTGTTTGTGCTCAACCTCTAATCTTTCAAGCGTTAAAGTTACATGAGAGTTAGTAGATTGGTCGCTATCTGCCTCAAAGCAGCCAGTACCCATAGCTTTTGTTACATCTTTTAATGCACTATACTTATCAAGTTTAATAGAAGCACCAGAGATGTCAGTCATTACATCAAAATAACTTAAATCGTTATTTGATATAAATAATGGTTGCAAGAAATACTTTGCAGCATCCTCTTGATTCCATGAAATTGGTGTGTTAATTATATTTGCCATTTTCTTTAATTTTTAAGTTATTTATTAGTTACGATTTAAACAAAGTTTCACAAAGGTTATCCCATTGATTAACCACTTTATTCTCCATTACTGGATTAGGGTCTTTCTCAGGCACAACTTCGCTTGGAGTTCCATCATACTTTGCTAATTTTTCCTCCAACACTTTTACTTCTTCTGTTAAAGCAACAATGTTAGACTCTTTTTCTCCTAAAGTATCAGTAAGGTCAGAAATATTTTTAGCAGAATCAGCAATAGACTCTTCTAAAGAACTAATCTTAGCTTTTACTTCTTCGTTGTCAAGAATTTTTACTTCTTTCGCTTCAACTTTTTTATTAAAAAGGTCAGAGATGAAGTTTTTTAACTCTTCAATTTGATTTTCCATGTTATTATTATTTTTATTAGAATTAAACATATCAACTACTAAGCTTGTATTTTTATAGTTGAGCTTATTTACATCAAACTTTGCCGCTAAAGCTATAGGTTTTTCAACACTGTCAATAAACCCTGCTTCAAGAGCTTCGTCTGCTGTAAACCAGGTTTCATCATCCATCCAACTTCGGATTTCAGACTCGTCTTTACCTGTCTTATTTACATAAATATTTACAAGCCTATCACCCATTTTATCCATAAGGTCAGCAGCTTTTCTCATATCTTTTGAGCCTCCTGTTTCTCCACCCCATACATTATGAATCATAAACAAGCTATTCTGACTCATAGTAATCTCGTCAGCACCTAAAGCTATTATAGAAGCAATAGAAGCAGCAAGACCCTCAATTTGGGCGGTAACATTCTGAGGCATACGCTTAATAGCGTCATGTATAGAAAGACCATCTATAACAGAGCCGCCTGGGGAGTTTATTCTTAATAGAACATTCTCTGTGGAAATTTCTTTAACCTCTTCAATAAAAGACTTAGAGTCTACACCCCAAGCTCCTATCTCGTCATAAATAACGATTTCTGTAGAAGAGTTTGATAAATTTTTTATATTATACCAATTCATATTTTTTTGTTTTAGTTTCAAGAAAATACTTAATCCTACAATTATAGTAATATATTACATATTTTAATGGAAACTTTTGGCACAGAATTGGAAATTTGTGGAATAAATTAAAAAAAACACTAAAAAATTTGGTAGTTTAATTTTTTTGTCGTTAGTTTGTATAGAAATCAAAATTAAAAACATTATGAGTAGAAACGAAAAATTAATTGAAAACATGAAAAACTGGGAGAAAAACCAAAACAAGTATGACATTATAAAATACTATAGTGGAATGTACGAGCTTGCCACTACAAAAAATAATAGAGGCGTATTAACTGAACTTATTAACACATTAAAACAAACTAAAAATGGAAAAAGAAACTAAACAAGAAATACTTAGGAGATTATTTATTGAAAACAACTTAGTTAAAGAAGATGTTTTTAAACATAAATTCTACACAATCATCACAAGGGCTGGAATAGACAAGATTCAGGCCGCAAACAATATATCAATTCATTATGACCTACTCTACAATTCTGATGACACAAAATGTGTTATTATAAAAGCTACTGGTAAAATGGGTGATAAGGTTATTGAAACATTTGGTGAGTGTGCCCCAATGAATAATAATAACGGATACCCTGTTGCTATGGCAGAAAAGAGAAGTATGAGCAGATGTGTGCTCAAGCTGGCTGGTTTCTATGAGCATGGGGTGTTCTCTGAAGATGAGGCTGATGACTTCAAAAGATAATGAACATGATTGGATAGATGAGCACTTTAATGATGAGTGCTCTCTATTCCAACTCGGAAGAATTGAACAGTTGATGATAACCTCATCAACAGGAAGTAATTATGAACATATTAACTTAAACGAATTAACCTATGGAGAAGCAGCAGAAATCATCAGAGACCTTGAGGAAAACGACAACCCAAGAGATTGTAGGGAGCAATTTTACAAAGCACTTAGAAGAGACAGAGAATATTAAAGAAATTAGGGGTATATTTCAGTTTATGGTAAAAGAGCTTGTGGGTAAACCTAAAAAGGTACATCATACTAATAGTAACACAGAAATTAGTCATATAAAAGTTGATGACTTTATAAATTTTTACAAATTAATACCAATTAAACTTTGGGCTACAAGACCTATATTTTACTTTAGAAAAGGTAAGTTTGATGGACTTGGAATGATTGGAGAAAGAATACATCAATTTACATTAAAATCAAAAACATTAGAACTTTATTTTGATGACTGTATAGGAATAAGACTAACAGATGTATTAGATAATAATGAAGTAATATTTAAGGAAATAACAAATCCTAAAGACAGATTAATAGAAGCTTTATATTATTTAAAAGAAAATACAACAGAGAGAGATTTAAAAATAGCATATAAAAAAGCAAAAAACATATTAAATGGAAGATATTATTGATACTAAAATAGAACTACTATTTGGAATAGTAGACGCAATACTTGGAGCAAATGAAAAAGCCATAAGAAGCCCAGTAAGGGATAGGCATATAGCTTTAGGTAGAAACATAATAGGGTACATGTTAACGGTTGAGTTAGGTTTAACAGTTATGAGGGCTGGTAAAATAATTAACAGAGACCACTCTACAATTTCTTTTTACACAAGAACATTTGAAGACAAATTTGATTATGATAGAGAATTTAGAGAAGCGTATACTTTAATCTCAGAAACTTTCTGGGGAAATTATATTCAGGCCGAAAGGCAGGATATTGACTTGCAGGTTGTGTCACTCCAAAACCTGATTGATAAATTAGAACAAAAAAAACTAAGTTTAACTAAAAATTTTTAAAAATGAATGTAGAAAAAAAGTATGTAAACGGAGTTGTTATCAAAGAAAAAACATTTGATAATGGCGGAACTCAATTAAAAATGAGTATTAAAGTTGATGATTTTATAGCTGAATTAAAAGCTATAGAAGACAAGGGCTGGGCTAACTTAATATGTAGCAGAAGAAAAGAGCCATCTGACACTGGTGTAACACACTATATTAAGGTGGATACTTGGAAGCCAGACCCTAACAAAGCTTCAGTAAAACCTGAAATGGTTGTTTCTGAAAGCAAGGATGATGATTTACCATTCTAAATAAATAAAGTGAGTGGGGGGTTAGTAATTTAATTAATAACTCAGCGGTTATACTTTGTGTGTAATTACAATCCCCCCCATTCTACTTTTAATTAAAAACACAAAATAATGAATGAAATTTATAACATTACAGCAATATTTATATCTTTTAGTTTAGGAGCTTTCTTAGCTGCTATATGGATGTTCTATGCTCTTGAGAAAAGCAATAAGGATATTTTAAAAGAATTAGATATTAAAACAAAACTATTACAAAAATATGAAACAAAAAAGAAAGTTTAAGGGTATTTGGATTCCTGCCGAAATATGGGAATCTAAAGAGCTTACGCTACAAGAAAAAGTATTTCTTGTTGAGATAGATTCTTTAAATAATGAAAATGGTTGTTATGCCAATAATAATTATTTTGCTAAGTTTTTTGGAATATCTACAACAAGGGTATCTTTAGTTATAGGTAGTTTAATTAAGAAAGGTTATGTTACCTCAACTATCTTACAATCAGAGGGGAACAAAAGAACATTAAAGACCTCTTTAACAAAAGTTAAAAACCCTATACAACAAATATTAAAACATAATAATACAGTTAGTAAAACAGATAATAAGGAAAAGGAAAGGCTTTTTGAAATTTTCTGGAAAATATATGATAAGCCTGTTTCTAAAAAACCTGCTAAAGACAAGTTCTTGAAATTAAAGATTGAGGAATGTTTAAAATGTGTTGAGACAGTTCCTTTATATGTTAAAGCAACTCCTGATAAAAAATTTAGAAAGCATGTTTCAACTTGGTTAAATCAAGAGTGTTGGAATGATGAATATGAGATTAATACTGGGGGCATATCTAATGGTAAATTAAAGGGTATGATATTATGACATTTAGAGATTATGGCATAATAATAAACAAGAGTAATGGACAGGTTAAAACAAAATGTCCAAAATGCTCACACGAGAGGAAAAAGAAATCAGACCCATGTCTTTCTGTAAATATAGATGAGGGGATATGGAATTGCCACAACTGTGGCTGGAAAGGAACGCTAAAACAAAACAATTATATGGAAAACATAACTTACATAAAACCAAAGCCAATTAAAAAAATATCTAAATACTCAGAAAATGTTTTAGACTTTTTTAAGCTTAGAGGTATATCTGAAAAAACACTTATATCTAATAAGGTTTCAGAGGGGATTGAGTATATGCCTCAATTAGGTAGAGAGACACCTACTATTCAGTTTAATTACTACAAGGATGGAGAGTTAATAAATATAAAGTATAGGGATTCAAGAAAAAACTTTAAACTTGTTAAAGATGCTGAAAGAATACTTTACGGTCTTGATGATATAAAAAACTGTAGTGAAGTTATTATTGTTGAGGGAGAGATGGATAAACTTGCATATTATGAGGCAGGTTTTAAAAACTGTGTATCTGTTCCAAACGGAGCTTCTAATTTAAAGCTTGATTATTTAAAAGACTTCCCTGATGATTTAGAAAAGGTTTATATAGCAACAGATAATGATGAGCCAGGAAGAAAGCTTGCTGAAGAGATTTCAAGGAGACTTGGTAGAGATATATGTTACAGGGTTGATTTTAAAGAAAAAAAGGATGCCAATGAAGTTTTAGAAAAGTATGGTAAGGATTCATTAATAGACACTATAAAAAAAGCGAAAGCATACCCATTAGAGGGGGTAATAGGTGTTGATAGTATAAATTTAGATATTGATGATTTATACAATAATGGTTTAAAAAAGGGAGATACAACAGGTCATAGGAATTTTGATAATATATTTTCTTTTACAACATCACAATTAACTGTTGTAACAGGAGTTCCTACTCATGGTAAAAGTAATTTCTTAGAACATATATGTATAAAACTTGCAGCAAATCATGATTGGAATTTTGGTGTTTTTTCACCTGAACACTACCCTCTTCAATTACATTTTTCTGTTTTGGCAGAAAAGTTTATTGGAAAGTCTTTTAGGGAAATAACTAAATATGATAGAATGACAAAAGCAGAGCTTAATGAAGCTAAATATTTTTTGTCTCAAAAATTTAATTGGATTAGGCCTGATGGTGATGTTTTTACTATAGATAAAATACTTGAAGCGGCATCAGGATTAGTTAAAAGGCATGGTATTAAAGGATTAATAATAGACCCTTACAATAAAATACACGCACCATTCGGTAGTCAAAGTGAAACACAATATATAAATGATTTCCTAACCAAACTAACCATATTTAAACAAAAATATGATATTCATTTATTTTTAGTTGCACACCCAAGAAAGATGAATAAAAAAGATAATGGTTTATATGATGTTCCCACTTTGTATGATATAGCAGGGTCAGCTAACTTTTATAATCAAGTTGATAATGGAATAACAGTTTATAGAAATTTTGAAACAGGATTAAGCCATGTGTATGTTCAAAAAGTTAAGTTTAGACATATAGGAGAGATAGGTGAAGCTACATTTCAGTATAATTTGCAAAATGGTAGATACTACGAAACAGGTGAACATCCTGACAACGAGCCATACATAAAGTATGGTCAACAGTTGGAATTGTAAATAATTTTTTGTATAATTGCATTATGAGTTTATTAGAAAGTTTAAGAAAAAATCCAAATAGTAAAAGAAGATGGATTGTTAAATATGATTCTGAAGAAAGAATAAAAGAGGTTAAACTTTTATATAATGACCATGAGTATAGAGGTGAAAGAAAAAAGTTAACTGATGAAGAATTAAAAATATTACTTGAAAAAAACAAAAACAATGGCAAATAATAATTTAAAGGGTAGTGAAAAAATAAGAGCTTTTATTGATTTAGAGGCTACAGGAAACGCTAAAGGTGGTTATTTTATCAAATCACTATTAAAAGATACTATTGATGAGGTTGAGGCTGACGGTAAGTTAAGGGTTGTTGGTGTTGTGTATGATGAAACTTATGATTTAGAAATAATAACTAAACCAATAGAAGAGATAGAGGAGGAAAAAAGATTAAATGAGGAGATGCAAAAAAAACTAAACGGTAAAAAATGATAACACTATTTGAGGAGATAACATACGAATTAACAGAATATGAAAGAGACACATTAGTTCCTATTGTGGTTAAGGGATTAAAAAACAAACATGGTAAAGAAAATGCCATAACCAATAAAAGGATTTGTGAAGCACTAACCTCTTCTGGTTATAAAGTGAATGGCCCAAGACTTAGGAAGATAATACACCATATAAGAGTTGAACAACTAATAGTGGGGTTGTGTTGTAATAGCAAGGGTTATTATGTTACAGATAGTCTTGAAGAGCTTGATAAATATGTAGAGAGTCTTGCACAAAGAATAAGGAGTCAACAAGAGATACATAAGAGTATGAAGAGAGATATGGATAAGATAATGTTAGCACACAGTAAATTTGAATTTGAAGACAAAATTAAAATAAATAACTATGGAACACAGTAAATATTACTATGATTACACAAGAAATTGTACTTGTGAAAAAAAAGAACTTATAAATAAAGAAGATATTATTGATTTAGATATACCAGAGTATTATAAAGGTAAAAACGGATATATGGCTAAAGATGTGGTTTCTAATTTTGGGTTATCTTATAATTGCGGAACTGCCACAACTTACATCTTGCGTTCAAAAAACAAACATAATGACGGAGGTATTTCTGACTTAAAAAAAGCTATGGCACATTTAAAATTTGAGCTTGAAATATTAGAAAATGAACAAGATAAATAAGGAGTTTAATAGGGAAGAGTTTGATAAGGTTTTAATAAAAGATGATGACTTAACCCTTACATCTTGTTGTAAAAGAAAGTGGTATAAAACTAAGAAAAACTACAAATGTTCACGCTGTAAAAAAACCGTAACAAAAGATATTATTGCTCGTGGCATAATGCAGGGCATTGACAAAATGATGAAAGACAAAGAAAATGATAACATTAAAAATAGCACCAGTTCCGAAACCTCGGATGACAAGAGCTGATACTTGGAAAAAAAGACCATGTGTTGTTAAGTATTGGGCCTACAAAGACGAGATTAGAAATAAAATTAAAGAAAGTGGTATAGAAATAAAAGATGAATTATATCTTGAGTTTGCTATAAAAATGCCTAAATCTTGGAGTAAGAAAAAGAAGCAAGAAAATTTAGGAAAAGGTCATAGAAGTAGACCTGATATAGATAATCTTGTTAAAGGCGTAATGGATTCTTTATTCCAGGAGGATGCTCATGTAAATAAAATATACGCTAAAAAGATTTGGGCTGAAGAGGGGTCTGTTTCTTTTATTTCAAAGAATAACCTTGCCGCACATTTGAGGCTGGGTTAAATTTATCCCTTTGTTTATATACAATATTTTTAGCCTGTTTTTCTGATATATCATACTTTACAGATATATCAATAAATGTATTACCAACATGCCCTCTATTCTCAACTATAAATTTATCAAAATCCATAATCATCATATAATTTCTTAATGTCTTTGGGGGTATTAATCCCATCTCAGCAAGTTGATATATAACATCTTTTAAAGCAAAACCCTCCCCAAACCTTTTTACAAGTCTATCATAAACAATGTCTCTAAATTCAAAAACAACTTGTTTTCTATTTGCCATTATTTTTTACTTTTGTTGTAAAGGCGTTTATAACTGTGCGAACACAAGTTCCACAAGTTTTTGCAGCATCACCATAATTACCCCCCATATACATATTAAACATATTAAAGAGTATAGTTAAAGCTTCTTGCCTGTTTTCTTTAGGGTCTTTAAATTTTTCTAAACAAACAGCAATTAGTTTTTGTTCATTTTTACTTATATTCTCCCAGCCTTGTTTTATTATTTCCATAATCCTTTAGGGCAATCTATGTAAAACTCATCTATTCTTGCTTTCATATTAAGAAAACAACCACATTCACCACATCTTTCTAATACTTTTATTGAAAATGGTTTTTGATAAGACCCACACTTGTTTGACCTACAAGTTTTCATTCTTTTATTAAAAGTCTTCTCTGAGGATTTTTTTACATCTTTGCCAATTAATTTATGCCAAAATAGTGTTAATAATGCTTTCATATTACAAATATACAAAAAATATTTAAAATATGTTAGAAGTTAATTCTGAAATACTAACATTCTCTTGTGTTGATGTTATATCAACCTCACTTACGGTAACTGTTTTATCGTTTATTCCGTTAACAATGCTTGATGCAAGTCTCTCCATTTGAACATCTTGCCCTACATTAACGGATTGTAAACTATTAGAAGTTCCTGGAGTAATACCCCCATCAGCAAATCTAACACCACCACCTGCAACATTCATAGCAGATAATTGCTCTCTAAACATAGCTGTTGACCTTTTGTTTATAACAGCCTCGCCACCCTCTAACTCAGCCACTCTTCCTCCTACACTAAATTTAACACCACCTTTATCATGTCCTGGCCCTACAACCATACCTCCATCAGCAAATGTTTCATCAGGTATAATACCCCCTTTTTTACCAACAAATTTTTGAGAAGCAATAACAGCAACTTGAGCAGCTGTAAGAGCAGCAATAAGAGGGCTAAAAGCGAATGTAGCAACACCTGTTTGTGCAGAAACCTTAGTCATAGCTAAAGCCCCATTTATAATAGCCTGGATAATACTATTAGCTTTCTCCATTCTAAATTGCTTTAACTGAACTTTTCTTATCTCTTGTTGTTTTTTCTCTTCATTAGCCTCTTGTAGTAAAGCGTAATGCTCTCTAATATCCTCTTGAGCAGCCTGATTACCCTCTAAAGCCTCAAGCTCTCTCTCCATTTCTGTATTTAAGTCATCAGAACGCTGCTCTCTCCTTTCTGTAATATCCTGTTTTTCAAGTTCCCATCTATTAGTCATAAACATAGATAAAGAATCAAATGCCGAATTATATATCTGCTGTATCTGTTGAAGAGTTTGAGCAGTAGCGTCAACATTAGCTTGGTTGTTCTCATTCGTAGCCTGAGTTCTCAAGGTATTATACCTATCCTCTATCGCTTTCTTTTGTCTCTGATACTCCTCTTCATCCATAAGTTTTTTACCATAGGCAGTTTTTAATGCGTTAAGCTCTCTGGTTTCATCTTGATTCCAAACCAACTCTTTTTGCTTTAAAGCCTCATCTCTTGCTGCTTTCTCTTCTTTTAACCTTTGGAATAATGTTTTAATAACAATTCTATCTCCATCTTTTCTTATTTGGATTAAATCCATCTGCCTACCATACTCAGCCTCAATCTCCAAGTCTGTTAATTGTTTACCCTGGTCTATAGCATCTATTTTAGCCTGACTTTTTATCTTAGCTAAATTATGCTGATATGTCTGTTCAATTTGAAGTAGATAATCTTTATTAGTTTGTTGTTTATCCTCATCTTCTTTCATCATACCGTCAAGAACAGTATATGTTAACTCTTTTAATTGTATGACTTTATCATTATACTGAGACTCACTTATTTCTTTGTTTTTCAAACTATCTTTAAGACCTTTTTCCCCCTCAGATATAAGTTTAAACTCATCATAACTTAATTGTTTTATTACATTATATTTAGACTTATTTGTTTTAATTAATTGCTGTATTTCTTTTTTAGTTCCTTGGTCTTTAAGTGCCTCCATGTTTAACAAGTTCGCAGTAACTAATCTTAAATTCTCTTGTCCATCTCGGATAGCCTCATCTCTTTTCTCTGTTAATTGAGCCATACTTTTACCAAAACTATCACCCATTAAGTCATCCATAAGCTTACCAAGAGCTTTATTGAAGTCTTTTATTTTGTTTAAAGCAAAACTAAAACTCTCAGCCATCACCTTTACTTTCTTACCTGTACTTGGTATATATGAAGAGTCAAGCTTTTGTAAGAAGTCTCTCATTACCGTAAGCTCAATATTAAGTTTAGCAATATCAATAGATGAATCATTAACATCAACACCCATCTCTTTAGCCGCCTCTCTAAACCTATCAGTTTGAAGTTTAGCCTGCTCTAAAGGCTCTCCAGAAAGACCCTCTTCAGCTGCTTGTGCATTTCTAAATTGAGATATAATAGTCATCTCAGCCTCAAGCTCTTCGTATTTAGCTTTCATAGCTAAGGCTTTTTGGCTTCCTTTCATATCTCTAAAATCCTGAAGCTCTTTGTTATAAAAATCCCTCTTCTTTTTTCTAAAAGTATCTTCACCATCAAGTTTTAACCTCTGATAAACCTTAGTTTCAGTAAGTTCTTGCGATAATTTATCTTTATAAGCCTGTGCCTCTTCTTTCAATGCTTTCAACTCCTCCTTTTTTTTCTTTTCTCTTAATACAGTTCTTTTAGCATTATTAGCTATATCTTGTGCAATCATAAAAGTATCAGTTCCCATTTTGACACTTCCTTTTCTGTTTTTCCTCGCCTTATCTAAATATGCCTCTCTGTTTTCATGTAGCTTTCTCGCTTGGTCATACTTTTCTTTTTCCAAAACCATCTCCTCTTCTAAAGATTCAATCTCAGCGTTTTTTTCAATAAGCTTTAATTGGTCTTCCTCCTGTTTTATACTAAGGTCTTTTAATTCTTGAAGTTCTTTTTGGGTAGCCAGCTCTATATCTATAAGACCAATAACCTCTCCGTATTCATCTTTAAATTTCCTCATTTGTTCAGCCCTCTTTTTACTACCTATTTGTAAATCAGCAAGGTCTGCAATATCAGCCGCCATAGCATCATTTAATCTTTTCTGCTTCATCTCTGCTTCACTCATTTCTTCACCCATTGTAAAGAAAGCGGCAGCAATAGTTGTTATAGCTGTAATTATAGCACCCCAAGGAGTAGCTGCAAAAGCTGCCCTTAAACCCTGTTGAGCTATTGTAGCTCTCGCTGCTGAAAGACTTAATCCTGAAAAAGCTGTTGATAAAGCTCTAATACCACCAAGTATTGATTTACCACCAATGAGTGCAAGTCTTGTTCCAAGCCCAACAAGCACAGCCATTAAAGCTTGAACTGTACGCTGTATTATCGTTAAAGCCCTCTCACTACCTGTAATACTTTGAATAAACTCTGTTAGTGAAAATATAGTATTCCTTAATGAAATATCAAATTTATCACCTAAAGCAATACTAAGACCCTCAGAAGCAGATTTAAGTATTGTGAAATCTCCCTGTAGTGTATCAAGCCTTACAGCAGCCATCCTTGTAACAGCACCCTCTGCATTATTTAATGTTTCTACACTTTTTTCAAGACCCTCAATGTTGTTTATTAAAGCAAGAAAAGCAGGTGCAGAACGCTTATCTAAAAGGTCTACCGCTTCTGTTGCAGAAAAACCTCCATCAGCAAGCTCTCTCATGGCCTCAACAAGCTGAGGCATACCTGACACTGTTCTACCTAATTTTTTAGAAAGTTTAGAGTTAGCGTCTCCAAGTTTTAGCATTATATTTTTTAATGCGTTACCTGATATACTACCAGCAAGACCGTTATCGGCAAGATTAGCTAACATAGCTGTTGTTTCCTCAAGAGTAAACCCAGTTGCTCTTGCTACTGGAGCTACAAACTTCATTGATTCTGTAAATCTGTCAAGATTTAATGCGGAGTCAGTAAAGGAGGCAGCCATAATATCGGTTACATTCTTTGTTAACTCAGCATCCATACCAAAAGCCCTTAGTGTACTACCAGCAATTTGTGCTGATTTAGCAAGAGACTCTCCAGTTGCGGCAGCAAGGTCAAGTGTTGATTCTGTAGCAGCATCTATCTCATCTGTTGTAAAACCTAAACGAGCAAACTCTTCTTGTAATTGACCTACCTGTGTAGCTGTAAATACCGTAGAAGCACCAAGAGATAAAGCCCTTGATTCAAGAAGTTTAAATTCTTCTCCAGTTGCACCTGATATAGCTTTAACAGCAGCCATTTGTGCTTCAAATGTTGTAAAAGACTCTACCACACCCCTTATAGAGCCAGCAATAGCTCTAACAGCAAAAGCGGCAGCAATAGCAACAGCAGCCGACTGGAATGTTTTAATAAGCCTATTACCTGTAGAGTTTAATTTATTCATAGAGTTGTCTGCCCCCTTAATAGCATCAGACTGCTCTTTAAATGATTTATTCAGGTTTTTAAGCTTTCCAGCTTGTTTTTTATACTCATCTGTTTGCTTACCAAGACCTGCAAGTTTTGTTTTGGCTTTATCAATTTCTGTCTGTAAAGCCATTAAGTCTTTTAAGTCTGCTGTAAATTTATATAAAGTTTGTGTAGCCATATCTTATTCTGTCTTTAAGTATTTATTTTCTGGTCTTTTGTCCAAGTAAACTTTCTTTTTGTTTCCGTCTAAATCTCTGTAATAAACATCTCCTGTTATTGTTATACTTCCATCTTTTGTAGTAAATTCAGCAACAACCTCGCCACCATAAACAGAAAACTCTCCATCCCTACTTACACTTATTGCGTTTACACGAACATAGCCCCCACTTTTACTGTCATAGTATCCTGCACCAACTTGGAAAGCATCACTTCCATCTTTCTTGTTGTGATTACCTAAAATAACCTGATTACCGTTAGCCTGTAACCCTCTACCTAAAGCTATTCCGTTACCCTGTATAACATTCCTTAAACTTGCGTCAGGAGTAGATGGACTAATAGTTAAACCATTATGTTTGTTAGTTTTAACAGTAGGAACACTTATTAAATCGTAATGAGCAGGTGTTTTTGGCTCAGGATTAAGAATACTTAATGTAAGGTTGTTTGATGTTGGTATAACCCCTGGAGATTTCTTTATAGGGTCTTTCATAACATGGTGAGTTCCATTTGGCTTAACAATTACAGTAGTTCCATTATTAGTTGTAGTTGTTCCACTACCCCCAAGAGTTACTCCGCTATCACCAAGACCACCATAATTAGTCACTACAGTTTCAGCTCCAGACCTTGTTGATGGTATTCTGTACTTCCACTCAACAAGCTCAACCTTGGTTAACTTGTCTTTTCCTGGAGAGTAATCTATTATTTTATTTACAGTCCACCATGTTGTTATACCGCCATCCATTTTAATTTTAATTATATCTCTAAAATCAAATAAAGCAATATCCTCTGGTGTTAAATCCATAAGACAACTTCTTAAAGCTGCCCCACCACTTATTTTTTCATAAAGCCTACTGTAATATCTCTCAAAAAGACCCCTTTGGAATCCAGGGTCGGTAGAGTCTGCTGGTATATTGTACCAAGATAAATTATCCTCATAAGATGATGAGGCTGCATGCAAGTCATTATATGTGTGTGCGTAAGGAAAGCCATTCCAGAAATCTTGAATATTACCATTATCATCTGTAAGCTTCCATAAAGCACATTGGTTACTCATGCCATAATAGTTAAGTATTCTTGGTTTGAATTTAACTGAATAGGCTGGTCTGGTTGTATTTGCAAAATTACTCCAGTTAGAATTATCATCATCTTCTTTCCACATTACAGGAACTATAGGTGTAGGTGATGCGTTTGGACTATTTGTAAATGTCTTATCCCCAGGCGTACTATCATCTGATTTCATTCTAAATGTTGGAGAGAATATTTTACTACCCATTTCTTTTTCCTCTTTCCTATATAACTCATCATTCGTTATTTTAACACTCCATAATTCTGTATCTTCTTGTTCGTTATATTGAGCAACAGGATGGTCTCCACCGTCTTCTTTGTATTTATAGTAAACAGTTTCAGCAAGCTCATCTATTAAGAACTTATCACTCCAGCTCTTTCTATCTATCTTTTGAGTCCAATCAATAACTTTACCAGAGCCATAGAAATCATCATAAGGCTCACAGTAAACAATTTTCGCCTCATTATCGGCAGTCCAGTATAAATTAAATAATTCAGTAATACCCTTTAAAACATCTATTTGTTTCATTCCACAACCTAAAGCTGTTGCAACACTTGCGTTATATGGAGCTGAAAACGCCTGACCTGCTTTTGGATAAACCATAAAATCCTGGTCTTTAACATAAGCCCAAGCTTTTCTAATGTCTTTAAAATTTATACCATAAAAACCCATTTGAACTTTATCACCCTGTTGTAAATCCATCTCACAAGTAAAGTCTTCAGTTTTCCATGAGTCTGAATTATCACTATGATACCAGTCACAATGCTGATTACCAGTTAAGTTAGTTCCTGCTGGGCCGAGGTCTGTATTATCAACATATAAAAATCCTTGTGCAGCACTACAACCATACATAAATCCGTATGTATAACTTGGAACAGCACCATTTATATGAGGCCAAGCAGCCCATCTTGCAGAATTTGAAGCAGTACCCCCTTGTGTTATCCTTACTGTAGCTTGATAATAAATAACATATCTACCAGTAAAAGGAACTGTATATCCATTTTGTATTGAACTACTACTTCCTGGTGAATAATGATTACAACCAGTTTGACAAGGAATAACAGGTCTAAAATATCTTGTTGTGTTTGGATTAGTTAATCCTGTTGCTGGTAGTGTAGGTAGCTGGACAGTAGCGGCCTTGGAAGCGTGAGATGAATAATTACCATCTTCACCTAAAGCATCACCCTCCTCTGTATTATAATCATCCCCAGAAGTATAGGGTATGATAAGTTTTCTAAACATCTCTGTTTGGAAAAAATTACTATCAACTTTATATTCAATTTCTTCAAACATTTTATCCACTATACTTCTAACATACACAGCAGGATGGAAGTCTTTTAATGTATGTGCAGTTATTAATGGGTCTGAATCTTTAAGCCATTCTCCATAATTTATTATAGGGTAGACATAATTTTGGTTGTTTGAATTTGAAGTCCAGCTATCAACAACATTTTGAAAGTTTTTTTCATGAGGCTCTAATCCAAGCTCACAAAGCTTTTTATTTCCTATTAACTCTGGCCAATAAGATGGGTCTTGTAATATATGGCACTTATATCTACCTCCTTGACCTGTAACAGACTGCTCTATTCTTGCAAACCCCTCAAACACAGATATTCCATTAGCTTTTATTCTTGCTTTTCTCCAAGATATATCCTCAACATTTCTATGAGACCCATCAGCTGTCATAGTATGTAGAAGCCTTTGGTTTCTATTGCTTGCTGGTAGCTCAAATGTCTTAGAATAACCTGTTGACCTTTTACCTGGGTCTCTAAGGTCTCCACTATTAAAATTAAGTCCTAAAGGAACTTTCTCTGTGTCAAAAATATCTAAATAATCATAAGTATATGTAGGAACTGATATTGTTGTTGATGCGTATGTAGGAAGTGAAACAGTGCCAAAAGTATAACCTCCATTTGTTATTTCACACAAATCTATAACTGCACGAGCCACCCCTCCAGTTTCTTCAATTTCAAAAAACTTATATTGTGCTTTGTAAAAAACCTTATAATCAAAACTCATACCTCCAGTTTGCACCTTACAATATGTAGTCCAACCTCCTGGCCAACCAGCCATACTCCCAGTCTGCTCTTCACCTTGAACTGTATCTATAAAATAAGGAACACACACCTCATAAGTTCCTGGTTGCGTTATTTCTTGCCAAACCCAAGGAGTTTGTGATGTGTCTGCACCTTGAACATCTAAAGCGTATTGTAAATCCTGTTGTGAATACCAGCTTCCATTACCATTATAATAATCAGCAAATGTTAATATTTTTATTTTACAATTAGAGAGTGTAGATATTGTCAACTTCATTCTCCACCCATTTGTTTGGTAAGCGTAACAGTCAAATAAAGTATCACTACTTCTTAACCCAAAAGTTCTTTCATCTTGCACCATTGAGGCAAACTCTTGTATATTAGGGCCATTAGAGTATGATGCGTGTACGCACTCTCTATCAGAACGATAATCAAGATAACTTCCATTGTACTGCCACTTAGCACTATGGACATAAGGAGATATTGTTGCTGTGAAGTTGGTAAAAAATGTTGAGGTTGGGTCAAATATCTCAGCTCCAGTCCAAGGACTTCCTGTTGCTGGATTTGTTGTGTTACTGAAATAAGGAGCTAAGTAATCTCCTAAATGGTCTCCACCTGATGCTCTGCATAAAAGCTCACCGCCATCTCCCTCTAATATCTCAAAAGATATTCCTCTTGTAAACCCTGATGATGGTTTTGGTTTTAAATAAAGTAATCTACCCTGCTCTGTATTTTCTCTACCATTTATACTTAAATTATCCACATAATCGTATGCAGTCCAAAGAGATGTGTTTGCCCCCTCAAAACCAGGATTACCACCCCCATTTAGAGTCATATCAAATTTTATGATTTGATTTTCTACAGGACTACCACTATAAGACCAGTCATAATAATAATTAACACCCCCAACATTAACACTTCCTGAATTAGGGCCATTACCATTAAAAGATTGATTACCATGAAGAGATGAGCCTGTAATTTCCATGTCAATCCAACCATTAAGGTTGTCCATGTTTGGCATAGCATTTTTTATATCAGTTCCACACTCAAGCTCATCATTAGTGCATAAATCAAAAACACTTTCGTTATAAGTACCGTTTTGAGTGTAGACTACAATATCTGCATCTCCAGTTCTTTCTCCTACCTCTAATACTACATCTTTTAATTGTGAAGAATTACTCATATTACATTTTTTGTATTAATGTGTTTTCTGATGGAGTGTATTTAAACTCTATGAAATGAACTCCCTTTTCTGTTGTATGAAGCTTATATGTTCCTTTAAGTATATTTATAGCTTGTAAACCTCTATTGTTAGCTGGGTTTAAAAACGAGTTGTCTCCATAAAAATCTTTAATATCTTTTACAATCCAAACTTGAGGAGAAACAATTAACTCTTCAAGCCAATTAGCCTGTTCTGTAGAAACAGGTTGTGAATATAATGTGTGAATCTCTTTTCTTGAGTTCCATAGATTTGTCATGTTATGTTGACCCCTGAGAAGACCCAAATCTCTATCTTGCCTTTTGAAGTTTGTATGCCTGTCAAACTCACTACCAGTAAGTTGTACTTCTTGATTATGAGTTCCTGTTGCTGTAAAGAAATCCATACCACCCCTCATGTTTCTAAAAATAAATGTTGTTGCTCCATCACAGCCTCCAATATTCTTTTTCAATTTATATCTTTTTGCAGGGCCACTTCTAATAAAAGCCCCTGTTGAGGCGTTATGAAATTTAAACTGAATAGTCATACTATCTGTCAATAAATTACCTGAAATATCCATTAAATGATTTTGCCAAGTACCTAATACTACAGCTGCAAAAAACTCAAGAAATACTGGATGTATACATGCATGTTGAAATTTAGTTTGTTCAGCTTGAGCCCCTAACAAAGGGAAACTTATTGTAGTTCCTGCTCCATTTGTTATATATATCCACCCCTCTCTACCTGAAACACTCCTGTGTAGAAAAGGAAAGAAATAGAAAAACCCATTATCAGGGTCAATAGTATTATAATCAGGCATATTAGTCATTAAACGATTCCAACTACTACCTGGCCAAGAAAGACCACTTGCGTTATTACCATTTAAAACAAATTTATCTTGTCTAATCCAGTCGTTCTCTGATGAGGTTGACTCTGTAGGCATTGTGTTGTTTGGAACTACAATAAAAGGGTTACTTTGTTTTTCATTCTCAGCATCTTCTATAAGACCACCTGATGTGTCAAACATAACAGGGAAAACTCTTAAAATAAAAGACCTACTTAACATTCTGTTGAAATTAGAACACCAGTTTTGGTTATAAAAAGCTTCTTCCTCTAAAAAATACTGTCTACAATACTCTGCGACATTAAAACTAAAATAACCGTCATCATTATCTGAATATCCGTTCATAACAACCCCTGTATCATAATAACTTCCAGTTCCAGCGTTGGTTTCCAATAATAAAACCCCCCTGAAAAAAGCAGGCATACTGCCAGAGGTGTGTTTAACACGAATAACAATAGGTCTTTGACATGTAACAAACAACCCTTGAGGGTTATTTATAATTGAGTAGGTCATTTCATTATCAGCCATATCTTATTTTTTTATATTCTTATACCTAAAGCCCTATTTATCTCTAAATTTACCTGCATAGCGGCTATAGATTTAATGTCTTGATTAATTTGTGCTGCTATTTCTCTTTTTGCTTCTTCAAGCCATCCAGCAGCTTTTACTGTTTGTCCATTTTCAACAGCTCTTTGAGCAACTTTAAAAGCAATTCTTTTTGCTTTATTATATGGAACTCCATATTTTTTCATAGCCCAGCTTGTTAGAGCTTCAATATATTTACTTGGCTTAGCCTTTTGCCCTTTTTTCTTATTTTTACCTAAATTTTTACCATAAGGAACATCTTGCCCACCAAGTTCAGCACCCTCTCTTAAACTACCGCCTGTATTTAATCTAACAGCAGCTTCGTTAGATGTAAAAATCCACTCTAAAATATCCCCAACCAATTTAGGTTGTGTTGAGTTAATACTATCTGCTGTTAATCCAGTAGTTCTGTGAGGTAATTTATTCCCACTTCTTACCTTTGTATTTAAAGCCCTTTTCATAATACCTATAGGGTTTCCAGCAGACCTTTCTAATGTTTGTAATATTCTTTGTATTATCATTATGATGGATTTGAAGTTTCTCCTGGAGGGAATACTGGAGGGAAAGTAGCCATAGGGTCTTCATCTACACAAGGCTCTTCACCTACTCCGTAACAACAAGTTCCGTCATCCGTTCCAGCGTTAGGGTCATAATTTATAGCAAGAGGGTCTGTACATCCACAAGCTCCAAAAAAGGCTTCACAAGGGTCATCACAACCAGTTGGGGTACTACCTCCTGATTGAGCACAAGAGTCAACTGTTACTGCTATATTAGCAATAGCATCAAATTTAACTCTTAAAACAACTAAATTATCATTTAAAACGCCTTTTTCTCTTATTATAGTAATTTTATGCTTAGGTATATGTGCTTTACATCCACCACCACCACTTATACCTAATGCTAAACAAGAAATCATATTCCAAAACTTTAACTCAAGCTCAGCCATAATTCCAACAGTATAGTCATCAAAAAGCTGAACACCTTGAGTGCTTCCAGATTGAACTGGCCTGCCTATTACTAAATTAAAAGTATATACTTCTTTTACACCCTCAGCAACATAAGAGCTTGGGTAATCAATATTTAATAAATCATAACAAATGTTATGGTCAAAATTAATATCTTCTGGTGAGCCAAATTTAACGCTACAAAAACCTGCTGCACTTGCACAAGCTTTAAAATCAGTCATTAAATCCGCTAAATTGTATGTAGTAGGTATAGCCATTTTTTATTCTTCTTTATTTAATTTATTTTTATACTTAAACTGGCAAGGGAAATGAACATAAGCACCATTGTCAGTTTTAAAATAAGGGTCTCCGATAAAAGGTTTTTTACAGTACGCACAAGTTCTTTCTTTATTATTTATACTATTTTCATAATCCTCTTTACAATTCTTGTGAACAAGCTTTCCATCTGATGTACCTCTCCATCCACAAGAGCAGCCTGTTAGTTTTTTATCACAGTGTGCACAAACCTTGCTCATTTAAAACTTTTTATTCAAATCACTATAAACCTTTTCATATTGAGAACATGCGTTCTTCCAAGACAAAAAGGTTAACACCTCATATAAATCAGTTAACAAAACACTATTAACTGGGTTGTCTGTCGGAAGAGTAAAAATACCCTCCTTTGCTAAATCATAAAGGCTATTCAACCACCCATAGCCATCTATTGTGTCTTTTGCTGCGATTCTTGCTTTGGCATCACCTCCTCCTGAAGATAGGTTAGGAAAAGCGTCATCAATTTGCTTTCTTGCTGAGTCAAAAAAAAACCGACATCCCAAATCGTTGCCATGTCTAATTGTCTAAAGCTTTTCTCTCTCTTATCTATAAGAGCATCATTAACGAGACCCCTTTTCTCTCCTTTCTTCTTACATAAGAGTGCTATTTGACGAGGTAAAACATCTAAAACCCCTTTTTCAAGTTTTTTATTGTTAAGCTCAATTTGTTCTGCCTCAATAAAAGTTCCGAAATTTTCACCCTCAAAACCTCCTTTAGGTAAAAAATACTCAATGCCCTTAAATTTAAAACTATCCAAAGGTATTGGAGTATACGATTCGTTTAAAAAAGACATAGAGGATATAACCTCCTCAACTTCTTCAATATTACACATAGCAATCTCCTGCTCACTCAATCCTGTCCAAAAACAAGCAAGTTTAGTGTTCATTTGTATATTAGCTAAACTTATTTGCAGTTCTTTTATAGTTTCATCCGTATCAGCGAACTCTTCTTCAAGCTCTTCTAAGCTTTTTTGAGATTTAACAATCTTTGTAAATTCGTTAAATTTCTCAAAAGTAACATTGTTCCATCCTGTCGGAATATCTATTTCTTTATCATTTATTACAATAGTTCTCATTTTAATTCAAATATGTTGCGTCATTCTCAAAAAATGGGGCTATTAACACCATTCTTTCTAATTTTCTATTAACTTTTGTCAGTTTTGTTGATAAAACCGACACTATATCATCAATTTTAGTTCTTCTCTTTGGTAATACAGCTATATAGCCTAAAGCAGCCCAATACACCATACTTGGTAGTGTATAAACCCACTCACTACGAAAAATTGTGTCTAAATATGCTTTTTCACCATTTCTGTTGTGAACAAGTATTATTTGAGTCAAACAATCCAAAAAAGACTCATAATTCTCATCTCTTTCGGTGATTTCGTCTATAACATCCTGCATTTCGCCTAAATAGTCTAAAACTATCTGCTCATGGTACATATTTAAACAAAAAATCTCGTTTTCACTATACATTTCACAATAATAAGAAATTATTTACATTTTCTTGGTCAATGTTTGGAACATTTTATCCCCACGCTAAAATTTTCTTACCACCACTAAATAAATACCTCATACGCATCATTAAACTATCTGCGTAATCAGGTGAACGACCAATAGCGGCCTTTACCTCTTTTTTAGAAAGTATAGCGAGTTTACCATCAACATCTATATTTTTTCTTCTAACAACCTCTAATTCTTCAATTATTTTATTCCTAATTTCAACTTTTTTACACTTTATATGCACATTTCCTGCATTTATTTGCTCTGCAAGCTTATAATAACACTGACTCTTTAAATTTTTATAATTTTCACCTTTTAATGCCTTGGAATTGTTAATAAACGGAGTTACACCTTTCATATAGTGAGAAAGGTACTGTCCTACACCATCAGAGTCAATTATTATGTTTTTTCTTGGTATTTTGTGCTCTTCAGCTATTTTTTTGATTAATAACTCTATTTCGTTAGCTGAGGTCTTATCTTTTGTTATAATTTCCTCAACAGTCATCCCAGACCAACGAGTTATAACCATTTTATCACTTCCCATCAAGGCGACATCACAAGAAAGGTATTTATCATCACTTGGAGACACTGGATTCTTAAAACAATCAAGTAATGCCTCATATTCAAATAACTTATCCTTACCCTCATCATACTCCCAGTTACCATGAAGAAGCCTCTCTCTTGAAACAGGGTCAAGTTTTCTTAACTGCTCTTCATAATATTCTGAAATATGGGGGTTGTCTTTTAGTTTAGCTTGGACAAATTTCTGGTGTTCTGGCAAATTATCATCTCTCCACTGCTTATAAAAATCATACACCCAGTTTTTAGCTGGGTTGCAGGACATAAGTATTTTTGGCCGAAGGCCAAATTCGCCAAGTTTATAACGAATCCTGGAAGCAACAACATTCTTAGCTTTCTCCGTACATTGATTAACCTCATCAATAAAAGCCCCAGAAATCTCAAGAGACCCAAGTGAATCAAAATTAATATCTGATGGGTATTGATAAAGGTCTTTTAGCAAGATTTGGCTTCCATTGGTAAATTCAACAATGTTAGACTGTGCGTTAAACTTATAGGTCTCGCCTTTTTTGATACTCCAATCCGAACAAACACTAAAAAAAGAGTTTAGAGTTGTTTCTTTAAGTGTTTTCAATACAGCACGACCCATAAGCCATCTCGTTCCTGGGTATCTCAAACACGAATACAGCAGCCAGGCCGCACCAAAATAACTCTTACCTCCACCAGCACTTCCTCCAAATAGAATTTCAGAGGATGTTTCGTCATGCAGGTATTCCCAAGCCTGATGCTGTTTTATTGTTGGAGTAAAGTTTATCTTCATTTACTCTTTATAACTCCAATCAAGTATTTCGCTAAGCGAATAATTGGTTTAACTATAACAAATTTTATAATTAAATATGCCAATAGTAATGGGGTTAAATATAAAGCACATATAAGAGTTAGTATATTAGCTTCTAATCCTGCGTCTTTGTTTATTAAATTTTTAACTTCTTTTAAATTATTCATGTTTACTTATTTATTAATTGAAAAATGCTTAATGTTTGACTTTCATCAAAGTTTTCAGCCCAGCTTGAAAAGACATCACTTGGTATGTCTGCTGTAGTAATATTGTGTTCTCCATCATCAAGGTCAGCTGCGGCACAAGTATCTGCAATCCTGTAGTATTCCGTACTACTTCCCAAAAGTGCTCTTATTACTGAAAGTTTAAATTTACCGACAAGATAATCTTTACCTGCGGCAGTGATATACATATTGACCTGGCAACCGCTTTCCGAGTCAACACCCTTGTCTCTTCCTCGCACATCTGGTGCGGCTATTGCGTATTTTGTTTTTATTGTGTATGTTGGCATATTTATTTATTTATTTGTGAAAAAAGTTTCTTGATTATTAATTTATTTTTTATTATATTTGAAAACTCGTTTGTTTTTCAGAGTTATTATTTATAACAAACAAATGAAAATTGTTTTGCTTGTCAAAACAAACTGTAAAACTATTGAGTTTGGGTTTATTATATCTATTTCTCATTGTTTTCATCCTCAGGTTTAGTGTAGTTAAACACAAACGAATCTCCCCCACTTGTTAAATCAACTCTATCTATTGAGATTCCTTTCATCTTTGCAATATCTTGCAACAATAATCTACAGATGTTTAAATCCCCACTTCTATAACCCTTTGCATATAAATCGTACAACATCATTGTATGCTTATCAACCTCATATTGCTTTTCTTCATCAAACTGCTCTTTAAAATACTCCAAAGCTCTTTTATAGTAAATTGAAGCTTGCCTTTTCTGTATTCCCCAGTTCTTATCACAATACTCAATTATATCAGTGTATCTAACTCCCTGTAAAACTAATCTAACTATCTCAGAAGTCCTTTTATGAGCTTCTAACTTAGTAGCCTTACCATCAAATTTGGTTTTTATATTCGCTGTTCCTGTTTTAATTACCTCAGCCTTTATATCGTCTTTCTCATCCATAATTTTTAGTGCATAATAATAATTTTACAATAATACAAAAAAGTTTCTAATAACGCAAGGAAATATATTACATAAAGTGCATAATAATTTGAAGTCAAAAATCTATTGTGAATATCAGACCCCCTGTAATTTAAGGCTTTATCTCGTAAATGAGGTATCAAACATCAAAATTTTTTTCTGCGTGGCTCTGTGGCTCTAAAAAGTGGCTTAAATGGGCTGATTTGTGTATAATAATGTATGTAAATCGCTTATCATATGGGGGGGGGGG
>VTLG01013996.1_pt1 | contig 39164 bp, 63 predicted proteins | sample 4694571 | NCBI WGS metagenome assembly VTLG01 (sample SAMN12604809, study PRJNA352737) | marine metagenome | biome: ENVO:00000447; feature: ENVO:00000209|ENVO:00000569|ENVO:01000036; material: ENVO:00002151; isolation source: viral sequences binned using virsorter ... | reverse complement strand
ATAAAGCTTATATCCAGTGGCATAGTGATGGTTATCTCCTTCTCTGGAACTCAGAAGAAACTAACGGAATAAAGATAGATGACGTTGCTAGTTGGTATGACGGTAGTCAGTATAGGACTATGTTCCATGCAGGGAACTTAACAGTCGGTGATGGTGGCTTAACTGCAAATGATTTTACTAATACGCTGAAATCTAAGCTTGACGGAATTGAATCTGGAGCTACTGCTGATCAGTCAGCCTCGGAAATTCTTACACTTATCAAAACAGTAGATGGATCAGGTTCGGGTTTAGATGCTGATCTTTTAGATGGTGTTACTTCGGCATCGTTCTTAAGGTCTGATGTAGATGATGAAACGACTGGACATATTAATTTTAACCGAGGTAGTGATGCTAAGTTTTCATTATCTGGCACGAACGACCCATACTTTATATTCAACGAAGGCTCGACTCAAAAGGCTTTTATCCAATGGGCTTCGGCTGGTTATTTACAACTCGAAAACGTAGAAGCAGGTGAAACTTTAAGAATAAAGGATGGTACTAGTGGTCTTGTATGGAAAGTAGGGAGTACAGAATACACTGTGTGGCATTCTGGGAACGATGGATCAGGTTCAGGGCTTGATGCGGATCAAGTTGATGGACTGGAAGCCAGTGCGTTTTTAAGAGCAAATGCGAATGATTCTTTTAGCGGTCAATTAACTTCGACTTCTACTGGTGATGAAAAAATTATCCTTGGTGGATCGACTAAACCCTATATACGATGGCAAGAAAGCACGACAGATAAAGCTTATATCCGATGGCACACAGATGGGTTTTTCGGTCTATACAATCAAGAAGATTCTTCATCTCTAAGACTTAAAGACGACTTAGATTTTAGTCAGGACGGGTCGACTTATCATTCCATTTATCACGAAGGCAATTTATCAGTTGGCGATGGGGGCCTAACTCAGAATAATTTTACTAATACGCTGAAATCTAAGCTTGACGGTATTGCTGCGAGTGCCACAAATGTCACCAATAATAATCAATTAACTAATGGGGCTGGTTATACAACTTTCTCAGCGAACCAAGCTCTTGATACAACGAGTGATGTAACTTTTGACGATATTTATGCAAATAATTGGATTAGAAATAACATTAGTGGGAAAGGTTTATATAACCAAGCTACTGGTCAACATTGGTATTCAGACCATGATGATTATTGGAACGTAGCAGGAGGAGGCTCAGCTAATGGCATACGGTTTAGGGATAGTAGTGGAGGAACAATTAGAGGATATGTTTACGCTAACAGTTCAAATCAAATTGGTTTCTTAGACTCGGACGGAAGTTGGGCAATAAGAGTAGATACAGATGTTGATATTAGTTTTCGGGTTAATCAAAGTGTTGAAGCAACTGTCTTGCCTGATACGTTCAGGATTGAGGGATGTTTCTTTGAAAATGCTCAAGCTGTCGCAGCAAATAAAACAATCTCAGATGGCTACAATGCAATGTCAGCAGGTCCAATAACGATCAACAGTGGTGTAACCGTTACTATTGGCAGTGGCGAAGCTTGGACTATAGTTTAGAAAAAAGATCTTATGTCTGTTTCAACTGAATCAATTCAAAAGTATACCGAAGGATTAAAGGCTGATCTTGCAAAAGCAAAAGAACGCAAAGAGCAATCAGAAAAAATCTTACAGGAAGCAGAGACTCAAATCAAAGTGCTTGATGGAGCGTTACAGTTTGCCGCCTTGTTGATTCAAGAGTCTGAGAAGAATAAGAAGAAAGAGTCTGAGAAGAATGAGTCTTCTGAAGTTGAAGGCGCAGTAACACCTGAAGGGGAAGAAGAGCAACCAAACCCATAAAAACGATTAGGGTAGTATGAGTAATAGCTTTTAAAATAGCTTCTTTTACCATGCAAAAAATTCTCAACATTATCAGTTTACTTTCCTTTGTTCTAGTTGCAGCAATCACAGGAGGTGGGGTGTTTGGTTATTTATGGATAACTAATGAAGATAACCAGAAAATGCTTCAAGATAAAATTACAGAAAAGGTAATAGGTTCAATCAATATGCCAAGCCTTTCAAGTCCTGCCCTCCCTACTGCTCAACCAAAAGCTGATGGAAGTGCTGGTGGATTTAGTATTCCTAAGTTTTGACAGAGATTCCCAGAATAGGAAATAACTCTATTCAAATTGAGCCAGTTAGAACTTATATCATTAATGCTCCGACAATTGACACCCCCAATGTCCCTGTGGCTTTGCCTATGGGATTTCCTGTTGTAAATATTCCCGGCTGTGTTGAAGCAAGAAGGTCTTATGAAAATGAGAACTTAGTTACTAATGATCCTGATGGAAATTTAATTCTGTGCGATGCACAATATCCGTCTTATGACGCAATGAATTTCACACCAGAAGAGTTGATCTATACAGAAGAATCAAAACCTCAACGATTTAAAGAACCAGAAACACCAGCACAAGATCCACCGCCTCCGGCAAAAATAGAAGATTGTCCTCCAGTTGGAGCCGCAGAGATTGGAACAAAAATAGAGGATGGAAAAAAAGAAATAACTGGGTATCAGTTAATTGGAAATAAATGTATTACTCAATATAAGAAACTAACAATGCAGCAACAGATTGTTAATGCAATTCCTTCTCCTCCGCAGGTTGTTTCTACTACTGGTATTACTCTTATTGCCACTTCTGCCGCTTTGGCCACGCCTCTCTTACTTCGTGTGGTCAAACCATTAGTTAAGCAATTAATTAATAAGTTGAAAAAGAAACTAACAGGTAAAACTGAACAGCTATCACTAAGAGAAAGAAGATTAAAGCAAAGAGAACTAACTGCATCTATTCGGGCTTTGAGGAAGATGAAGAAGTAATAGGTGCAATGTCATGTCTGTGAGGTAGGACTTGCCCCATCTTTGGTAAAACTAAAACGTCTTCACATAATGAATAAAAGACTGAATTTTTAGCAAATTCAATCCCTGACTTTTTGAGCGCACCACATTCTTTTAGACGGGCAACGTGCCAAGATAATTGTTTGTCTTTTAAATTCTGATCTTGAATTGCGAGCCATTTATCCGCCATTGCTTTGCATCTTTTCTGTAAGGAATTATCAAGAGGCAAAGAGAAGGTAATAGAAAACCCCCAGTTTAAGCTTGCAGAATCTTTCTGACCAGTACGAACATCTTGGTAATAAATAATATTCCCATCGTCATCATAGACAGGTGATTCGTACCAATATTCATGTGGTAATTGCTGCTGGAAACTATCAGTTAAGAAGGGGGATGCTGTCAACATTGGCCCCTGACAAACTATTCCATTACCATACTGATTTTGTATCATATTACCTTGCAAAGATTGTATAGCCATATTGGTCACAGAACCACTAGAATTAGCGACAGGAGCTGCGGTCTGAGAGGTATTTGCTAATACTTTTAAAGGGTTAAGTGCAAATATTATTGAGAAAATGTAGAGGTAGTTTCTGTAACGCTTTCTACCTGAGTTGTGCGAGTTATGTTTGTAATATTTGAAAGTCCCGGTCCTTGATAAGAAGTTTGGAGTTGAAAGGCTGCCCCTGCATTTTTGATTGATACATTTGGCATTGTTGTGAGATCTGCTCCAGTCCATTTGTAAGTCGTTCCATTTACAGTTTGATTAACAGTTGCAGGATTAGGCAGCATTGTTGATCCATCTATTTCTAAATTTGTTCCATTAATTGTTAGTGAATGACCAGTATTATAGTCCGTTGAAACTATATTTTCTGTAATATTTTGAGTGGTGCGTGTAACGGCTGACATGCTTCCGCTAGAAAAATTAGGGACCACTGGCACTGCTATGACTGGCTTTTGCCACCCGTTTAATAACAATAATAAGAACAGATAACGCTTCATTATCTATGAATATCCATGTAGCGTTTCCACATTAGGAAATTAAATAAACAGAAGATAAGAACTGCTATTGAACAAACGAGAATTGGAACGTGCATTAATCCACCACCGATTCGACAACGGTTTGAGCCGTACAGCTAGAACCTGCTCCCATCGTGCCAGCGCAGGTATGAACTCCTGAACTTAAACTCGTTATAGTTCCCCCTGAAACGCCGCCTGATCCCGTTACTGTTACACCCAGCGACGGCAAGCTTGGCACAACACCTCCAGTGACCGTTGTTGCGCTTTGAATAGCATCACCAACCACTAGGCTTTCTGTGAGACTTACTGCAGATCCTGCTGTAGTTATCGTAAAATCCGTGTCCACAATCGCTGGAACTCCTGAAGTCACTGAATCAGCAGTTAATCCTCCTATTGCTCCAGAGGTAGTAGTGCCTCCAACCGTAGTACTTGGTGTGATGTTGTTACCTGTAACGCTGTAAGTCGTTCCAATCCTTTCAGCAGAGCTATAAGCAGCGTCAAGTTGTACTTTGGCGGATGTAGTGATTGAGTGCCGCATATCTGCTTGCACTGGACTTGCTAGTAAAAGCAAGATTAGAAATTTTTTCATTGAAGTTTTGTTTCTGGGTCAACAGGGCTTTGGACAGCAGGTTCAGCCTTAACGAGTTCAGCTCCATTGATGGTTAAAGGAGTCTGCACTCTAATAATCTGTTCAGTCTGTGCTGTATTGCTTTTAGCAATCATGGCTTCCATGTCTTCTTTGCTTACACCGTTTCCATTCTTCTTGTCTTTAGCTGTAGCTAAACCAAAAGTCGAAAGAGCACCTGTGAAGACACTGGCGATGAAAGTTGGATCAAAATTTTGTTTTTGAAATCCGGGCAAATCAACGTATGCAAGGGTCAAGATGAATCCGCTCCAGACGACAATTCCCAAACGGACAGCTACTCCAATGAGTGCAACCTGCTCGTCTTTGTCCGGTGTGATTTCCTGAAGCTTTCCAAGAACACCTTTTCCTTTTTTCTCGAGTGGTTTGGTTTCTTCTGTTTTTTCTGGCATAGTAAAGTTTTAATCTCCCTAAGATTAAATGAATGAAATCATAGCCGCAACTATTGGCGCAGCCGTTTCTATTTTGCTTGTAGCAATTAACAATATAACTGCCAGAAGGGATCGAGATATTCGTGAGATATTTAACCGTCTAAATAGACTTGAGCAGGATGTAGCTGCTAATACTCCAAGAAGAGATTGGCGAAACAGATAAACATTGCTATTTTAAAAGCGAGAGTTTTGGCGAGGACTCTCTGCATAGTCGAAAGTAGCGGTTGAAAATTAGCCTTCAGGTTTTACCCATGACTGAAGGCTATTTTTTATGCTTTACTTTGTTTAATTCTGCTTCTTCTCTTTCATTTTTTAGTTGGTAATAACTAGCAAAATAAACCAATTCTCTTTCTGTTAACTCGGTTCGCAATCTACTAACAGTCATTCCTAATTCGGAGGCCAAAAAAAACTCAAAGTTTAGCCAGTTGTCCTCCTCTAGTCTTTTTTTGCCATTTCTATTTCAAGCTGCTCGAGAGGATTGCCATCTTTATCAACACCAAACAAAGCAAGCTCCATTTGATTCAAAACTTTTTCAGGCAAACGTCTTAACGCTGCAACGTCTCCTAGTTGAAAGCATTTCGTACCATCTTCATTTTCTGCTTTTCTAATCAGCATTAAAGTTGTCATTTTTATTGCATCATCCCCTCCGCCTTGACCATTCACTTCAAGACGATCTGCTCTTGTTATTGGTTTAAAGTAAAAATCAAAGGTTCTTTTCCCATTAATATCAAGCTCAAACTTTGTCCTTTGATTTGCATCGAAGGACTCGGTTAATACGTCAATTGCTCTTTTTTTTGCAGCAGCCATTAAGCTTAGTTAATCATATTGAGATTATTCTAAGCTTTATTTGCTAATTAGGCTATGTAGTGACAGAGTTGGTTATAGCACCAGAAGCTTGGAAGTTAATAGAACAGGTCTGAACTTCATTTGTTGTTGCACCAAAATCAACACTTGTCACAATGCCACTAAAAGTAATTTTTCTAGTGCCATCAAAGTAAAGCTCAAAAGCTGCATCAGCAGGATCAGAAGCGGTTAATGCTTCAACAATGATTTCACCTGCTCCAGTTGAGGCTCCGGGTGCTTCATAAAGCATTTCAAGAGAGCCACTTCCTGAAGTCAAGCCACCAATAAAAGTTTTAGCAGTATCGCCTAACTTTGTTGTTTCATAAGTCTCTTTCTCTTCGGTAAAGCTCCAGTTTTGAACTCCAGCAACAGCGAGAGCAGTAGCCGCACTGTTTTTGAATTTCACTGAGCCTTCCTGACCTCTAATTGCCATGATTAGTTCAAAATGAAGGTTTGTTTAATTTTAACTGCTAGATGCAGTTTTGTTTTCGGAGGCAGATTGTTTTGTTTTTTTGCTTTCTTGCTTTAGATTGAAATGTTGCTCGCAACGTCCATCCCAATGGCTTGGAAGTCGAACACCTTTTACAGCTTCTATTGAGTCAAGCATTTCTTCAGTAAATTCCATCAAAGATCCTCGAATACATCAAAGCTTACTCTAATTTGTGTTTGAAAATAACCCTCTGGATTAGAAACCTCTAAAACTTGTGGGCCAATAGGTGAATCAAAAGAAACACCTGAAACAATAATCCGATTATATAAATCTCTAATTCTTTTTGCTATTTTGAAATTTGAACCTGAACCTTTTCCTTTTGGAGTAAAGATATTTATAGAAACAATTCCTGAAATGTTATTTATCGAAGAGGTTGCTCCTCCTAAAGATTGGTAAGTGCTATCTCCAAAACTAACAAGACATTGACACCAAGAAGAATTAGGAGTTGGCTTATAAGAACTATTTTGGAAAACAACAGGAGTTGGAGGAGTATCTTTTAGCTCGTCTTCAAGCCGAGATTCAATCGTTGCTCTAACTGTGTTTAAATCTGTGGCAGCCATTAGAGATCCTTCTTAACAATAGATTGCCAAAACTGTTTGGAAATTCCTTGCATTTCTTTGGCTATCATTTCAAACCAGTTTGCATCAACTTTATCTGACCAGCCTTGGTAGCAAAGACGTTCAGCATAAGGAAGATTGTTGTGAATATAATAAGTATTAGCAGCTTTTATTTTATTAGGATTAATACCTTGAGGACCACGAACAACAGTTCCTACACCTTCGGGGCCATATTTTCCTTCTTTGACTGATTTTCCATCACTTTTATTTTCTCCGATCTGCCAACTAACAGCAAAACGTCCCGTATCAACAGGACTTCCTTCTTTTACTAATTTGTCAGCCTCTAAAACAACTGCTCGCATTAATCGGTCTATCTTCTTTTCCGAATACCAACCGATTTCATCAATAGGAACTTTATCTGTCATGCTCTTAAGTAAAGTTCATAGCTAAGATTTACTCCAGCTTGATCTTGGATTTTAACTCTAATAATTTGATGGGTAACGCCAGAAATAACAACTTGATCTGCTGTAGAAGGTGTAAAAGTTAAAGAATCAGCCGGAATAGTGCATTTCCTATCGTCAGCTTGTACTAAGTCGTTGACTTCTCTAAAGTTTACATCTTCAAAAACAGCTTTGACAGTGGTATCACTAGAAGACGATCTAACCTCCCCCGAGGTGGAATTATAAGAACCAGCACTAACCTTCCTATAAGTAACAGAGGTTCCAATACCGGGAACTTCCGAAATCTTTTTTATAACTTTTGCAATAGCAGTATTAAATGCCATTAGACACGATAAGCAATAAGAGAACCAGCACTTGTCTGAGTGATGCTGGTGAAAATCCCTTCTATCTCTGTGCTTGCTTTTAAATCAATGCCAGAAACAGTTGATGATCCATTTTTAGTGACATTTGGAGAAACCAAAGTAACTGTTGAATCTGTTAAGCAAGTAATCTTTCCGAATCGGCCTGTATGGGCACTTGTATCGGTGATGATGATTGCTGCTGGATAGTTTGCCATTCCCATTGGATTTAGCTCCTTTTGATTGCTACGTTACCGGGTCCACTTATTCTAAGACCTGTCATCATTCTTTCATACATTGGTGGAACACGATCAGCACCAACTTGTCCTTGTGTTGTAGGTTCAACAGCAACACCACCAACACCAACACGCCTATAGTCTTCCAAACCTGAAAGACCTAAACCAGCTTTGTTGTTGTTTAAATAGGCAGCCAATATTGCTTGTGCTTTTGTGATTTGATCTGGAATTTCTGTGTCAGTAAAATAATCAGTCGATATTCTAAAAGGGAATCCAACTGAATAAGTATTGATATATGTATCTGGTTTTCTTACTCCAGTCCGAGGCCATTGCATTGACTGAGTGTCTGTTACTCTTGCTCCTAAAAATCTTTCCCGATCAATCCTTACGGCCGATGTATAAAGTGCACGATTTTTCTGATCTGTTGTAGCAGATGCCCATGCGGTCACATCATCATCTTCGATCAGACCTTCAATAATGCCATCGGCTGTAGCAACTGTTAGATAAGAGTTTGCGTTAGCTGCTCCTATCGTTGCCACTATTGATATTGCCATCAGGAGAAACTTTGGTTTTCGGTTTACGCTTTCGTTTCGGTTTAGAAACAGGAATAGAGGCCACCTGTGCGGCAGCCTCCCTTTCCTTCGCTCGCCTAAATGCGAACATTCCCATTAGCTAGATGCACCCTTTAAGAGTACAAAGTTAATGACAATTGCTTGGCTTAAAGAACCGCCGGAAACATTTCCAACAGAAATGTCAAAAGAACCAGCAGCTACAGCCGCAACATTGACGGTATAGGCACCAGCAGTTCCACCAGAGCCATGAACGGCATGAGGAACATCTGTTGCAGCAACACGATCATTGGTCACCGTGAACTTAGCTTCTGCACCGTCTCCCAGTGCAGCATTGTTCAATGTGATCTGGCCAGATTCAGTGTTGAGTGTGACTCCAGTCGTCTTATTAGTCGCCTGAGTAACAGTTCCACCAGTAGTAGGTCCAATGGCCTTACCAGCAGTTACCTCGAATTGAGAAGGCATAGTTTACCTCTAATCCTGTGCAGAAACATTGGTCGCTCTCACGATACCGATGTTCTTTGTTTCGTAGACCTTCGACCAATTGGCTACGGTTCCCAAAACAGTACGGTTAGGGTTAGTTGTTGTAACTGCCCACTTTGTACCGACTGGGTGATATGTGTAATGAAGATCAACAGCCATTGCATTTGATTTTGCAAGGATGTCTCTATCAGTCTCCATTGTCATTCCAGCTTGCTCACCAGAAGCAACAGCTCCGGGTGTAAAGAAGAATGTTGAATATTCTGTAGAAGCTCCAGACCCAGTAGTTGAAACGTCATCAGAAACGATAACTCTTAAGCCGCAATATGTAGGAACAGTATTGTTGCCAGGAGCGTATGCAGGAGCAATTGATCCACCAGATGCAGTTGCACCAGCACCAGTGTCACCAGCTACGACATAATCAACAAGCTTGCGCTCGACTAAATCGTAATAGACCTTTGAGTGCATACAAACAGCAGAAAGCTGGTCACCAGCATCTCCAAGGATTGCTTTAGCCTTTGCTACATGCTTTGGACTTAAGCCTGTTGGTGTGTCGCCACTTTCGGAGTCAATGCAGTTTGCAAATAAAGCAGAGTTGCTGTCATTTGCATTGATTGAACCAAAAACGCCGTCAAGAGCAGCAAGAAGATCTTTCTGTCTTTGGTTTGCTATATAAGCACCAACCTTTTGACCAATAGCGGCCATAGGATCAGCACCAGCAGCCAAAGCAGCTAAGTCTCTTGATTCCCAAGCACGACCTCTGTGAAGGATCACTCCAATCTGCTTATCAGCTTGGATTTTGCTTGGTGTTAATGAAGTGCTATCAGTTAATACTTCAAAATCTCCAGAAAGATTTGCTTTCCAGAATGGGACATTCACGAAGTCTCCGCCGTCTGTCGCATTAAGCTCGCTCATAGGCTGAACCACACCGCTAGCCAAGAAGGCATCACGCTGTGTTGTTTGCTCAATAACGTACGGCGTAAAGACCTCCGGAATTATGATGTCCGACCTTACGGTGGCCATAAATTAAATTTCCAAATGGTTTTACGGTATGGGCATAACCCTGTCGGCTCGGCATAGCTCCGCCTGTTGTTAAATATATTAGCGTTTTAACTTCGATTGAGCTAATAAACGGTCATATAGTGCTTTGTCTGTCTTATATAACCTCATTTGTTCGGTAACATTTCCACCATTCTCAAATGGATTTTCTTTCATTCCAACGGGCAAATCTGCTCCTGTTGCTTTTCCAACAGGTGCGCCTCCTCCCTGTGGTTTTGGTTGTCTTAAAATATAATCAGGAAGTTTGGCTTTAGCCCAGTCATTGACAGGAGTTCTTTCGTATCCATCAACGACAACAGGAACGCCGTTGTCAACTTCTATTTTGTCTTTAGGTAGGAAATTATTTAATACTAAATTTGGGTCATGTACGATTTCCGCCAAGGCTTGTACTGCTGGACTGACGAGTTCGAGTTCTCGGACTTTTGATTCGAGGTCTTCGATTCGTTTTTTATCTTCGCCTGATTTTTCTCTGTATTGTTTTTCAAGAGCAGTTTTGGCTTCTCCATATTTACCTTCTTGCTCAAGTCGAGATTGTTCGGCATTTTGCTTGAACTCCTTTAGTGCTTCATAGTCAGGAGGAACTTCTAAAAGCTCCTTTTTCTTCATCTTGCCGATTAGCTCGTAGTTCTTTTGCTTGAGACTTTCGATTTCGTTTTTCAAGGATTGTGCTTCTGCATTCTCAGAAGAGTCAACAGGCATAACCTCTTGATTCTGTTCTTCAGCCATAAATACCCATAAGGTTTAGGTTTATCTTATCAAGATTATTTCTTCTTGACCCCTTTCTTGTTTTTTTTCTTTTTACCGTAAGCCATGCTGTACAAAATGCACTATTCTTATTAAGATAAGAGCAAGCCGAAAAAAGTCAATGGCTAAAAAAGAACCCTATCTCGATAAAAGTCCCTTTACTGCTATTGGGATTAGCTACAATATCGACCCAGATGACGACAGAACAAACAAGGAGGTTGATAAAGATTTAGACAATTATTTAAAAGAGCAAGGAGTTAAGACAGAAACAATCAACCTTTCAGAAAAACCAGATTATCTTAAATAGCTTGTAAAACAACTTCAGTCATAGAGTGCTCCACTATTTTTGGTCCACCTTCTACAAGAGGCTCTTTCCAGTTCTTTGTATTCTTACTAATAACCTTATACCTGACTCCACTTGGCTGTAATATTTCGCTTTCATTCATTCCATTTAAGCGTTCAATGGGTGCTCCATGTTTATTAACGTGTCTGAATATAATTCCATGATTACCATCCCCAATCTCTCCTTTTGCAAATTTCAAAGCAGTTCTTGAACTTGTTGACCAACTTTCCATAGTGCTGACCGCTTCGCCTCTCTCCATGTTCTGAAGCACTTCATCAACAATACTTTTTTTGTGAACGGTCATACCCCTATAAATTGTTCCATTTGCTCGCTCTGTGTAGAAAGGATTTTTATGTAACTTGTCGATCTCATTTATAAAACGTGGCTTTCCATTCCATTTTGGTGTGTTTGCAATATATCTCTCCATCTTGTCAGCATTCCTAGCGACTAAATCAACTTGGGCATTAGTCATAAATTTGTTATCCCGTATCCTCTTATTTAAAAGACGCAGTTCATTCGGGTTTAATTGTTTTCCTACTGATTGTGCCTGCTTAATTTGAACTGCTCGAACATCATAGAAATAATTTCCTGTCCAACTACTTATTTGCTCTTCTGCATCCTTTAGTTGAGCCACCGACATGTCATAGTCTTTGACAGCATTTTTATTGTCAGATTTCCAGTAGAGGTCATCAGTTTTTTTCTTTCCATTCCTGAGAGCTTTCCGAGGTGGTGGTGGTGTTTTGGTGTCGGTGCTTCCAATATTTTTCTGAATAAAGGATGGATCATCCCATTTCTTTAATGGAGCACGAGGTTTAACAGGTTTAGGAGGAAGTAATGACTTTTTAAAGTCCTTATCAAATTTCTGCTGAAGATGTCCGATCTGTTTCTTTTCTACTAACTTTCCTAATTGCTTTGGAGTAATCTTGTCATATTGACCACTGGAAATAATGTCCGAATATATTGCCTTTTTATTTTTAAACCATTTTTGATGATTTGGTTTTGACAAATCAACATCCTTAAAGTTTTGAAGATTCTTTTTAGTGTCCTCAGATAAATCTTTAAAAGTTGCTTTTTTTGGACCTTGAGCTTTAGGGACAATTTTTTTAGCTTTAACAACCTTCGCCAAGTCTTTCTGCTGTTGTTTCGCAATTTGCTTCGATAAAGAAGAAACAGAAGCCGGATCAGCCCCAATATCTTTTAGGATTTTTGCCGTTGTTTTTTCTAATTCTAAGAATTGTTTCTTCTCCTTATCTGAAATAAGTTTTGTTTTTTTAGGAACAGGTTTCTTAACTGGAGTTGTTTTTGCTGCCAGCTTTTTGGAAGGTGTTTTTGTATATGTTTTTTGTAACTGCTTTAAAGTTTTTGATGATCCATCCTCACGAACAAGTTTTTTTAACGCTTCATCTGGGCCATATTTTTTTGACAAGGCATTAAAATATTTAACTTTGCTCTGGCCTAAAGTTTTTGCTTTATAAGAAGCAGATTGTTGACTTAGCCATTTGCCATAAGACGTTCCCATTGGAACCGAACCATTTTCTCCAGACCTTTTTACATATTTATATTTAGGAGGATCAACACCTAAACCTTTGTAATCAAGTACAGCAGTTGTTCGACATCTGCACCCGAAATGTTGTGGAGGCTCTGGACCTTGCCCATATTTATGAGTTGTTTGATCTAAAATCTGACACTCTGGAGCAGTTCGAGAATCTAAAGTTGCAATCCATCTATATTCCTTTGTTATATCCTGATTAGCTTCATAAACAGTTTGGGCTGCCTGATTGCTAACAGATTGAACGCTCGTTTTGACAAGAGTTGAAATTTGATTATTAGTAGCCTTTCCACCACCTTCAAATTTTAAAACACCATAAAGCCGCCTTGCCATCTGCTGAGTTGTTTCACCAGAGAGCAAACCATCACGAATATTTCTGCCAAAAAGATCAGCTTGCTTTGAAGCCAACCCTCGAAATGCCTTGGTTAAAACTTCCCCATTAGGCAAAGTAATCTGAGAACCTTTTTTTGCAGTCAAGGAAAACTTTTGCTGGATTCCTTTCGCTTTGGCTTCAAGATCATCAGACAATAAAGAAGCATTTAAGTCTGTTGCCTTCTTAGTCACAACCGATTCGGCATAGGAAGCCGAAACTTCAACAGAATTAACTGAGCTTTTTAGTCCAGCAGGTAAAGCAGCTTCTAACTGATTCACAGCAAAATCAACTTGCACCTTTGCCAGACCTTGTAATTCTTTAATTACTGTTTTTTCACTTTTACCTGACCATTTCGCCAAGCTTTCTGTTGTTTGCTTTAGTAATGCTTTTAAACGAGCCGCCTTATATTTTGGCCTCGTTTCCAAAGGCATTTCATTAATTCGTGAAAGTTTTTCTACAGAATCAACAATAATTCTGTTATATGAGTCTCTTAACTTTTTTTGAACGCCATTACCAAAACGGTTTAAATCAAGAGCGTTTCTGTAATACGCTTCTGGAGTATCCGCCATTACTCAAGCTCATCAACATCTTCAGGCTCGGCTGACTCTTCCTCTTCTTCTGGTTCTTCTTCTTCTTCTGGTTGTTCCATTTCAATTAGACCTGCTGTTTGGGTTGCTTCTAATTCTTCCTCTATGTCGAACTCATCGCCTAAGACTTCGCCTTCGTGAAGTTGCCTTAATAGAGTCTCCTGAGTAATCGTTCCAGAAGTAAATAACTGAAGCAAGCTACCAATCTCTTGAGGATTAAGACGAGAAGCCAAAAAGTCACGATTTACAAAGCAACTGCCAGATCCATTGTCAGCTAAATATTTAGCATGGAAAATAAGACAGTTATCAATCATGTCTTGGGTCTGTTGTGCTACCACCTGCATTGTTGAGTCTCCTTGGCTTCGGTCTATCCTTTTTGCTTCTGCTGTTTCTGCGGATAGCTTTTGCCCTAGAACTGCTGCCAATCCAAGCTCATTAATTTGACCTTCTATTTGCTCAAGTCTTTGGAATTGGGCATTATAGCTTGTGCCTTTGCTTTCTATATATTCCGCTCGACCATCACTAGGGAATGCGATTGCTTCACCAGGACCAGCACTAACTTCTTCAGCAGTTTGAGGGAAACCATAAAAGGCCAACATCGGAACAGCCGATATATGCAACTGATTATCAAGGTCTGATTGAGTTTGATAAGCTTTAAGATTTAATTCTGCTATGTCCTCCATTGGTGGACGTGATTCCATTAAGTTGACTCTGTTGGCATAAGCAACAGAAAAAGGAATTTCATTTAGTGTTGTTATTCCTTCATCGTGAATAGCAAAATCTCCTTTATCGTTTTTCCTATGAATTTCAAAAGCTCCGGGTGTTAGGACTCGAACTTGCTCAACTTGCACTTCTCCATAGTCTCCATCTGGTTCTATTACCTTTTCTAAAAGTCTTAATTGAGTAAATTTCTGCACCCCATCTATAAATTCTGTTCTCCAGCCAAGAATTTCTCTAGGAGTATATGTAACCCAATAAGGCCGACCATTAGCTTCAGCAGGTGCATCAACAAGCACGCCAACATGCCCATAGCGAATCATTTTGCGAGCGGTTTCGTATGTCCAGACGTTTAGATCGTTGCCTTGTAAATCGACATCAAATAATTGCTCCCGAATTGTGTCACTAACTTCATTTAATCTGACAGGCTTCCTTGTTAACATTCCTGCCAACATTCTTTCAAGCCTTTGGTAATAAGGCGGACAAACTGATCGAGCTAATCTGTTGTCATACGATTCATCAATTTCTCGAGGTTCTTGAGGTAAATATCTCCGATGCTTAGACCTCATTTCATAAGTTCCACCACCTAAATTCTCAATTAAAATCCAATGTGGCTCCATATTTAGCCAAGCATTACAAGGATCATTAACGTCTGCCGTAGCTCCTGCTTTTTCTCTGTTGTAATAATTGAATCCGCTATACACGATAAAAACCTCGAGCTATGTGAACAGTTTAGCCATCTTTTAGTAGATCCTAATACCTGTAGAGCGTCCAGAGTTCATGTGTAATGGATTGAACTCTCTCCAAACAAGGTATCCAAGCGAATCAGCCATGTGATCTAAATTTTGAGTTTTATCTGGAGTTCCATCTTCTGCATAGGCTTGAAGCTCTAAAGATTCAATTGTTTTTTTACAACGAGGATGGATATGTAACCGAATTTCTTCCTTACCATTACACAACATTGCTTGAACTGCTGCAACTCGATCTCTTACATAAGGGTTGCTTGCTGGCGATAAATTTGTAATTCTTCTTTGCTGCAATAACTCGATGTCGGTCTTCGCAGCGTTTGTTGATCTATTTCCTCCTGAAGCGTCTGGGTAAGCATAAATTGTTTGATGTGGGAATTTGGCTCTGATTTGATCGGCCATTGAATCTGTGTCATGTGCTCCACCTATCTCATCGAAAATGTATAAATGCCCTTTGCTAATTACCCCGATAGCTGCATTGCAGTTACCTACATTAAAATCACAGCCAACCCTAATAATTTCTGAAGAGTAGTCAGGCATATCTTTAGTTACATGTTTTGCTCGGTCAAAACGGTCGTAGACTGCACCCGTTTGAAGATTGCAAAACTCGCCTTCTGTATATGCCTTGACTAAAGAAGCTGGATAGTTTTCGAGTAATGCTTGAAGAAAATCATCAGGAAGATAAGGATTATCAGCAGTTCGAGCTTTGAAGAGTGCTCGGTCTTCCTTGTGACCTTCTCGGACAAACAAATTATAGAACGTACCAAAACCTTCGGGAGTAGAAAAAAGACCTAATTGTCTTCTTTTCCCTGCTCTTAATCTGCCTAAGAATTTTTCAATAGCTCTCTGACCTATGTCCGATTTTGTAGTATCTAACTCGTCTGAACCTATAAACGACAAGTTCACGCCTATGATCCTCTGCCAAGATTCCATTGATCGGCAAAGAACGGTAACTTCTCCATTAGGAAGATTTAGTTTGTATTCGGGTAAAGGTGAGGCTCTGTATTCATAGTTGATCTCATGTGATTCCCAAAACTCTTCAAGAGAACGCTGCAAAACATCACGAACCAAAGCCCCAGTAGGAGCGAAAACAGCCCCAATCGTATTGGGGTTATCAAGAGCACATAAGGTAGTCCATGCACAAAGGGTTCTTGTTTTTCCTGCACCATAACCTGCACAAAATCCAACAATTCTATGTTCTAAGTCTTTACAAATATTTTGCTGATAATGTAATAAGCCGTCAAAAATACGCTGTCGAACTAAATCTGTTTCTTGTGCTTGTTGTTCAGGTGAAACAGGAAAGGCAGTAAAACCTTGAGGATATAAAACGTGACCTGCTGGTAATTCTTGGAGAATATTCAAGAGCAAAGAGAAGCTAATTTAGCTGCTGTATTAATTGCACCGAGAGCAATGTGATATTGACCAGCCCTTCTAGCTTCCATCTGCAAGGTGCTGCATTGGCTTAATAAATCTGCCACCATCTGAGGCCGCTCTAAATCCCAGTCGGCCTTCAGTTGCTCCCTAGCTATCTGTAAATACTTATCTACGGCTCTTTCTCCTACCCCCCAGTTTTCCGAGGCAAAACGAACGCAGTCTGATCTTCTGCCACCATTGGCAATAATCCGAGCAAACTTCTGTGCTCGAATTACGGTTTCAGCTTGGGTTCCTTTTGTTGCCATTAGTTCGATGTTACATGTTTTGCTTTATTGCCAGTAAAATCCTCCCACCTTTTGACGATCACATCACAATATTTAGGATCTAACTCCATAAGATAAGCGTGTCTGTTTGTACGTTCAGCAGCAATAAGTGTTGTGCCTGATCCACCATAGAGATCGGCAACTATATCACCTGTGTTCCCCCACTGACTCATAACGTCTTCACAGAGGGACGTTGGCTTTTGCGTTGGGTGAACTCGGTTTCGAGCCTCTATGGGATTTGAAGAAGAAAGGAATCCAAACCAATCATGCCGAAGCATTCGCCTTTTATGTTTTGACTTAGACCAACACAGTTCAAATTCAGATCCAATGGCTTCCGCTTGCGACTCTTTACGTTTGTCCCAGACAAGCCACGATCCATCGTTTTTGTTAGGGAGTAACTCTGCAAAATAGTCAGCCCCCCAAACAAAAATCTCTTTGCAGTAACTAAATGAGGCAAAAATTGTATTTATTAAATCTGGGGTAAAGTCTTCGTTGTCACCAATTACTTTTTTGTATTTGTTGCCAAAAGTACCTGCTTTTGCACCAATCGACTTCATACTACCTTGAATGCCTGACCAATCAGTATTAAGAAACATTCCATAAGGAGGGTCAGTAAAAACCATGTCAGCCTTTTTATTTTCCATAAGTTTTTCAACGTGCTGAATATTTGTAGAGTCACCACAGAGAAGACGATGGTTGCCAAGAATATATAAATCACCTTCTTTTGTTATTGGTTCTTCTGGTACTTCAGGTGCATCATCAGGATCGGTTAAGCCTTTATCTTTTTCTGGTTCTCCTATCAGTTCCGCAAGATCACCTTCATTAAACCAAGGCTCTAAATCCTGTTCTTCTGAAAGCTGTTTAAGCATTTCAATATCCCAGTCGGATAAGTCAGAGGTTCTGTTATCAGCAAGAGCCAAACCAACTTTGTCCTCTTCTGTCAGTCCAGTTCTTTTTACAGCAATAATTTCTTTGCCGTCTGTTTCTATCACTCGAAGGTTTTTTATACCTGCGGCTTTTGCACCTTCAATGGTTCCATTTCCGGCAAGGATTCTGTTTTCTTCATCTATAACTATTGACCGAGCAGCCCCAAATTTTTCTAATGATTCTTTAATTAAGGAAGAAGAACGGTCTGTCCTTTTACGAGCGTTCTTATGATCGCTTTTTAAATCTTGTATTGAAGTCAAAAAGAAAAGAAGCTTAAATGCTCCAAGTTTAATAGGCCATTAGTGTAAGGCAAGGAACTATCCAAGCCAATGCAGAAATATTTTTGTGAGTGCGAGCATTGCAGGAAAATCAGAGAACAGCAAGTTAGACATGGTGAATGGTTAAGGGGCCGATTGACTAAATGCCATAATCTTATTAAGATTAAGGGGTAAGAAATTTATTTCTTGCATAAAAACCACAAAGGAGTTTCAAATGGGTCAACTTGCTGACAGCCTCAGAGAAATCATTCAGACAATGAAAGATGGAGATGAGGTTTTTAGACAAGACATCAAAGGTCTTGAAGAAGCAGCCAAGAACTTAAGCGAAGCAGCAGAGGAATTAACAAAAGCTTCTACTGAATTGATTGACGATTTAGAAGAAGATGATGACGAGCCTTCTGACTATGAAATGATGTCTGCCTTTGGTACAAAATGGCACGACGGTCTTTAAATTAAATTTCACGAACCCCTCGAAAGAGGGGTTTTTATTTTTCCTACATCTACCCCCTATAAAAAATTATGTCAAAAGAAATCAGAATGATTAAAGGCAAATTGTATAAAGAAGAATGTGCTGGAAATTGGGAACCAATGGAAACAAATGCAATTAATGATGCTGGTGTTGCCTATCGAGCAATTCAGCGACTTCTTTTGTCAATTACTGATGATGAAATTAAGAGAGCTGATTTGATGCGACCTGAGTTAAATCCTTTGATTGAAGCTATGGACACACTTCAAGCAATTAAAGCTTTGAAGAGTAATCCTTTAGAAGAAGAAATCAAACCAAAAGGATGGGAAGAAGCAGCCGCCGGGCCATACAACCAAAATGGATGGAAAGATGCCGCTAACGCAGATGGTTATTTGTTTAACGAATACAACGAATATGATTCTCTTACAGGAATGGAAATTGATAAAAGCACAGGTAAATTCAAAGAACCACTTTAACGAATACAACAAACCCAGTAATCTTATTGACATTAACCAACAATCTTATTAAGATTAAATTGTTCAATAAAAACCACCATGAAGCTATTAACAAAAGCTCTTGAAAAAAAGCTCCCCGCCATTCGTTCAGCTACTAATAAAGCTTATGTGAAATGGTTTACTCCCTGGACTAATTGGACTTGGTTCGTTATGGAGTACAACCCAGAAACAGGAGAATGTTTTGGATATGTTGAAGGTCTTGAAAAAGAATTTGGCTACTTCAACATTAAGGAGATTGAAAAACTTGAAGGTCCATTTGGACTAAAAGTTGAAAGAGACAGATTGTTTGAAACAACAACTGTTCTTGTTAATGACAAAATCAACGAGGAATTGAACTAATGAGATTCCTTTTATTTGCCGCCTTCGGAGCGGTTCTTTTTTGGGGAGTTAATTCTTCCCTTTCAGACATGACTCGCCACGATTGCGAAGTTAACAAAATCCAACTCGCTTGCCAATCTTTAAAATGAGAACAAAAAGAACGAGAAAGTCCTCTAATATTACTGAGCTTAAAAAGCTTAGAAAGGCTGAACTTGATTATTCCAATGTTCATTTTCAAGTTGAACTTATTGATCCAGAAAAAGCAACAGAATACTTAGCAACTAATTTTGAAAACAACAGAACGATTCGACCTTCTAGTGTTTCCAAGATCGTTGACGATATTAAAAGCGGTGATTTCTATTTAAGTTGGGACTGTCTTGCTTTTAACGAAAAAGGTCAGTTAGTTAATGGCCAACATAGGTTGTCTGCTGTTATTGAAGCAGGTGTCCCTTGTCGTTTTTATGTTTTAAGAAACATAGACCATTCAACAGTCAAACACTTTGATATTGGCAACAAACGAAGTCAGGCTGACCGCATTGCTGTTCATGGAACACCTATGAACCCTAAAGCTTGTGCAGTTATTAAAGCTTGCTTTGGCGATTGGGATTCTAATTTTACTGGAAAAGGTCGATATGGTACTGCAAAATATGATGATTTAATTGCTTCTTATTACAGAAGACATTCAGAATATTTTGAACAACTTGAAGAAGAGGGGTATCTCAGAGCTAAGTACATAGGAAACTTTATAACAGCAGCTTTTAAGATTTTCCTAGAAATGAAGTCTGGGAAAGCACGTTTTAACGAGTTCCCTCATGGGATGGAACCTTATGAAAGAAGTGTCTTCTGGTTGGATTTGTGTATTGATGGAAAATCAAAAAACCATCAAATTGATTACAACACAGACCAAGCCCCATTCAAGTTAAGAGAAAAACTAATTTCTCGAAAAGGTTTAGGAAAAACCATGTATGGGCAAGACGCTTTCAAGCTTTATTGCGCCGCCGCTTTTTACTTCATGCAAGGTAGATCACCAGCTCTTAGAGTTGATAATTTAAAATCTGACCCTTTTAGCGTGTTTAGAGGTCTTCCGCTAACTAACGATGTAAAGAGGGAAAGCCATGAGTAACAATCGAGATTTATCTAAAGTTCTTGAATCTTTAAAAGATTTAGAACAAAAAACAGCTTCCGCAGAAGAAATTAGTGTCTTAAGAGAGTTGCTTGCAGTGACAATAACTTCAGTAGTAGAAATTGCAAAGCAACATTCAATAGTGACAAAAGCTTTACAAAAAGAAAATCAACTTTTAAGAAATCTAATTGGTTTAAACCGTGAAGCTATAGATCAAATTATTCAACCTCTTTCTAAAATGTTTGGTTTCCGCTTAAAAACAAAATGACAACATCCCAAGAAATCACAATCCGATTAAAGATTCAAAAGCTTGAATATGTCTTGGATCTTCTTTGCCAAGAAGCAGACCGACCAATTACAGTTTTTCTACCAGAAAAATATGAAGATCAAGTTTCCTATCTAAAAAAGGAAATTACAACAACAGTTGAGATGATCTAAAAACGGGGCATTGACTCCTCAAGGAAGTTAGTGGTTTTTCTTCTTTGCTTGTTTATTTGCACGATGGGCAAGTTGCGGAGCGAGTCATGTAAGACCCCTTATAATAAAAAAAAAGGTTTTAAATTATGGCCACATCAAGAACTTACAAAAGCCGAAGAAGCCTTGAACGTGGAGCAGGCTCTCAAATCCGAAGAGGAGAAAGAGAAAAAAGAATTGCTGGAGGAAATGTTCTTATTAGACGAACAGGTCTTAGTGGCAGCATTATTGGAAGAGATGGTGGCCTTTATCAGATTCAAGTAAACTCACCAGGAAGCTTTTATGAAAGAGATGTTTGGCTCGAATCTAGTGGTTTTAGAAGAATTTAAATTTTAAAATAGACAAAAAAGGCCCCTTTTTGAGGGGCTTTTTTAATGCCTTCAATTAATCTTATTGAGATTGTGACGAATTGTTTCAACGACTCCTAATCTTATTGACATTAGTATTTAATCTTATTAAGATTAGAAATGTAAAAACCACCTGGAGTTTTCCAAATGACAACAATCACTGCAAAGAACACCAAGGCTGAAATTCTTGCCGAGGCTCTTCCACTGATTGATGACCAAGCTGAAAAAATTCAAACTCTTACAGAGAAATTGAATGCAGCTTTAGTCCTTTTAGGAATCACAGCAGCAACAGCGGCTATTTTCTAAACCAAACAACCCCCGAAAGGGGGCTTTTTTTTGCCTTGAAATACTTTTCCTACTAGCACCCCACCGCCTTAACAATTCATCAACAATTACTTAATCTTATTGACATTATGCACTAATGTTATTAAGATTAAAGAGTTCAAACAAAAAACCACAAAATGTCTTGCCCCGTTGAATCAGATTTAAACCGCCACCTCGAACAACTTGATATTCAAGCAAGAGAGGAAAAACATGCGGAAGAGAATCCAAGCTACTACTGGCACATTGTTACTGAAAAAGATTGGGATGATTATGCCTACTCTTTAGAAGAAAAAGAGGCAATGGTAGCCGAAGCAAAAAGACACAGCCTCAAGTATTCATGCACAAAACACATTGTTGGCTTGAACTACTAAACAAAAAACCGAAACCTGAAGGGCAGTAGCTTTTCAGGTTTTTTTATTTTATAAAAAAATGGACATCTCAAAAAACCCAACTGCCCAAAAATGCATCATCAGTCTTGTTCTTGCTGGTACTTGCCCAGACGGACAAAGAGACAAACTTAACAGATTAAAAGAATGGGCTGACACTTCAAAAGATCAGCTTTTAGTCGAAGTTCAGCAATTTTTAATTAAAGAAGCCGACAGGCTTGTTGAAGATGCAACCGAATTTGACCGTTATTACAAAACCTTTTCTAAGGAAAACAAACTATGAACCCAACAAACAAAGCAGCAATGCAAAAGTGGGTTTGCTCCCTGCCAAGTAAAGAACTTGGAGATTTGCTTCATTTTGCATTTCAAGAGAAAGCAAAAAGAAAAAAAGCAAAAAAGAAATCAGAAAAAAGCAAACTTGCCAGAAAAACTTACGAAGCCAATAAGCTTAAAGATAAAACGGACAACATATTGATTGACGATAATATTGGGAAAAGCCTTGTAAAATGAAAACAAGTGAAAAAATCGAACATGCAAAAAAGAGAATTGAGGAGTTAACGCTCCTCATTTCTTATTGGGAAAAAGAAGAAAACGCAAAATCATTAAAAGGTTTAAAGCTAACAGAAAAGGATTATCAACTTTTAAAAGAAACAACAAAGGAAGAGCTTGAACTTTATTTCAATATTGCTAATCTTAATAAGATAAAATAGTTTAAAAATTGTTCTTTCGATTATTTCCAAAATTTATGTCTAACCGCTCGAAAGGTAGTGACTTATGGTGCGAGATCCTTCAAGTCAGTGTCACTATTGAAACCAAAAATCAAATTGTTCAAATAGCTAGAGAAACGAACACAAGCCAGAGCAATGTTGTTCGTGAACTTTTAAATCAGGCACTTGGGAAAGAGCCTTTTGCAACCGATTAACATGAGCGGCTAAACGGTCGCCTCGTTCAATGGCTTCGGCTGCAATTTGATAAGGATCAGCCCCACAAGTTTGAAGACTTTCCTTGATTTGTAGAGTCCTAGTGGTCATTGGCAACAGCCTCCGAGCTTCAGGTCAAGCCAATTATACACATTGTTATAAATGAAAAACAAATAATGTTAATAAAAATATTAATCAAACCTTGCATCTAACCGCTAGGCATGGCAACATTAAACAGCAAACAACCACCAATCCACCATTAATAGTGTTTTAAATGACCAGACAAAACACACCAATCTACAAGTCATTACTCCAAGAGTGCAAGGACAAGAAGCCCGAATGGGCCTCCACCACTTCTTTTGTAAATGAAATGCTTGCTAAAGGGCTTGCAACTCTTGACACGCAAGGTACCCTTAAAGTACCGAACGAGAGAGAGAGAAAAAAAGAAAAACGTGAAGGTACTTTATCTAATACAAATAGAGTATCTAATAGTATAAATAAAGAAAAAGAAAATTTTAAAAAAACGAGGTTTAAATTCAGTAAGGATTTAATTCCTTTTGAACTTCAATCTTTATCCACTTTGATCTCTGATTTTTGGTACAGCAAGAAAGGGAAAAAGACTGAAGCAGCTTTTGATCTTCTAATGAGTGAGAAAGGTCTTTTAGGAATAAAAAAAGAATATGGTGAAGATGCTGCAAGAGATCAACTGACTCTTGCTATCGCTAACGAATGGCAAAGCATCACGAAAAAGAATTACGAAACTTTTTCTAAAACGAAAACACCTTCTTGGAACCCTGAACCAACAACAGGACATCCTGCACAAAGGGTATTTACAGCCTCTAGGGGGTTTGAATAAATGGAACCCTTATATGACAAGGCTTCGATAATAAGACTGCTTAAAAGGGGGCTTGCCTCCCCGAATCCATCGAATCCTGAGAAACCTCTATGGACTCTTCAAGATTTAGATCAACCAAGTCCGGGTTTTCAAAGGTGCATGGATGATGCAAATTCAAACCTCGCTATTTTTCCTCGAGGGTATCAAGGTGTAAAGCATAAGAATCTCGCAAGAGAAAACACACCACCATCTGAATCGGTGGAAATAATCGACCCGAAGGATTTAGCAACATGAGCCAAGCAGGTACACGGAAAACAAGTAACAGACACATTGAAAGTTTCCGCAATTACAACAAGCCGAAGAAAAGGATCAAGCCTAAAGCTCCTAAAAAACGATTACCCAAAACCACAAAAGGATTTAAAAATGACCTTTTATAACACCATTGATGAAACAGCCGAAGAACTTGCTGAGTCTCAAGCAAAAGCCAAAACTCAAGGCGAAAAAATTCTTGACTGTTTTAATTCTTGTGACGAGCCTCTTAGCCCGTCAATGGTTCTTGCTCGATCAGGACTTAATTGCCCAATTACGTCAATTAGACGAGCAATGACAAATTTATCCAATGAAGGCCAACTTGAAAAAACAAATGATTATGTCAAAGGAATCTATGGAAAAAGAGAACACCTCTGGACCTTACCAACAGTTAGGGAACAATCCGAGTCTTTCACGCAAACCAGCTTGGGGATCACTTAAACTTGATCCTCTTCCCATTTATCGTGACGAGGAACGTCACCAATATTGTTGGGAACCAACTGGAGAGTGGCTTGCCTATTCGACAACTCGAGTAACAGGTTCCGATAAAACTCCAGAACAGATGGCAAATATTGAACGCTATCGTCATATATGGGAACCTCGTGGCGTTCATGTTCATTATTGTCTTGAACAATTTCTACTAGGTGATGCACAACCCAATCCAAAAGAATATAAAGATTGGGTAGATCCACTTTTGTCAGATCCATTTTGGAATAATTTTGAAACGTGGGCTGTTGAATATATGATTGCCGACTTAGATAAATCAGTAGGAGGCCAATTTGATGTTTTAGGTTATGACCATAATGAAGGAAAGTTGCTTTTAATTGATCTTAAAACTCAAAGCAAATCAAACAAGAAAACATATAACACTGATGCACAGCTTGGAAGTTATGTTGAGGCTTTAGCTAATCACCATAAAATTGTAGTTGATGCTTGTAAAACTATTTGGTCAAGACCAAACAAGTGCATTGTTGGAAAGGATCAAGATCCATTAACCTGTCGTTTAGCTTGGCATGAATCTTGGGAGAAGTTCGACTCGCAACTGAATCCATTTTGAATCCGATTGATATTCGAGTTATTGGGATTCCAGGGGCACAAGGATCAAAACGATTAACTCGCTATGGATCTCTTATTGAATCATCCAAAAAAGTTCAGCCTTGGCGGCAAGATATTCGACATGCTTGTTTAGAAGCTTTTCCTTTTGATCCAATTGAACAAGCTTGTATTGTTGAGATAATGTTTCTTTTTCCTCGGCCTAAATCACATTTTGGAACAGGAAAAAATAAAAACAAATTGAAGCCTTCTGCTCCTGAATTTTTAACAAGTCATGCTAGTGGAGATATTGATAAATTATGCAGAAGCACACTTGATGGTTTATCGGTGACATCAGGCGGGGTTGTATTAAAAGATGATAGTTTTGTTATTTCAATTACTGCAACAAAGAAATATATTCAAAAGAATGAATTACCTGGAGCAATTATTAAAATTATTCCTTTATAGGTTTACAAGTCTTGCTATTCTTATTAAGATTAAAAAGCACATAGAATGGGATTAAAAACCACATGCCCTCGCCAAAGCCTCCAGCTAATTTAGCTGAAGCATTAACCCTGTTTCAACAGGAACATCATGCCGCAGGAAAAGATGGAAAAGCCAATTATGGTTTTTATACAACTCTTGCAGGTGGATTAAATGCAGTTCAGCCAGCAACTCATTTAGGTCTTTGCCACACGCAAACATTTGATGCGATGGTTTTACCTGAATCAGGAAAAGTTGTAACTATCTTGGTTACGACTCTTAAGCATGTTTCAGGAGAAGAAATAGTTAGCAAACTTCCTTTGCCTGATCTTGTTCCCAACAGAGGAAATATCATGCAAGCTTTAGGATCAGCTACAACTTATGCAAGACGTTATGGCCTCTTAGCAATCTATGGATTAGCAGGAGATGATGATGACGCAGAAGGTTCAGCACCTAAAGAAAAGGTCGAACAAAGAAAAGGAATTGCTAGAACTCCAACTCAGCCAAAACAAGTTTCAAGTCCACCTCCAACAGGTGCTCCTGAGTTTATAGTTCCAGCCTTTAAGACTCAACTTGAAAATGATTTAAGGAGCTTGTCTGACGAACGAAGAAAAAAGATCTTAAGTGATTTCAAAACTGAGTTTAAAATTTCAGCTAAAGAAATCTCACCAAATCACATTACGACAAAAGCACATGGCGATTATTTAGCCAAAATGGTTAAAGAAAAAACCGCCGTCTAATGTCTCCAGATCAAGCAACCGAATCCGGTCTATTAATTATCCACCAACTCAAAAAAAGGACTCAATCAAATGCCAAGCAACTTCGACTTCAATCCTGCTCTCAGAAATCCAATCAAGTGGACAGTTTCAGAGAACAACTACGACGAAAATGGTAAGAATCCCAGACAGCTTTCTTTAGCTATTCCTATTGATTCAATTCCTGATTTTATTAATTACCTAATGGCTCTTGAAGCTGATACCTCGAAGCATAAGCCCGGAAAAGTTTGGGATTTTTCAAATAACGAAGAGAAAGAGGTTGATGTTGTTTGGATTAATGCAAAAGGAAAAGCTGGACAGTATGGAGACTTTGGAAATATTAATCCTCAAAGGATTGAACCTTCAGGATCTTCCGAGGAATTACCTTTCTAAGTAGTTTTGTGAAACAGGATTGTTCCCGATCCATGTGACTAATTACAAGTTGAGCTTCTAATTCACCAATGCGGCCAAGGCAGTTCTTTATGACCTGATCCTTGGCCCAATTTTCTTTATAGAGACTTGCACAGAACCAGCGTACTTCTTTCAAATTTTCAGTATTTAAAATTTCCCGAGTTTCTAATTCTAATCGAAGCTCTGACTCGGTAGTGTGTTCTACTGCTAACCAATTTAATAATGGGTTTTCATAATTAGCCATGAGACTTCAGTGGTGTCCGTATTGCCGGAACAAAACATCGAAAGTTGTAAGTACCAGAGAAACAACAGACGACAGAATTGTTCGTAGAAGGAACTGTCTTGTCTGCAACGCACGTTGGTACACTATTCAATCTAAAGAAGAATATCTTGAAGACAAGCTTGTTCAATACATAAAAGGAACTAACTTGTCTGAAAAGATCAAAGTTCTCGATGAAAAAGATTCTTGACTTTTTCGGTTCTGGTTTTGTTTATCGTTCCCCGTCAAAGATGGAAGGTTTTGCTTGGGGTTTGAAGAGTATGCCTAACTGGTGGCTCCGAGAATTAGCAGGAACAAAAAAGCCTTTGAATAAGACTAAGCTTATAAAATTAATAATTGACGATACACTTAGATAGACTGCTAAAAAAAAGAGAAGCAAGTGGCAGGTGAATCAGTAATTAGATTAAGCGTCATCAATGACGCAAGCCCAAAATTACGGGTAGTTGATAGAGATGCAAAGAAATTAAGCAATACAGTAAAAAATTCAAATGGTGTTCTTAATAATCAATCAAAAAGTTTAAAACATGCAGCACTTGGTTGGCTTGGTGTGGGAAAAGGTGCAAGGGCAGCAACGCCGGGAATAGTTGGGGCTGGAGCAGCACTTGCTACAGCACTAGCTCCTATTGCTGCGCTTACAAGTGGAATTGCTGTATTAACAAGTGCTATTTCGATAATGGCAAAACAGGATGCAGCCGCAGCATCATTAAGGACATTAGGAGTAAATGCAGAGGAATTAGTTCCAAAACTTAAAACCGTTTCAGAAGAATTAGGCCATCAATTTAATCAAACAGAATTAACTGTTGCAGCCTATGACGTTGCCTCTGCTGGATTTACAGATGCGGCAGATGCGGCAATGGTTCTAAAAGCTTCTGCTTTAGCTGCCAAGGCAGGGATGGCTGATCTTGCTACGACAGGTGATGCAGTTACCACGGTTTTAAATGCTTGGCAAATGTCAGCCAGTGAGGCTGAAAGTGTTGCCGACAAAATGCAGCAAACAGTAGCGGATGGAAAAATAAAAATATCAGAATATGCTTCTAACATTGGTAAGGTTGCAACAACAGCAGCGCAGTTAAAAATACCGCTTAGTGAAGTTAATGCTGCTATTGCTTTGTCAACGAAATCTGGTGTTAATGCAGAAAGAGCTTTTACAGGAATTAATGCGGCATTAGCTCAAATTGCAGGTGGTCAAGCAGGTAAGAAACTAGGAATGGATATAAGTGCGGCGACCTTAGAATCAGAAGGATTAATGGAAACTATGCGGAAGATTTCGGAGGTTCCAGTAGGAGAACAAATCAAAGCATTAGGAAGAGAGGGACACGCTGCAATGGGGCCAGTATTGGCAGCCCTTGAAGAATATGAACGGCTATTAAAGAACCAAGAGGATAGTGCAAACGTGGCAAAGGACGCTTTTAACGAACAAGCGATGACAATAGGTGGAGCGTGGAAAGAATTAACAGGAGTTGTTTCTAATTTATTCTCGAGTCAATCGGAACTATCAAAATCAGTAGCCCTGTTAATCCGAATGACAACAGGTGGAATTAAATTAATTGCTTGGTTATTACAACCAGTTTTTGAACTTCTGAGTGATATTGCTTGGCTCGTTAATAAGACGATTGAAGGAATTATGTGGCTTTATAACAATGCTCCAGATTGGGCTAAAAATATGATGAATCCGGGTGGAGAAAACCCTATGGACAAAGAGAAGCCAAAACAGCCAAAAAAAGATCCTAAAAAAGACCCTGCTATTGACTCCTTAAACAAACAAATTGATCTTACAAAAACATTAGATGAAGAGTTTAAAAGAGTAGGAGAAACAATTAGCCAAACCCTTGCAGGAGGAATTAAGGGATTAATAAGAGGAACTCAATCATTAGGAGATGTTCTTTCTAATATTTCCATGAAAATCCAAGACATGTTGCTCGACATGGCTATTAATGCAGCATTTACACATTTTAAATTTCCGGGATTTGCTTCTGGAGGAAGGCCACCTGTAGGAAAACCTTCAATAGTTGGAGAAAAAGGACCAGAGCTTTTTGTTCCTCGTCAAGCAGGAACAATTGTCCCGAATAATCAATTAGGCGGTAGTGGATCTGTAAATGTTTCTGTCAACGTAGATGCTTCAGGCTCGTCAGTTGAAGGGGATGGTAATCAAGCAAAACAATTAGGTAATATGTTGGCAGGTGCAATTCAAACTGAACTTGTACGTCAAAAACGTCCAGGCGGATTATTAGCGGCTTAACTTATGGCAACATTTCCTTCTATTACTGCTAATTATGGAATTACCAAAACAAGTAGTCCTAATGTTAGACAGGTTCAATTTGGTGACGGATATTCGATGAGAACAGTTTTCGGATTAAATCAAGATTTAAAAATGTATTCTCCAAGATGGGACAATATAAGCGAAACAGATGCAGATACGATCTCTACTTTTTTAGAAGCAAGGGCTGGCAAAGAATCTTTTGATTGGACTCCTCCAGGTGAAAGTGGAGCTTCAAAATTCATTTGTCAGGCATGGACTAAAACTATTCCATATTTAAATAGAGCTTCGATCCAAGCAACGTTTCAAGAAGTAGCGGAGCCTTAAGTTATGGCAGTAGGGGCATGGACATCTTCAAATACGGTTGCTGTAGGTGACGAAAGGAGATCAACTACTGATAATCCATCAAAAAATTTAGGTTTAGTTTTTAGGTGTATTGATGCAGGTACAACTGGCGGAAGTGAACCAACTTGGCCTACTGAAGTTGGTTCAACAGTTGTAGATAATACGTGTGAATGGGTTGCTATTAGTAGCGTTTATAAAGATGTTCAGACGTTAGAACCAGATGCGATCATTGAGCTTTTTGAACTTCGTTTGGTTAGTGCTCTTCATGGAAGTAATAACGTTACAAGATGGCATAACGGTTGTAATGCTGATGTTTCTGGAAATATTATCTGGGACGGTCAAACCTATTTCCGTTTTCCTGTAGAAGCTGAAGGTTTTGAATGGACTGCTCAAGGATCTTTACCTCGACCAACTTTAACCGCCTCAAATATAGATGGAACACTGACAGCCTTATTGTTAGATGTAAACGCTACGACTCCGGGGAATGATTTGACAGGGGCCGAAATCAGAAGAATTAGGACTCTTAAAAAATATATTGATGGACAACCGACAGCAGATCCTAATGCCTTATGGCCTGTTGAAATTTGGTATATAGATAGAAAGGCAACGGAAACAAGGGATATTGTTCAGTTTGAGTTAGCTTCTAAGTTTGATCTTGCTGGTCAATTCCTACCTAAAAGACAATTAATTGCGAACGTTTGTCAGTGGGAGTACAGAGGATCTGAATGTGGTTATACAGGTAATAATTATTATGATGTCAATGACAACGGAGTTGGTTCTTTGTCTGCTGATAGATGTGGGAAAAGAGTCTCTAGTTGTAAATTAAGATTTGGACAAAATGGGGCATTGCCTTTTGGCTCATTCCCTAGTGTGGGTCAAACTCGATGAAATTAACAGAAAAGACAAAAGAAAAGGCACTAGAACATGCCAAAAAAGAATTGCCAAAAGAAAGTGTTGGTCTGGTTCATGTCATAAAAGGTAAGCAGCGTTATTTCCCTTGCAAGAATCAGGCTACAGATCCCGAAAAACATTTTGTCCTTGATCCTGCGGATTATTTAGAAGCTGAAAAATTAGGTTCTGTCGTTGCTGTTATTCATAGTCATCCATCGACAAGCCATTCTCCAAGTGAAGCCGATAAGGTTGCATGTGAAAAAAGCAAATTACCTTGGTTTATTGTTAACCCATATACTGAAAATTGGGGAGAATATGAACCTGTAGGTTTTGAACTTCCTTATGTAGGGAGGGAATGGTCACATGGAATAGTTGATTGCTTTACTCTTGCAAGAGACTTTTATAAAAGAGAATTTAATATTGAGTTTTTTGATTACAACCGACAAGACGATTGGTGGTTGAAAGGGGAAACTTTGTATTTAGATAATTTTGCTAAAGAAGGGATGAGAAAAATTGATATAGAAGAAGTTCAGTATGGTGATGCTTTCTTAATGAATATTGAAAGCCCTACTCCCAACCATGCAGCAATTTATCTAGGAGAGAATTTGATTTTGCATCATGTACAGGGGAGATTATCAAGTCGTGATGTTTATAAGTGGGGAGGCTATTATTACAAGGCGACTGCACTAGTATTAAGACATGAAAGTCGTTAAAGTTCACGGGGCATTAAAAGAGAAGCTCGGAGGTCAAGGAACCTTTGAGTTCGATGTCTTTAATCCTGCTGAAGCAATTAGAGCTTTATGTTCAAACTTTCCGGGTTTAGAAAATTGGATTATTGACAGTGAAAAAGATGGGATTGCATACAAAGTTGTTTTAGATAAAGAAGAAATTGGAGAAGATAATATTGAACGTCTTTCTCATCCTTGGAGTGAAAAAGAGGTCTTCAATATTACGCCTGTTATTTCTGGGGCTGGTGGTGGATTTGGTCGAGCATTAATGGGAGCTGCATTAATTGGTGCGGCGATAATGTTCGCTCCGGGTATTCCCTTGGCTACTGCGGGGCAGGGCTTCTTCGGTGCAGTAGGAACAGGGCTGTTCTCGGCAGGAGTTTCAAAGGCCGTTGGTTGGATGGGGGTTTCCTTGTTAATAGGAGGAGTTGGACAAATGATTTCGCCAACACCTAAACCAGGGTTTGAAAGAGGTAAGGAAGCTGCGAAATTAACAAGTTATTCTTTTAGTGGAATCACTCAAACGAGCCAACAAGGCTTACCCGTTCCTATTGTTTATGGAAAATGCTTTATTGGGAGTGCTGTTCTAAGCTCTGGATTAGATACAGATAGAGTATGAAATACATTAAAGGTTCAGGTGGTGGTGGCGGTGGTTGTTTCTTTGGATCAACTTTAATAAAAACACCTAATGGTGATCGTCCTATAAATGACTTAAAGGAAGGTGAAAAGGTTTTAAGTTTCGACGACAAAGGCGAAATACATGAGGCGAAAATATTAAAAGTACATCGACATTTAGCAGAAGAAATTTGGGACTATAAATTCTGGGGTAACAAGGGTGTCATCGCAACTCCGAACCATTGGGTATTAAATCAGTTCAATGCTTTCGTCGGAATTGGAACGCTTGGCCCTGATGATTGTATCGTAGATATTAACGGACATTTATTACCTTTAATTAAAAGTAGAAAAATAGGGACTGGAACTGTTTACAACTTAACCGTTGAGAATCAGCACACTTTTATCGCTGGAGATATTCGGGTTCATAACGCAGGATTAGGAACAGGCATACAAGGTGCTGGTGGTGGTGGCGGCGGCGGAAAGGGTGGCGGTGGACAATCTCATACTCCAACGGAAGCAGACGACACGCTTCAAAGTGTTCAAAAAGCTCATGTTGTAGATTTACTTTGTGAAGGAGAAATCGAAGGAATTGTTGGCGGGGAGAAAGGTATTTACTTGGATGGGACTCCTATAAAGAGTGCTTCAGGGTCTTCTAATTTTGTAGGATATAACGTCATAACAAGGAATGGAACGCAAGGACAGACTTACATTTCAAGTAGTAAGGGATCACAAAGCGAGAAAAATGTAAGCGTTGAGATTTTAAATTCAACTCCAGTCATTAGGGAAATCAATGATCCTACTGTTGATAAAGTAAGGATTACTATTAATATTCCAAGTCTTCAGAAATTTGAAGATGATGGAGATATTGTTGGTAATAAAGTAGAGATTGGAATCTACACAAAAGCTCAAGGAGCAAGTGTTTATACAAAACGAATTTCAGACGGTATAAAAGGAAAAACCAGTAATGCTTATAAGCGTGATTACATGATTAGTCTGAACAGTAATTTTCCTCATCTCATCAAATTAGTTAGAGAGACAGGCGATAATCAAACAACTAAAAATATGAGTCGGACTTTTTGGTCTAGCTATACAGAAATACAAGATGAGAAATATCGTTATCCGAATAGTGCTTTATGTTATTTGAGATTTGATTCTAGGAATTTTAGCGGGATTCCTCAAAGAAAATATCTAGTAAAAGGTTTAAAAATTCGTCTCCCAAGTAATGCAACTGTTGATGCTAACACTGGGAGTGTTTCATATTCAGGCGTTTGGAACGGATCTTTTGGAGCTGCTAAATGGTGCTCTGACCCTGCTTGGTGTTTATATGATCTGATGACAGACACCCGTTACGGGGCATCGATTCCAGAATCTTCTTTAGATAAATGGGATTTCTATAGTTGTAGTAAATATGCTAATGAGGGAGTCCCAGATGGGAAAGGTGGAAACGAACCAAGATTTTCTATTAATTTATTAATTAATTCAAGAGATGAAGTTTTCAATGTTATCCAAGAATTAACTTCAATTTTTAGAGGGATGGCTTTTTACGGAGCAGGATCTTTAATAATGAAACAGGATAAACCTTCTGATAGTCAATATCTACTTGGTCCTGCGAATGTAATTAATGGAATATTTGAATATTCGGGAACTTCACAAAAATCTAGACATACAACGGCAACAGTTGCTTATCAAGATTATGATTTGTTAGGTGAAGTAAAGTTTGAATATGTAGAAGATCAGGAGGGGATTAGCAACTATGGAGTTATAAATAAAGACATTAAAGCTGTTGGATGTTATTCACAAGGACAAGCTCACAGAATGGGCAAATGGTTATTACTAAGTGAACAAAATTTAACCGAGACAGTTACATTTTCCGTTGATATTTCTGCTGGAATTATTTTACGTCCAGGGATGGTTATTAAGATTGCTGATCCCGTAAAAGGTGGACGCAGAAGGATGGGAAGAGTTGCTTCAGGGTCTTCTACAACTCAAATAAAAATAGATAGTGACGCAGATTTATCTGATGTTGATTTACCAGCAACAATTTCAGTAATGATGCCCACGGGGGCACCAGAAACGAAAGGAATTAACATGATTTCTGGAACGACTATTAATTGCCAAACTTTATCCCAAGTACCTCAAAAGGCTGCTGTCTGGATGATTCAGACAAATGATTTAATGGCCCAACTGTTTAGGGTTTTAAGCGTAAGCGAAGGGGAAGGTGGTATTTACTCTGTTTCTGCACTTAAATACAATCCTTCTATCTATGATGCCGTAGACGAGGGTGACGAAATAACAGAAAGAGATATATCTAATATAAGTGTTGTTCCAGAAGCCGTTACTAACGTTACAGGGCAAGAACATCTTTACCAAGACGGCCAAAATGTTAAAACAGCTTTTGATCTTGCATGGACGGCTGCCACTCAATCAGTTACTGAATTTAGAATTGGTTATCGCTTAAATGATGACAACTGGATAAGACTTACAACCACTTCTCCTTCTTTAAAAATAAAAGATTTAAGAGTCGGAACACTTCAGACAGAAATTAGAGCGTATAACTATTTAGGTTATGGAAGTCCTTTTGCCTCTAACACTTGGACGTTATTGGGAAAAACTGCACCTCCTTCAGATATTTCTAATCTTACTTTTGAAGATATTAGTCCTAACTCAGGAAGACTAAGATGGGATGTCACAACTGATCTTGATGTAAAAGTTGGTGGAAAGGTTCATATTAGGCATTCAAGTTTGACCGATGGGACTGGTAATTGGAACAACAGTGTCGATTTAATTGATTCAATTGCAGGGACTTCAACTGAGGTCGTGATTCCGAAATTAACAGGCGAAACTCTTGTTAAATTTGCTGATTCATCAGGAAACTTCAGTACAAATGCTACAAGCATTATTATCCAAACTGCTGCACAAAAGGCCGATACTTTACTTGTTAAAAATCAGAGAGAAGATCAAATAAGCCCAACACCATTTACAGGTAGTAAGACCAATACAGAATATGATTCTGGTCTTGATGCCCTTCAATTAACTTCAAGTGGTGGAGCAATTAATAGCTCTGGTTCGTATCAATTCGCTTCAACTTTAGATTTAGAAGGTGTTTTTGCTCTTGATCTTCAAAGATATTTTGTTAGTAGGGGAGTTAGACCAAGTGATTTGATGGATGTTTGGCCTGATATAGATGCAAGATCAGACTGGGATGGGGCTGTCATTGATGATGTTAATGCTTCGATGTCTGTACGCACTACAGATGATAATCCTAGCGGTTCTCCTACTTGGGGATCATGGGTTGCGTTAAAGAATGGAACATTTAGTGGTAGAGCTTTCCAATTTAAAACAGACATGACAAGCAATGATACGACTGAAAATATATTGGTTGATCAATTAGGTTATGAAGCAAGGTTTGATGTCAGGACTGAACACAGCACAGGCGTTGTTGCTAGTGGGGCAGGTGCTAAAACAGTTCCTTTTGCTAAGCCTTTTTGGACAGGTACTACTGCTATCAACGGAAGTGCAACAGCATTTCTACCGAGCGTTTTTTTGAATGTTACTGGTTTATCAAGTGGTGATTTTATCGACATGGGAACAGTGACAGGAACCCAATTTACTGTGACTATTAAAAACTCTTCAGGGTCAGCAATTAACAAGAATTTTTCTTGGACTGCTGTAGGTTATGGCCGAGGTGCTTAAACTAATGAGGAACTGGAGGTAGTAAATGTCACAACACGATTATGTAATTGCAAATGCTTCAGGAAGTGCAGTCCGTAGTGATTTGAATGACGCTCTTGGTGCAGTTCAATCACTGAACTCTGGATCTTCAGCACCGTCTTCCACCGTTGCTTATATGCTCTGGTTGGATACAAGTAACAACTTACTTAAGATGAGGAATGGAAGTAATAACGCTTGGATAGAGATTGGAGCAAGTAACACAGCAAATTTAGGTCTTGCTTTATTAGCTGGAGCTACATTTACAGGCGAGGTCATATTTAACTCCACTGGTTCGATTCAATTACCGTCAGGCACAACAGCACAAAGGCCGGGATCTCCTACTAATGGTGATATACGTTATAACAGCACAGACCATGAGGTAGAAGCATACAAGAATGGTAATTGGTTAAATGTTGGAAGTGGTGCAGGAAGTACAGGCGGGAACAATGGCCAGAATGCTGTCTTTTGGGAGAACGAGCTAACTGTTACCCATGACTATTCGATAACGGCCTCAAGAGGTGCTGGTAGTTTTGGGACAATTACAATAAACTCAGGTATAACAGTTACAATACCCTCAACGTCTTCATGGACAATAGCTTAATATGGCAGTAACAATCGACGGCGACTCAGGAGTCACAGCACCAAATGGATCAGTTTCGGCCCCTAGCTTAACTGGTGCAGATACAAATACTGGTTTTTCTTTTGGTACAGATATTATTAATGCTTCGACAGGAGGCACAAGAAGATTTCGGATGAATGAGAATGGTAGGGTTTTTATTGGCCCTTCAAGTAGTGCTATTTCTCAAGAATTGTTAAGAGTGGATCAAGAACTATATAGTAATTACGTTGCGGTTTTTAATCGTACTACAGATACAGATAGCAGTTACAGAAATCACGTTGGTTGGTCTAAATCAGGTTCTATGGTCGGTGGAGTTTATTGTAAAAATAATGCAACTAACTACACAACAAGTTCTGATTATCGTTTAAAAGAAAATATTTCAGATGTAAGTGACGGGATTACAAAAGTAAAAGCATTACAGCCTAGAAAGTTTAGTTTCAAGAACGAGACAGGGACTTTTTATGACGGGTTTATAGCTCACGAAATACAGACAGTCATTCCTGATTGTGCAAGTGGAACAAAAGATGAAGTTAATTCTGATGGTGATCCTGTGTATCAATCTGTTGATTATGGAAAAATAACTCCTGTACTTACCGCAGCAATTAAAGACTTGATCGCTAAAGTAGAAACATTAGAGACTAAAGTTGCTGCATTGGAGGCCGCCTAAATGTCGAAGATTAAATTAAATGCTGCATCAGGAGGAGGCTCTGTTTCTTTCGAGGCACCAGCTTCAATCAGTAGTGATAAAGTCTTAAAGTTTTCATCAACTCCCGGTGTCATTGTTCAAGTAGTGCAAACGATTAAGACTGATGTTTTCACAACAAATACGGAAGATTCATGGGTAGATGTAACAGGAATGTCGGTCAATATCACTCCATCTTCAACAAGTAGCAAAGTATTGATCTCACTTCAATCTGGTGTTTCTAATGGGAGCGAAGTTCTACACATTTGCCGAATATTGAGAGACTCAACAGCTATTGGCGTTGACACCTTTGCTTCGTCTGTAAATGGCTCAGCAATATATGACGCTGAATCCGATGACACAAGTGCTAGAAATAGAGCGATTGGGCATATGAAAGTTGAAATACTTGACAGCCCAAGCACAACATCACAGATAACTTATAAAATGCAATTATATAAAAACGCAGATGGAAATATGCATGTAAACCGAAGAGCATTAAATACATCTGTCGGTGCAACATCAACAATCACAGCTTATGAGGTAGCAGGCTAATGGCACATCTTGATCACGATGCAGTTTTCAAGGCTTATCCAGCCATCGTTACGTTGGATGATTCTTTTGAAACTTACGGCTTAGATGCCAGCAATAACAAAGTCACATTAGAGCAATCTAAGATTGATGAAGCTAGGACTGCATTAAATGCTGAAGCCGCAGCTAACAAGTACAAAGAAGATAGGATAAGAGATGGCTCGACAAAGTATGGATCATGGAGAGAACAATTGGCGATGTTGTATGACGATATGGTTGCAGGTAAGCTAGATGCAACTGGCAGTTTTGCCACTCATAACAAAGCAGTTAAAGACGCTAATCCTAAACCATGAGTACACTTGTTGTCGCCACAATCAAAAATACGGGGGCTGGTCAACCTATATTCAAAAACAGCAGTGATACAGTCGTTGGACAGTTAGTCCAAGTTTGGGTCAATTTTGCTGGAGGAAGATCAGGTCTTACTGCTTTTGGAATAAGAGCTAGTAACGGTGTTAGTTCTGTTGTAGATAATGGGACGGGAGATTATACAGTAAATTTTTCAACGGCTTTTGCCGATGCTGGTTCTTATTGTTGCACTGCACATAACAGAGAAGATAATAATGGTGGTATCGGTGATCATAGTAATTATTTTCAAAGAACTTTAAATTACACCCAATCAAGTTCAATTAGATTAAGAACTGGTACAACTTCTGCTGCTTCTGATAACGACCAGATTTGGGTCACTTGCGTTGGAACAACTACATAATATTTTTTAATATGGATGAAAAGTCAGTTATACTAAAAGAAAAATCTTATGGCCGATTCTAATAAACGAATTGTTTATACAGAAGATGATGGAAGTGTTGCTATCATCTGCCCTGCTGTTAATTGTGGGTTGAGTGTTGAGGAAATAAGAGACAAGGATGTTCCTAACGGTAAAACAGGTACAATCTTAGATAAATCGGCAATTCCTACAGATAGGTCTTTCCGTAATGCTTGGACCTTTACTCCTTAATTGATATGGGATTTGGTATTGACATGGCGAAGGCCAAAGAAGTCCATAAGAACAACATTCGTGCTGCAAGGGCACCAAAACTTGCAGAGCTAGATATTGAATTTCAAAAAGCACAGGAAACAAGTGCAAGTACTACAGATATTGTTGCAAAGAAGCAAGCCTTGAGAGATGCACCAGCAGATTCAGCAATTGCTTCTGCCTCTGATACAGACGCTTTAAAAGCTCAATGGAATACCGCTATTCTTGGGACAAGTCCTTATAGTTAAAAGATGGCTATTGCACCCGGCACTTATGACATGACGATTCAAAGAAGGTCGGATCATAGTGTTTCTGTCACGTTAAAAGATTCAGATAATTCGGCAATAAATTTAAGCGGGTATTCTTTGGCTTCACAAGTTTGGGATTCAGGTAGAACAACAAAAGCCGCAGATGCAACTGTTTCGGTGACTAATGCTTCTGGCGGAGCATTTGATTGGAAGTTAACCGACACTCAAACGACTACTCTTACGGCTGATGAGTATAAATATGATGTCTTATTGACTAATCCTTCAGGGCTGAAAGAATATTGGTTAGAGGGTACTATTTATATGGATGAAGGATACACTGCATGACTACAGTAAACATCACAACCAATAAAAATACGGTAACTATTGATGAGGACAATAGTTCAGTCATAACGGTTGCAACTCAAGGTCCGCAAGCTCCCAATCAAGTTAATGTTGATAGTGCTGTAGATAAATCTATAGTCTATTATGACGGTAGTTCTTCAAGTCTTAAGGCCAATAATACTTGGACCACAGACACACTTACAAACGGAGGTAACTTCTAGTGGCTAACAC
>VTLG01012847.1_pt1 | contig 39165 bp, 65 predicted proteins | sample 4694571 | NCBI WGS metagenome assembly VTLG01 (sample SAMN12604809, study PRJNA352737) | marine metagenome | biome: ENVO:00000447; feature: ENVO:00000209|ENVO:00000569|ENVO:01000036; material: ENVO:00002151; isolation source: viral sequences binned using virsorter ... | reverse complement strand
AGTTCGTTCTAAAATCACGGAAGAGTTTTTCTTTGAACTATGGGAAAAAATAAAAGCTAGTGGTAGTGGAGAGCCAGGTATTTATTTAACTAATGATAAAGATTGGGGAACTAATCCTTGTTGTGAAATTGCATTAAGACCATATCAGTTTTGTAATTTGACAGAAGTCAATGTATCAAATGTAGAATCACAAGAAGATTTAAACAATAGAGTAAAGGCTGGAGCATTCATTGGAACATTACAAGCTGGATATACGGACTTTCATTATTTAAGACCTGTATGGCAAAGAACAACAGAGAAAGATGCACTGATTGGAGTATCAATGACTGGTATTGCTTCAAATAAATTAGATGACTTGGATGTAACAGAAGCTGCAAAAGTTGTAAAAGAAGAAAACAAAAGAGTTGCAGAATTAATTGGTGTGAAACCAGCTGCAAGATGTACAACTGTGAAACCAGCAGGTACGACATCATTAACATTAGGGACATCAAGTGGTATTCATGCATGGCATAATGATTTTTATATTAGAAGATTGAGGGTAGGTAAGAATGAAGCTATATATGATTATTTGTTAAGAAACCATCCTGATTTAGTTGAAGATGAATACTTTAGACCACACGATACTGCTGTCATATCTGTTCCACAAAAAGCACCAGATGGAGCAACGATGAGAACTGAATCAGCATTTCAATTATTGGAAAGAGTAAAATTCATTAGTGAGAATTATGTCAAGAAAGGACATCGTAGTGGGATGAATACTCACAATGTATCAGCCACAATATCAGTAAAAGAGCACGAGTGGGAAGACATTGGTAAATGGATGTGGAAAAACAAAAAAGCTTACAATGGATTAAGTATTTTACCTTATGATGGTGGAACTTATAAACAAGCACCATTTGAAGATTGTGAAGAAGCAACTTATGATAAAATGGTAGAAACTTTAAAAAATATAAACTTATCACGAGTTACAGAGGAACAAGACAATACAGATTTAAAAGGTGAAGCCGCTTGTGCTGGTGGTGTTTGTGAAATAGTATAGGAGAATGAAATGATAAATATAAAATTAATAACAAGAATATTTAAAACACTGTGTTTAATTGGATTAATATTAATGGTTATGAATAGTTGTAATGATTCAAATCCATTATCAACAGAACCTGAAGTAAGGTTAACCACACAAGATTTTCATTCAATGATGCCAGGTGAATTACCACAACCAATGATTGTAGGTGGAACACAAGTAAATCCTGCTTGTCCCAATTGTAAATATGATTTTATGGTATCATTACAATCACCAGGTTGGTGGGGTGGACATTTTTGTGGTGGTTCATTAGTTAGAGAGGATTGGGTTATAACAGCTGCACATTGCGTACAAGGAGAGTCACCAAATGGTATCGATGTAGTTGTTGGATTACACAATGTAAATGGAACTAATGGTTCACAAACAAGAGATGTAGTGGAAATAATTATACATCCACAATATAGTGGTAATTCATTAAATAACGATTATGCACTTTTAAGATTAGATGAACCTATTACAAACTTTGAACCAATCCAATTATGTACAGATACATCACACGATGAAGAACCTGTAATGTCAACCACTATGGGTTGGGGTGCTACATCAAGTGGTGGTAGTAGTTCAAACTTTTTACTTGAAGTAGATGTTCCTATTGACGATAGTTGTGGTAATTATTCTAATTCAGATATAACAAACAATATGGTTTGCGCTGGATTTAATAGTGGTGGATATGATTCTTGTCAAGGTGATTCAGGAGGGCCGTTAATTATGACAAATTCTGATGGGGAGTATGAGTTAATCGGAATAGTGAGTTGGGGTTATGGTTGTGCTGAACCTAATTATCCTGGAGTGTATTCTAAAATACATAGTAGATTAAATTGGTTCTTTCAATACATTGGAGAACCTGAAGAAGATTTTGAAGTAGATTTATATGGTGATGTAAACTTTGATAATTCATTAGATATAACAGATGTAATTACAATGGTTAATTTTGTACTTGGACAACCAAGAACTGAAGAAGAGGAGTTGACTGCTGATATGAATCAAGATGGAGTCTTGAATATTCTTGATGTAATACAATTAGTAAGTGAAATATTAAATATTAGCTTTAGAGGTGCAGTTGAATGGTTGAAAGTAAATCATCCAGAGTTAGATGTTGAAAAAAGATTAATGGATTTAGATGTTGATATTCATTCAAGTAGAAGTGTTTATAATGTTGGTGATATTGTTAGTACACAACATCAAAACATATCTAAATCTACTTGTTATGAAGGTAATGATTACAATGTTGGTGACTCTTGGTCATTAGCTGATTGGAATGGTGCAACTAATGGTGGACATTATAATGTAATATTCATTGAAATGTCAGCTACTTGGTGAGGGAGTTGTTATCAATCACTAAATGGGCCGGTGGCTCAAGTACATCAACAATATGAAGACAATGAACATGTAAAATTTCTAATAGGATTATCTGATTTAAATCAACCTTATTCTTGTCAAGATTGGGGTAATGTTCCAAATGGTGGAGCATCTCAAATTATACACGATACAAGTTCACAGATTTGGAGTTTATTTGAATCAAGTGGTGCTGTTCCAAGTACTGTTTGGATTGACCATAATATGCAAATTCATAGTATGGCTAATAACACAGGTAGTTGGAGTCTTACAAATAAAATTGAAGAAATGTTAGAAAATTGTGGTTCGTTATGTCAAGAGAGTAATGTTATGTTAGGAGATACAAATTTTGATGAAAATATTAATATACAAGATGTAATTTTAATTATTAATTTTATTTTAAATAATTCTACACCTGAGGGTGATGAAGTCATAGCTGCAGATTTTAATGTTGATGGTATAATTAATATTTTAGATGTGATTCAAGTTGTTCAACAAATATTAGGAACAACATTTGCTGAATCAGTTGAATGGTTGGAAGAAAACTTTCCTCAGTTGAATACAAAGGAAAGATTAAGTAAATTAAACAAAGAACAATACTTTAGTAAGTAGGAGAATTAAAATGGGAAAAGAAGTTAAAAAACACGGATATAGTTGTAAACTTGTAAGAGTGGTAGATGGTGATACTTGTGACGCAATGATTGACTTAGGTTTTAATGTTTGGGTTAAAAATAGAATTAGATTTATGGGTGTAGACGCTTGGGAAAGTAGAACTCGTAATAAAGAAGAAAAAGTTAAAGGACTAGCTGCTAAAGCTTATGTAAAAGATTTATTAGAAAACTCAGATGATGGTAAATTCTCAATTATATCACATGGAGTTGGAAAATATGGAAGAGTTTTAGGTGAGTTATTCGTTAAAGGGCACGATAAATCAGTAAATGAATTATTAAAAGAAAACGGACACGCTTATGAATATGATGGTGGTAAGAAAAAAGTATTTGGAGGATAAATGATAGTAGAAAAAGAATTGTTAGGATTTACAGCAGGTAACTTTGACTTGTTACATCCTGGTTATATTAAATGTTTTAAGTGGGCTAAAAAACATTGTGATAAATTTATAATATTTTTACAAAAAGACCCATCAGCAACAAGGTTTACAAAATACAAACCTGTAATTCCATTGTGGGATAGATATGAAGCACTTATGGCTATTCAATATGTAGATGATGTTTATATTTATCAAACAGAAGAAGAGTTGTATGAATTAATTAAGTTTTGGAAACCTGATGTTAGAATACTTGGTGAGGATTATATCGGAAGAACTGATTTTACAGGTGCAGATTTACCACCAAAGGTTATATACACATCCCGTTCACATGAGTGGTCAACAACAAAGTTAAAAGATTTAATTACTTTACAGACTCTAAAACAAAATCCAAAAATTGTTAAAAAAAGCTTGGAAAATAGCTAGAGTCTTCGTATATTATGTTATATATAAAAGAGGTTATAATTGTATCAAAACATTTACGTTAAAAGAACTAAAAATTCCAATGAAATTCATCTATGGGATGATAAAACAGGTTATCAAAAGTTTCAATATAAACCATATGCTTATGTAAAATCACAGAGTGGAACATATCGTTCCTTATATGGTGACAAACTCAAGAAAGTAAACTTTTGGACTGGAGAAGATTTAAAACATGGAAGAGTGTTTGAATCAGATGTTCCGATTGAAACCAGAACATTGGTTGATATGTATACTGAATCGGAAGAGCCATCGGTAGGACATCGTGAGGTTTATTTTGATATTGAGTGTGAGGTAACGGATGGTTTTCCAGACCCACAAAGAGCTGAGAACAAGATTACAGCTATTGCTCTATATGATAAAACAATGGACTCTTATCATTGTTTTGTATTAGGTGATGTACCAAATACAGATGTGGTTGAATCCTTTCAATCAGAAGAAGAATTACTACAAAGGTTTTATCAAAAATATCTTGAAATCAATCCAACAATTCTAAGTGGTTGGAATATTGATGGATTTGATATTCCTTATTTATATAATAGAACCGTTAGAGTATTAGGACAACAATTCGCTAACTCTCTTTCACCAATCGGTGAGGTATTTTATTCAGAACACAAACGGAAGTATAAAATCGCTGGTGTTTCGTGTTTGGATTATTTACATTTATACAGATTATTTACCTACACACAACAATCTTCATATCGTTTAGATTATATTGGACAATTAGAAGTTGGACTTGGTAAAATAGAATTTGAAGGAACACTTGATGATTTATATAAAACAGATATAAACAAATATGTTGAGTACAATTTAAACGATGTTATCATTGTTAAGAAACTTGATGATAAGTTGAAGTTCATTGATTTGGCTCGTGGTATATGTCATGTGGGTAGAGTTCCTTATGAAGATGTATATCATTCAAGTAGATATTTAGAAGGTGCTATTTTGGTTTATCTTAAAAACATTGAAGTGGTTGCACCAAACAAAGATTTAGATGCAAGAGATAAAATGAATCGTGGTAGTGATGATAAATTCACAGGCGCCTATGTTAAAGAACCTAAAGCAGGTAAATACAATTGGGTGTTTGATTTAGATTTAACCTCTATGTATCCCTCAACAATTATGACTTTGAATATTTCACCTGAGATGAAGATTGGTAAAGTGAATGGTTGGAACGCTGAAGAGTTTATCAGAGGTGTGAATAAAACTTATTCATTAGAAAAGAATGGTAGAGTTCAAGGACAGATGAATAATGAAGAGTTGGCTAGTATGTTTAAGTCAAACAAAGTATCCATATCATCAAATGGTATTCTGTATCGTAATGATAAAAAAGGTTTGATTCCCTCGTTGTTATCTAAGTGGTTTGACGAAAGGGTTGAGTACAAGAGGTTGATGAAGAAATATGGTGAAGATGGTGATAATGAGAAACATGGATATTTTAAAAGAAGACAACATGTACAAAAGATTGTGCTTAATTCACTCTATGGTGTATTGGGATTACCTGTGTTTAGATTCTATGATGTGGATAATGCAGAAGCTACAACCACGACTGGACAAGACTTAATTAAATTCACAGAAAGAATTGCTAATAGTTATTACAATAATAAACTCGGTGATAAAAAAGACTATTGTATTTATACTGATACAGATTCAGTATTTTACTCAGCCATTCCATTGGTTCAAAAAGACTTTCCAAATGCAGACTTGAATGATGATAAATTTATGACAGAGAAAATCTTAGAAACTGCTAAAGTGGTTCAAGATTATATTAATGAATCTTATAATTTGTTCGCTAAACGATTTTTGAATTGTGATGAACATAGATTTGATATCAAACAAGAGTGTGTTGCTAAGTCAGCGTTTTGGGTAACGAAAAAAAGATATGGACAATGGATTATCAATGATGGTGGTTTAACTTGTGATAAATTAGATGTTAAAGGATTAGATATTGTAAGAAGTTCATTCCCACCAGCGATGAGAGATTTAATGACTGGAGTGTTAAAAGATATATTAGGTGATGTGGATAAAGATGTGATTGATGAAAAGATAATGAAGTTCAAGAAAGAAATGAAAACCACAGATATTCAAAACATCTCTTTACCAACTGGTGTTAAGAAATTAAATAAGTTCAAAGATGTAACACCAAAAGACGCTGTGTTTACTAATATGAAAAAGGGAACGCCTGTGCATGTAAAAGCTGCTTGGGTGTATAATGACTTGTTAAGATATTGGGGATTAAATAACTTTGAACAAATCAAATCGTCAGAAAAGATTAAGTGGATTTATCTAAAACCAAACACAATGAATATCAAACAAATTGGTTTCAAAGGTTATGATGACCCACCAAAGATTATGGAGTTCATTGAACAAAACATAGATTACGATAAATTATTCACAAGAGCGTTAGAGAAGAAAATAAAAATGTTTTACGAAGCATTAAAATGGGATATGCCTGTTGATAAAGCAAATACATTGGAAAGATTCTTTTAAAAAAAGCTTGACTTGTATAGTCAATTTATATTATATTATAAACGATAAATCTTAAACATAGGAGAAAGATAAGATGCAAAAAAGTAAGTTAGATAAATTCATTCAAAAGTATAATTTGGGTGGAAATGTAAATTCAGTAAAATGGAAATCAAGTGGTGATTCAATATCAACATCATTTGTAACTCCTGATAAATCTTTATTAGGTAGTGTTAAAGTTGACAAGTTTCCATTTGATGAAGCTGAAATTGGTGTGTATCAAACCGACCAATTAAAAAGTTTGATAAACGTGTTAGGTGATGATGTATCATTAGACTTAACAAAATTTGGTGATAAAGCTGTTTCACTTAAAGTAAAACACGGAACTACATCTGTGGATTATGTATTGAGTGATTTATCAGTTATATCAGACCCACCACAAATGAAAAGACTTCCAGAGTTTGGAACTAAAATCAAACTTGACAAAAAATTCATTGATACTTTTGTTAAAGGTAAAGGTGCGTTGAGTGGTGTTGATACTTTTTCAATAGTAAAAAGTGGTGATGGTTGTGAAGTTGTAATTGGTTATTCATCAACAAATACAAATAGAGTTAACATTCCTGTTGAGTCTGATAGTTGTGATGTTGATACACCGATAACATTCAATGCTAATCTTTTTAAAGAAGTATTGGTTGCTAATCGTGAGTGTACATCAGCAGTATTAGAAGTTTCAACTGAGGGATTGGCTAAAGTAAACTTCAAAATTGATGATTTTGATTCTACTTATTATGTAGTTGCTATGCAGGATGTTGATTAATGTCACATTCTTTATGGGTAGAAAAATATCGTCCAACGGACTTATCAACTTATGTAGGTAACGAGCATCTTAAAGAAAAAGTGAAGGTATATCTTGAATCAGAAGATGTACCTCACCTTCTTCTTTTTGGTAAAGCTGGTACTGGTAAGACAACATTAGCCAAGATAGTGGTTAATAACATTGATTGTGATTATATGTATATCAATGCTTCTGATGAGAACAAAGTGGATGATGTTAGAAACAAAATCAAAACATTCGCTTCATCCGTAGGTTTCAAATCCTTGAAAGTAATCATTCTTGACGAGTGTGATTATCTTACACCAAATGCACAGGCTGCATTGAGAAACCTAATGGAAACATTTTCAAAACATTGTCGGTTTATTCTTACTTGTAATTATGTAGAAAGAATAATCGACCCAATCCAATCAAGATGTCAATCATACAAAGTTGTTCCACCATCTAAAAAAGAAGTGGCTCAACAAATGGTTAATATCTTGAAAGAAGAGAATTGTACATTTGAACTTGATGACATAGCTTTGATTGTAAACGCTGGTTATCCTGATATTCGTAGAGTTATTAATTCAGCCCAAAGACAAATCGTTGATGGTAAGTTGAAGATTGATACAAGTTCTGTAATTCAGAACAATTACAAACTACAATTGTTAGAAATGTTGTCAAGTGGTAGTAAACTAAATGACATCAGACAATTAATTGCTGATAATTCTATTTCAGATTATTCTGAGTTGTATAGGTTATTATATGATGAAGTTGACAATTATGGTAATGGAAAACAAGCTGAGTGTATTATGAATATTGCAGAAGCTCAGTATCAAGACGTACATGTGGTTGATAAAGAGATTAACTTCATGTCATTAATAATAAGACTAATAAGGATATTAACAAAATGAGTAAACGATTCAGAGTAGAACATAACGATATGGAAAAAGGTGTATTGTATATTACATTACATCATCCACCATATGAGGATGAAAACATCTTATCCAAAGTAAGTTGGAAACAAAAAGATGTTACAATAACAGAAGTATATCAAGGAGAAGAAGAATGATGATACCAAATCAAAAAGGTCAAATGGAAGAACAAATTGACTTTAGTAAAACAAGTGAAATATGTTGTGAAAATTGTGGTGGTAAAACATTTAAACAAACATTGTTGATGAGAAAGATGTCAGCATTAGTTGCACCAAATGGACAAGAAACCATAATACCAATGGCAGTATTTGCTTGTGAAAAATGTGGACATGTGAACAAAGAGTTCGCTGATGTTGCTGGGATTCAATAGTGACAATATTTGATTGGATAAATCAAATACTTGTAAAGAAAACTCATTGGAATGAATTTACAGAAGATGAACAAAAGAAATTCAGCCCATTCATAATCAATCGTTGGTTATCAATGGATAAAGACTTTCTTGAAATTGTGAATTTCTTTCAAAAGTATTCCATTGGAACATTAGAACCACGAGAGGTTTACAAATGGTATTGTGATATGCTTCCTAAAGGTAAGAGATTCAATAAGTATATTAAAGGTAAGAAAGATAAGAAATACAATACGGAGTTACTTAATATTATGGTTATGCATTTTGAATGTAGTAAATCACAAGTAAAAGATTATTTGGATTTAATTGCAAAAAATGAATTAATTGAAATATTAGAAAAGTATGGAATGAATGAAAAAACAATAAAGAGGTTATTAAAGTGAAAATAAAAGAAAATGACTTGACAGTAACTGAAAAAGACTTGACAATTACTAAACATCCAACTGTAGAACAGATGGAAAAAGAATGGCCCGAAATGACTAAAGAGTTTAAAAGGTTACAAGCAGAACAATATGAATTGTTTTGTAGAAAACAACACGATTATGGTCCTGGTAATATTTCAGTTGGGACACAATTGATAACGGATGCTGAAATTAAATTAGCATTAACTGGGTTGTGGTTTAGAATGAATGATAAAATACAAAGGTTGAAAACTTTGTTAATGGGTAATAAAGAATCTGCTGTAGATGAACCATTGGAAGACGCTTATTTAGATGTGTCTAATTATGGTATTATGGCTACAATAGTAAAAAATGGAAAATGGGGAAAATAAAATGAATCAATTAATACAAGCTGCGATAGATACATATCAAGCTCAAAGAACCGAAGCATTGGCTCACTTGGATTTATTATTCAATGACGCTACAATGATTGGGGAACACTCAGATTTACTAACTGAAGTAAAGAAATGGACAGAAAGTTTATCTCAAGCTGAAGAAAACTTAGAAACATTAAAGAGAAACTTTGACCACAATCAATCCAAATAAAATAACCATAAGGGAAATATCAAAGAAAATAGCCAAAGATATGATTGTAAAAAACCATTACAGTCATAAGTGGACATCTTGTCGATATGCTTTAGGTATCTTTTATGAAACAGATAACGAACATTCATTCTTTGATGAGAAAGATGAGAAGTTAGCTGGTGTGGCTATCTATGGTTATCCTGTGGGTAGAAGTGCTCCTAAATCTATTTCACCTGAATTAAAGGAAGAAGAAGTATTGGAGTTAACAAGGTTGTTTATTTTTGATGATTATGGTAAGAATACAGAAAGTGTGGTTTTATCCAAAACATTCAATTGGTTAAAGGAAAACGCTAGCGAGATAAAAGTATTGGTGAGTTACTCAGATCCAGAGCAAGGACATTTGGGTATTATTTATCAAGCAACGAATTGGATATATCAAGGTAATAGTATTCGACTAATGCCTAACTACGCTATACGACTTACAGAAGATGGTAAGTGGATGCACTCACGAAATGTTACAACAAAGTTTGGTTCTCATAATTTAGAGAAATTGAAAAAGAAAATCGGACATACATTTTGGAGAAAAGAAGAACCTGAAAAACACAGATATTTGTATTTATTGTGTGGTAAGAAAGATAAAAAAAAGATTATGAATACATTAATACATAAACCTAAACCATATCCAAAAGATGCTTACCAATTCTATCCAGAAGTGCAAACAATTGAAGTAGAATCAAAGGAGAAATTTTATGAATAAAGGTTGGATGTTAGTTAAACAAAAATTTATGGATTCATATGAAACTCAAAGATTACTTGAAGAGTTTGGAAATCACGATATAGAAGTTAAACTGATTAACCCAAATGAAATAGATATTTTTGTTAATAAAGAAAATAAACAATCCATATTAGTAAATGGTAAATCTTTACCATTACCAAAGTTTGTATTCCCACGAACTGGTAGTGGAACGACTTATTATATAAAGGCTGTGATTAGACACTTTGAAAGAATGGGAGTACCTGTAATTAATTCATCAGATGCTATAGATAATGTAAAAGATAAATTATACACACATCAAATCTTAGCTCAATCAAATCTTGACATACCAAATACAATGTTGTTGAAACATCCAATTGATATTGACTTTGTAGAAAAAAATATTGGGTTTCCCGTGATTGTAAAAAAGATTAGTGGTAGTTATGGTAGAGGTGTGTTTTTATGTGAAGATAAAAAACAATTAAATCAACTAGTCACAATGGCTGAATTGACTAAAAAATCATATGACATAATTATACAAGAATTTATAAAAGATACTTGGGGTAAAGATTTACGAGTATTTGTAGTTAATGATAAAGTAGTTGGTTGTATGATGAGACAAGCTACTGATGATGATTTTAGAGCCAATATTACAAGAGGTGGTGAGGGATTTCCATATGAGGTAAATGAACAAATAGAATGGTTATCATCAGAGTCATCAAAAGCGTTGGGATTAGATATCGCTGGTGTGGATTTATTATTCCAAAATGGTGGATACAAAATATGTGAAGTTAATTCAAATCCTGGTTTTGAAGGAATGGAAAACTTTACAAAGAAAAATATAGCTGGTGAAATTGTGTCATTTATAAAATTAAAGTTAGGATTAACAAATGGGTAGAATATCATATAGTCAATTATCAATGTTTAGTGAGTGTCCATTAAGGTGGAAACTGAATTACATAGATGATGTAACAGAAAGAGAACCAAGTATTCACTTGTTGTTCGGAACAGCTATGCACGAAGTTATACAAACTTGGTTAGAAGTTATGTATCACGATAGTGTGAAGAATGCAAATAAATTAAATCTTGAACAAAGACTACACGACAAAATGATGGAGTTGTTCAAAAGAGACAAAGAGTTTTATCAGAAAAACCCTTGTACATTAGAAGAGATGAGAGAGTTCTTTCAAGATGGTGTGGATATATTGGATTTCTTAAAAAAGAGAAGAGCCGATTATTTCAGTAAACGAGGATACAAACTCATAGGCTGTGAAGTTCCAATTGATGTTGATTTAAAAAAGAATGTTAACATAGTTGGTTACTTGGATTTGGTTATATTGGATGAATTTCATAATACAATAAAAATTTATGACATAAAAACGTCCACTCGTGGTTGGAATAAATGGATGAAAAAAGATGAGAATAAAACTCAACAATTATTATTATACAAACAATTCTATGCTAAACAATACAATCATCCAATAGACAAGATAGAAGTGGAATACTTTATAGTGAAAAGAAAACTATGGGAAGAGGCGATGTTTCCACAAAAAAGAGTTCAGAAGTTTTCACCAGCAAGTGGGACTGTGAGTATGAACAAGGTTGCTAAAAGATTAAATGCATTCTTGGATTTAGCATTTGATGATGAGGGTAATAGAATATCAGAAAACATCATACCAACACCAAGTAAGAAAGCTTGTAAGTGGTGTGAATTTAATCAAACGGAATATTGTAATCAAGGAGTAAGATGAAAGTAGCCATAATAGGGAGTAGAAGATACGAGAACAAAAAGAAAATTAAAGATTTTGTATTTAAATTAAAACAACAATATGGTGATAAAACCATAGTTGTTAGTGGTGGATGTAAACAAGGGGCTGATAGATACGCTAAAAAATATGCATTGGAGTTAGGATTACAATATGAAGAGTATCCACCATTTCACGAAGTTCATAATTTGTATTGTTCTTTACCTGAATCGAGATATGATAAACCATTTAGTATGAGAAACTTTTTTGCTAGAAACAAAATAATAGCTGGAACATCAGACTTCATTGTAGCATTTATACCTGAAGGTGTTGAAGCTAATGGGACAATGAATGTTTTAGAATATGCAAAAAAATTAGATAAAAAAAGAGTAATTATTTCATAGTTTTTTTATATATCTATATATTTATATATGTAAATACGATGGAGATTAATTATGAAAAACACAAAATTAACATCAGTTAAAATATTAGAATCATTATATGAGAAGTTTAAACTGAACACAGTCAATACTAAAATGACTTTACAAAAATTAACAAATCGTTCAGTTGACAGATTTTTAACAGATGATAAATTTAGAGAAGAAATTGAAACATACGATAACTTAACGGTTAGCGGTAGTAATTTTTAAATAGGAGAAAATAGGTTATGTCAAAGAAAAAAATTCTACTCTTGTCAGACGACTTGAGAATGCACAGTGGGATAGCGACACAATCAAAAGAATTTGTGATGGGTACACTACACAAATATGATTGGGTACAATTAGGTGGGGCTGTAAAACATCCTGAACAAGGTAAAGTGATTGATATGAGTCAAGCTGTACAAAATGATTACGGTATTAGTGACGCGTCTTTAAAAATATATCCAATATCAGGATATGGTAATCCACAAATTTTAAGAGAATTACTCAGTATAGAAAAACCAGATGCTATTATGCATTTCACCGACCCAAGATTTTGGATTTGGTTATATAATATGGAACATGAAATCAGACAAGATATTCCTATTATGTATTATAACATTTGGGATGATATTCCAGACCCATTGTATAATACAAACTTCTACAGAAGTTCAGATATGTTAATGTCAATATCAAAACAAACATATGGTATTAACAAAAGAATACTTTCTAAATACAATTATGAAGATTGGCAATTAGATTATGTTCCACATGGAATTACCGATAAGAGAATTTATAAAATTAAAGATAAGGGTGATACAAAGTTTAGAGAATTTGAACAACGAATGGGTTTAGATAAATATAAGTTCAAAATACTTTATCTAAATCGTAACATCAGAAGAAAATCACCTGGTGATGTTGCACTTGCTTACAAACATATGATGGATAAATTAACACCTGAACAGAGAAAAGAATGTTGTTTTGTATTTCACGCAGCACCAAGTGATGAGAATGGAACTGATATGAAAGCTGTTTGTAAAACACTTCTACCTGATTATCCTGTAATATATACTTTTGATAATTGTAATGGTGCTTTTAATGATGAAGAGATGAATTATATATTTAATTCTTGTGATGTATATATCAATATGGCTTCTAACGAAGGATTTGGATTAGGTAGTTGTGAAATGTTACACACTGGTGGAGTTATTGTGATTAATGTAACTGGGGGATTACAAGACCAATGTGGATTCAAAAATGAAAAGGGTGAATATTTAACTGCTGAAGATTATGTTGAACTAAAATCTAATCACAGAGGAACTTATAAAGAACATGGTGAATGGGTTAAACCTGTATTTCCATCAAATATAAGTTGTCAAGGTTCACCACTAACACCATACATCTTTGATGATAGATGTAGTTTTGAAGACGCTGGTGAGGCGTTGTTGGAGTGGTATAAAGTTGGTCCTGAAGAGAGAAAAAGATGTGGAGAGGTTGGAAGACAATGGGTTCAAGGTGATGATTCAAGAATGACTGGAAAACATATGTCAGAATCATTTATTAAAAATATTGAAAACACATTGAAGAGTTGGAAACCAAGAGAACAATATACATTGGAGGTTGTGTAATGAAAAAATTAATGTTAATATGTGCACCTGTTTCATCAAGAAGTGGATATGGTGACCACGCTAGAGATTTAGTAAGAGCATTTTTAAAAATAGATAAGTTTGATATAAAAATACAAGATGTAAATTGGGGAGAAACACCAAGAGACTCATTAGATAGTAAATTAGATAAAAATATTATTGATTGTATTTTGTTAGAACCTAAAATGGATAGACAACCTGATGTGTATGTGGATATCAGAATACCAAATGAATTTCAAACTTGGGGTAAGATAAATATTGGTATAACCGCTGGAATAGAAACAACTGCTGTTTCAAATGTTTGGATTGAAGGTTGTAATAAAATGGATTTAGTTCTTGTTCCATCTGAACATTCAAAAGATGGTTTTGTCAAAGCTCTTTATGAAAAAATGCAACAAATGCCCGATGGACAACAACAAAAAGTTGGTGAATTAAAATTAGAAAAACCAATTGAAGCGTTATTTGAGGGTGTAGATGAAAATGTATTTAAACCAATTGATAATTCATCATTGGATTTAGTTGATGACATAAAAGAGGATTTTGCATTTCTACATGTAGGATTGTGGGGTAAAGGTGGTTATGGTGAAGATAGAAAAGATATATCTAAGTTAGTAAAAATATTTTATGAATCATTCGCTAATAAAAAAGAACAACCAGCGTTAATATTAAAAACTGCTGGTGCAACATTTTCTATAATGGATAAAGAAGAGTGTTTAAGAAAAATAAATGAAATAAAATCTAAATTTCCATCAGATTGGAATCTACCTAATGTTTATCTATTACATGGTTCTCTATCTACAGAGGAAATGAATAAATTATATAATCATCCAAAAGTAAAATCATTTATATCATTAACACATGGTGAAGGATTTGGGAGACCAATGTTAGAAGCATCAATGGTTGGATTACCTGTAATTACAAGTGCTTGGAGTGGACAATTAGATTTTCTATCTCAAACAGACTCTATGTTATTAGGTGGTGAATTAGTTCAGGTGCCAAGTTCACAACACTGGAAAGATATAATTATTCCTGAATCACAATGGTTTAATGTTAATGAAACTCAGACTTATAAAGCTATGAATTATTGTTTTGAAAATTATGATGATGTAAAAAGAAAAGCACTTAATCTTATGAAAACAAATAGAGATAAATTTACATTAAATAAAATGACAGAAAAACTTGATAAAATTATAACACCATATTTAGATAAAGTACCAACTCAAGTAGGTATTAAACTTCCTAAATTAAAGAAGAGTAATAAATCAAAACTTCCAAAAATTAAATTACCAAAATTAAAAAAAACGAATGAGGCTACAGTATGAAAGACTTAATAAGTAATTGTTTTTTATGTGGTGAAAAAGCACTACATGTTGCTGGAACGGAAGACGCTCAAGTGATGCAGTGTATTAATTGTGGTTACACGACTTCAACTAAATTCAGAGGTATAAAAGCAGACAATGAAGAGTTTCAAAAACTTGGTGAAGATATGAAGAATTGGGCTAAAGAGGAAAATGGGTATATTTGGATTCCAAGTATAATCACATTACCAATTGGTATGTTATATCCTGTAAATGTAAAAGAAAAGTTAAAATGGGCTTTCGCACCAATGGTTGAAATATCAGAGGAAGAAAAAGAAAACTTTCCTAATGAACAAGGTGGATTCTATGAGAGAAAAATAGATACAGATAATGCTATTCTCTATGATTTGTTTATTGAAGGTATGACAAAAGTTAATGAATTGTTAAAGCAAAAGGCTTCAGATGGCGAATAGAAAGTTACCATATAGGTGGGAAAGTGTTCAACCAGGTGATATAATTTCTTTTAAATATAAAACAAAATCCACAGGTAAAACACGAACACACACTTTGTTGGTATTAAATCCAATGTTGTTAAGATATGGAAAAAAAACAACAACCACTCAATTAATTGGAATTAAATTGGAAGAATCAAATAAAATTCAATTAGACATCACGAGAAAACAAATTCAAATTTTTGAATTAATTGGTAAGTTTATACCACTAGACCCAAATAGTAAAGATAAAAACAATTTATATAGATTAGAAATAGATAAAAATTATATTCAAAATGACACAAGAGGAGTTAAACCAAGAGCGTATGATTTATTATCAAGGGGTTTAGGTGTTGCGGGACAATATAGAACTTTTGATTATTATAGAGCTAAAAAATCAGCTGTTTTCTTAGAACCTATAAGAGTTTTAGTAGATTTAAAAGATGAAAAAATAGATAACAAGCCCAAACAGCCTGAACCACCTAAAGAGCCTGAATTACCTAAAGAGCCTGAATTACCTAAACAACCTGAACCACCTAAAGGTGATGAACGATGAAAATAAGTTATAGTATATTAACTCATAATGAGGATGAATCATTACAGAGGTTACTTGAGTTTTTAGTCAAACATAAAGACGAAGAAGATGAGATAGTAATTCTTGATGATTTTTCAGACAACAAAAAAACAATAGAGATATTAGATGTAATGACATCCATGCACGAAATGACTTTTGAACAAAGACATTTATTAAAAGATTACGCTGGACAAAAAAACTTCTTGACTCGTATGTGCAAAAATGACTATATTGTTAATATAGATGCTGATGAGATTCCACATAAATCATTAATGAAGAATCTCAAACCAATATTAGAATCAAATCCAACAATAGATTTATATTGGGTGCCGAGAGTAAATACGGTTGATGGTATCACACAAGAACATATTAATAAGTGGGGTTGGAATGTGAATGAAAAAGGTTGGGTAAACTTTCCTGATTATCAAGGTAGGATTTGGAGAAATCGTCCAAATATATTATGGAAGAACAAAGTTCACGAAGTCTTAACAGGTTATCAAGAACATACTTATTTACCAGCAGAGGAACAATTTTCATTCTATCATCCTAAAACAATAGATAGACAAGAAAAACAAAATGAATTTTATAATACAATATGAGTGATATAAAAGTATTAGTTATAGGAAATGGCTCTTCCACAAAAGATTATAAATTTGGAAATAAAATAGATGACTATGACATTGTTGTTAGATTTAATCGTGGATATTTTCAAGGTATAAAAGGTTATGAGGAGTATATTGGTAAAAACACAGATATATTAGTTGTGCACGACGGTTTTGCGAAACCTGAATATTTAACACAAGATGTATTTAATTCAGTTTCTAGTGTTTTGGTGGCTATACCTAATTTTAAATTTTCAACAGAGTTACAGAGAATAAATTCATATAATTGGGGAGATAAGGTTCAAGTAATACCACATAATTATGAATTAGAATTAAGAGATATAGTTGACTTTGGAAATAAATGGCCAACTACGGGTTTGTTTGGTTTGTATACCATTTGTAAAAACTACGAAGATATTACATTATATGGTTTTGATGGGCATGATAAAAAATATGAATACTATCATTATTTTGATAAAGAAAAACATAGAACAACTAAACATGCATGGAGAGATGATAGAATAGACCACAATCTTAATGCTGAAAATGAATGTATGCAAAAACTCATTAGTAATTATAAATTAAAAAATTTAATAAATGAATAAGTTACAAATAATATTACATTGTTTACCAAGAGAAATTGACGAAGTTGAAAGAATATGTAATCATCTTCAGAGGTCAAGTCATTTTTTACAAAATGATGACAAAGTTGTATTAGATTTTACATTAAATATTTCTGACACATTAACAGATTGGAGTAAGAGTAAACTACCAAAAGAGTTTTTTGTTGAAAAATGGAAAACAATTGAACAACGAAGTGATTGGGCTGAGTGTATATTTGATATAAATACAGACGATACTTGTTTGGGTTGTAATGATAAAAGAAGAAATAGTATAAGAAAGTATTCAGATAATGTAACTCACTTTATGTATTTAGACACAGATGTTCATTTTTCTATTTATAATTTATCTTATATATTTAGAGCGATTGAACAAATTAAAAATGAGTATCACATAATATCATCTCAATTATTAAGATTATGGGACGATAGTTGGAACATTATTTCAAATGATAGATTTATTTCAATGGGTGTTGATTCAAAAGTATGGTTAAACTTTGACCCATTTGCAATTGATAGTGAGGTGTTAAATCACTCAGATAATTTAAGTTTGAAAGAAATACCTTTCATAAAATTTGGTGGTGGTTGGTTTAATGTATTTAGTTCAAACCTTTTAAAATTTATTGACATACCAGATTCATTAAGTTCATATGGGTTAGATGATACATTTATATCAGATAGTGCTAATTTAATGAAACAAAAAGGTTACGATGTTAGTCAATATATTTTAGACAATATGGTTGTATGTGAAAATAGAAAATATAGAGATTTAAATCCTTACAATAATATGATTGAGGATTTAACAATAGATGAAAGTTTTAAACAAAAGTATCGAGATAATGCTCAGAGTCATTATCCAAATGAAATAGAAAACTTCAAAAAAAGGTTATAAATGAAATTATTAGATTGTACGTTAAGAGATGGTGGCTATTATACAAATTGGTCATTTGATGATAACTTTGTAAAAAGATTTATTAAATCTTTAGATAAAGCTGGTGTGGATATAGTTGAAATGGGTTATAAGTCACCTTTAAAGGGTGGTAAATATAGAAAGTGTAATGATTCATTTATAAAAGATATAGTTGGTGATTGTAAAACTAATTTAGCTTTTATGATTGACGCTAAAGATTTTATAAATGGTGAAGTTGATGTTGCATTATTAAAGGATATAATAAAACCATCATCAGAATCACCATTCACTTATTGTAGATTAGCTATAACACCACAACAAATTGATGAAGCTTTAATAATGATTGAGTTATTAGATGAACTTGGTTATAAAGTTATAGTTAATGTGATGAGAGTATCATTACTTAATGATTCGGATATTAGAAAGTTTTGTAATAGTTTATCAGAAACAAAAGTTGTAGCTTTATATTTCGCTGATTCATTTGGTTCATTGTTACCTGATAGAGTTAAAGAACTAGTTGAGATATTCAAAGAAACAGGAAAAGACATTGGTATCCATACTCACGACAATTTAGGACTAGCTTTTGCTAATTCATTATGTGCTATTGATAATGGTGTTAAATATGTTGATGGAACTTTAACTGGTATGGGTAGAGGTGTAGGTAATGTTAGAACAGAACAATTACTTATGTACTATGATTACGACTATAAACATGTAACTGATTTCGTAACCAATGTTATGATACCTATGAAAAACAAATGTGGTTGGGGTTGGAATCATAATTATATGTTAACAGGTTTAAAAGAAATACATCCAACATATTGTCAAAGATTACAATCTTTACCCATAGAGGATTCAAAAGTACAAGAAATATTAAATGATATACCTAATTCAGATAAAACTTCATTTAAAGAGAATTATGTAAATATAGAACAAAAGGTTTCTGTTATAATACCAGCTAGGTATAAATCCACAAGATTTCCTGGTAAACCATTAGTGGATATAAATGGTACACCGATGATTATAAGAGTATCAGATATTGTTGGTCAAGCTGTAGGTAAAGAAAATGTTTATATAGCGACAGAGAATAGTAAGATAGCTAAGGTGGTTAGAGACAATGGTTATAAAGTTATACTTACATCAGACTCTTGTTTAACTGGAACGGATAGGGTTGCTGAAGCTTCTGTGGAGGTTGATGGTGACATAATTGTGAATGTACAAGGTGATGAACCATTGTTAAATCCAAGACATATACAACAAGTTATAGATGAGAAAGTCAAATATCCAAATCACATAATCAATTGTATGGCTAGAGTTGAAAGTTATGAGGATGTAACGGATACAAAATTACCAAAGATGGTTGTTAATGAACAAAATGAATTAATGTATTCATCAAGAGCAGCTATTCCAGGTAGTAAATATGGAGTTGGAAAGAATCCAAAAAAACAAGTTTGTATTTACGCGTTTAGTAAAGAGGAGTTATCAAAATTTGGTTCAAGAAAAGAAAAAACACCATTAGAGTGGTCTGAAGATATAGAGATAAACAGATTTTTAGAAATGGGAATGAAAGTCAAAATGGTAGAGGTTGATGATGTGACACACGCTGTAGACTTTCCAGAGGATGTAAAAATAGTGGAGGAACTTTTAAATGGAAATTAATGACTTTAAAAAGACGGTTGGTAGTGAGGAGAAAAATACTATAGCTATTGACTTTGATGGTGTTATTCATAAGAACTCAAAGGGGTTTCACGATGGAACAATTTATGATGAACCAATTGAGGGAGTAAAAAAAGGTTTGGAATATTTGTCAAAAAGTTATAAATTAGTGATATACAGTTGTAAAGCTAATCCTAATAGGCCACTTGTTAATGGAAAAACGGGTGTGGAACTTATGTGGGAATGGTTAGAAGAACATAATTTAAAAAATTATATAAATGATATAAGTTATATAAAACCTAATGCAAAATATTATATTGATGATAAAGCTATAAGGTTTTTAAATTGGCAAATGGTTATGGGAGCTATTAAAGATGCATAAAAATACAAAATATTTACGAAATATAATGTTACAATATGAAGATATATCTGATAGGTTAGCTCAATTAAAAAATAGTTATGAGGGTGAAACTTGTTACATAGTATCAGCAGGTCCATCTCTTAAAAACTTTGAAAATAATTATTTAAAAGATAAGTTAAAAGATGAATTAGTTATATCAGTTAAACAATCAATGAATCTTTTAAAAGGTATAGCTGATTTTCATGTACTCAACTTTACAAACTTTCAACCATATGATTATGTTGGTTCTGAGGATACGATAGTTACTTGGGAAGTATTTGAACAATACCATCCAAATATGATTCTTTCAAATAACTTTAAATGTGAGTTAATGTTACCTGTTGTGGGTAATCACGAATCAGATATAGTTAAAAGAATAAATGAATCACAAGCTGGAATGAAATCATTTGATGATTGGACATTAGATAAAACTATGAATAGAATGTATGGTCCTGGTATAATGTATGAAGTGGTTATTCATTTGGCCTTACATTTGGGGGTGAAAGAAATAAAAACTATTGGTTGGGATATTGGTGATGTTAGTAAATTTAAACAAGATAATTTGTATGAAGATGTGTGGCAAGACCATGCTTATGATGGTTATGATAATATTCAATATGCTAAAACACCAATGAATTATCACGAAGTTAATACTGTTGTAAAATCAGTTAAATATTTAAGTGAGTGGTTAAAATCAAAAGGTGTTGACTTTGAAATTATATCAGATAGAAATCCAGCACACGAATCTGTGAAACGAGGTGAATTATGAATGTAAATTTAAAAGACAATTTAATGTTTTTTCATATCCCTAAAAACGCTGGTAAATCTATAATATCAGGTTTTGGTTTAGAAAAAAATAGACAATTAAATAGAAGTGTGGTATGTGGATTATCAACATTGAACTTTTTTAAACAAGAGGATATAAATAACTTTGTAAAGTTTGCAATAATAAGAAATCCATTCGATAGATTAGTAAGTTTATATCATTTTAGAAAAAAAGAAAATGACTTATATAATTTATTTCCTAATGCTAATCATAGTGGTGGTGATAAAACCACGCCTGATGGGAAGAACTTAACTTTTAAACAATGGGTTATGGATAGTAGAACTAGAGGGGTTGGAACATTATGGGGTGAAGACCCATTTTTAGATTCAAGTAAAGAAAAACAAATTTATTTATTTGAAAATCATCAAGGTGGTTATAACAGCACTATTGAGTGGGTTAATCAAATTCACTTTTTAACTGATAGAAATGGCAATCTTATGACAAATGAAATACTGAGATTTGAAAATTTAAATGAAGATATAGAAAACTTTTGTAAAAAGTATAATTTAAATCAAGTAATATTAGAGAAGAAAAATAGTTCACCAAGAAAGAAAAACTATGTTGAGTACTATGATGATGAATTAATAGAATATGCTAGTAATATATTTAAAGATGATATTGATTGTTTAGATTATAAATTTGGAGATTAATAATGAGTAAAATGACATTTTGTATATCAACACTAAACAATAACAATTATTTACAATTGGCTATTAAGTCAGTTAGAGAGAATAGTTATTTCAAGGATGCACCATTTGTAATATATGCTGAGAATTGCACAGATGGAACTAATGAATGGTTAGAAGAAAATAAAGAGAAATATAATCTTGAAGTTTATATTGAAACTGATAATAATCCTAAACGAGGTATTGGTGGTGGTATGAACTTTTGTGCTAGTAAGGTTAAGACTGAGTTTATTAACTTTTTACAAGCGGATATTTATGTAGCTAAGGATTGGGATTTAGAACTATTGAAACTACACGAAGAATATGTAGGTAAGGATAGAGGAATTGTATTTAGTCAAAGAGTACAACCTGATATATTTAATGATACAGAAAGAGCTGGAACGATATTTGTACCAATGAATGAGTTTGGAGAATATTATCATAACTTTGATGAAAAATACTTCTTGGAATTTTGCGAAGAATTTCGTAAATTAAATAAATTCACAGTTAGAAAAGGTGAAGGTGTAAGTGGTTTAATACGAAAAGAAGATTGGGATTACATAGGTGGTAACGATGATAGATTTGCACCAGCATACTGTGAAGATATGGATTTATTTATTAGAATGCAAAATGAGGGTTTTAAATTTATGTTAACATCAGAGTCTTTAATTTATCACTTTGCTTCGAGAGCTAGTAGATTTCCAGATGATGACTTGACAAAGAGACCACAAGAGTTGTCTGATGTGGAACAAAATAGTATGAGAGAATTTATAAAAAAATATGGTAGGTTATCAGAAACAGATGAAAATGATTTTGTGAAACCAATGCCAATAATTGATGGTTCACCAAATAGAATTATACAGGAGATAAAATGAGAGCATTAATAACAGGTATTAATGGAATGGATGGTAGTCACTTAGCTGACTTACTATTAGAAAAAGGATATGAAGTTTATGGTATGGAAAGAAGAACCTCTTCACCAAATAGAACCAACACTTCACATCTTGAAGGAAAAATAACATTTCTACACGGAGATTTAACCGACCAAAACTCATTGGTTAGATGTCTAAAAGAATCTGAACCCAATGAAGTATATAATTTAGGTTCTCAATCTTTTGTTGGTGAAAGTTGGAATACACCTGAACAAACAAGTGATGTCACTGGATTGGGTGTATTAAGAATGTTAGAGGCTATTAGAGAATATGGTAAAGAGGTTAGATTTTATCAAGCCTCATCATCAGAGATGTTTGGTAGAATGGTGGAGAATCCAGCTACAGAGAATACACCATTTTATCCTCGTTCACCTTATGGTGTCGCTAAATTATATGGACATTGGATTACAAAGAATTACAGAGAGTCTTATGATATGTTTGCTTGTAGTGGTATATTGTTTAATCACGAATCAGAAAGAAGAGGTATTGAGTTTGTTACTCGTAAGATTACAGATGGTGTAGCAAAAATACATTTGGGATTACAAGATAAAATAATATTAGGTAATTTAGATTCGTATCGTGATTGGGGTTATTCACCTGATTATTGTGAAGCTATGTGGTTGATGTTACAACAAGATACACCAGATGATTATGTTATTGCTACAGGTGAAACTCATTCTATAAGAGAATTTTTAGATGTAGCATTTAAACACATTGGTATAACGGAGTGGGATAAATATGTTGGACAAGACCCAAGATTTATGAGGCCTGCTGAGGTTGATGTACTTCGTGGTGATTCAAGTAAAGCTTTAAGTGAATTGGGTTGGAAACCAAAAACATCTTTTAGACAATTAGTTGAAAAAATGGTTAAAAATGATATTAAGAGGCTAAGTTAATGAAAATACAAATTATAATATGTGGTTGGTGGTATGATGAATTTGATGGTAGAAAAAACATAACAGATTTTATTGATGGTTTGATTGAATTAAAAAAAGATAATGACTTTATTGATGTGTTTTGGTCTTGTCACAAAGAACCAACACAATTAGTTAAAGATAATTTTAAATGGAAGTTATTTGAAAATAAAGGATTGGAGTGGGGTGCTTATAATAAAGCATTCAATCATTTAAATTTAGATGATGATACAATTGTGTTTTGTATTCAAGATGATATGGTTATCAAAGATTGGAGTTTTATAAATGTTTGTGTTGAACATATAAGTAATGGTGTGAAGATAATTGGAAATGGATTTAATTATCCGATGTTTTTTGAACCACAATCAGAAGCTAGATTAAGTTATTGGTTAAAAACAAAAGACAAACTAATAGATTATGTGAGAGAAGAAAATAAACACATGTTTGATATGAATGTGGAGTGTTTATCTATTAGAGGTAGTTTTATGTGTACAAGATATGACCACATAAAAGAGATAAACGGATTTGAATATGTAAACAAAGAATTAACTTATGGTGTAAAAGAAGATGGAACAAAGTTCTTATTAACAGACCCATTTGGAAATACATCATTATATTTAAATGCTTATAAGTTTACAAAGTATTTTGGGAGAGATAAGATGAAATGGTTATCTAATGAATATAGAAGGTCACCATTTATGATAGAGTGTGGTAGGGGTAATATTGATTTACCTCAAGATAAAGATACACCACCATTTAATGTGCCAGGTAATTTTTTGATAGATGGTCCTGTTGAATATGAGGAGGATGTAAATGAATAAAATAAATGTATTAAAACCAAAGTACAGAACTGAAGAAGTTCTTGATGAAATAAAAATATGTTTAGATAAAGGTTGGACTGGAATGGGTTTCAAAACAATTGAGTTTGAAGAAGCTTGGAAAGAATATACCAAACTACCACATGCTCACTTTATCCAATCAAATACAGTTGGTTTACATTTAGCATTACATACTTTTAAAACACAAGAGGGTTGGAATGATGGTGACCAAGTTATAACAACACCATTAACATTTGTTTCAACAAATCACTCCATATTATATGAAAGATTACAACCTGTCTTCGCAGATGTTGATGAACACTTATGTCTAGACCCAAAATCAGTTAGAGAAAAAATAACTAATAAAACTAAAGCTATAATGTATGTTGGTATGGGTGGTAACATAGGAAACATAAGAGAGATAAAATGGATTTGTGAAGAATATGGATTAAAATTAATATTGGATGCTGCTCATATGGCTGGAACATATACAAAGGATATGTCACCCGATGGTGGTGCTTATGCTATAAGTCACACTGGTTACGAAGCTGATGCATCAATATTTAGTTTTCAGTCTGTCAAAAATCTACCTACAGCAGACAGTGGTATGATTTGTTTTAAGGAAGAGAAGTATGATAAATTAGTTAGACAATTATCTTGGTTAGGAATTGACAAAGATACTTATAGTCGTTCAGATGATAAAGGTTCTTATAAATGGAGATATGATGTTCCAAATCTTGGATTTAAATATCATGGAAATTCAATAATGGCTTCAATTGGTTTAGTTCAATTAAAATATTTAGATGATGATAACGATTACAGAAATAAAGTAGCTAATTGGTACGAAGAACTAATTGAAAGAAGTGAAATATCAGATAAAATAAAATTAGTACCAATCAGTTGGTCTACTGAAAAAAGTTCAAGACATTTATTTCAAATCATAGTTGATGAGGATAAAAGAGATAATGTTATTAATCACTTTTATAAAAATGAAATATATCCTGGTGTTCACTATATTGATAACACATTATATCCAATGTATTTTAACTCTTATGGAACTTGTCCAAAAGCTCATCAATATTCAAAGCAAATAATAACTTTACCAATTCATTTAGAATTAAATGAAGATGATTGTAAAAAAGTTGTTAAAGCATTAGAGGAGATATTATAATGGAAAAAATAACATTTTGCATACCAAGTAAAAACAATTGTAGATATTTAAAAGCTTGTATCCCATCAATAAGAAAAAATGCATATCGTCCAGACCACGATATAATTGTATTTGTTGATGAGGATAACGATGGAACGGTTGAGTGGTTAGAATCGGTTAAAGAGGAATACAATTTAAAATATATTGTAAATGACACGGGTGAATTGTATGGGATAGGAAAAGCATATGATAAATGTATTGAAGAATCAAAAACTAATGTGTTTATGATATTTCACGCTGATATGATGTTAGGTAAAGACGCTGATAAAATAGCTTACAAACAATTAGCTTACGGACAATACATCGATCCAATGAAAAGAGTAGTGTGTGCTACAAGAATAGAACCACCACTACATCCAGAGAATGGTGAAAAGATTATTAAAGACTTTGGAATGTGGCCCGAACCTGATATTGAAGAGGGTTGGAGAGAGGATGACTTTAATAAATTTGTAGAGGAGTGTAAAGAAAAATATGAGGGTAAAATAACTAATGGATTGTTCGCGCCTTGGATGATGTTTAAAGAAGCATTTATGAAAATAGGTGGACATGACCCAAGATTCGCATCTGCTCGTGAGGATTCTGATGTGTTTAATAGATTATCACTCGCTGGATTTGAATTAATACAATCTTGGGAAAGTTTTGTATATCATTTAACTGCTCGTGGTGGCCAAATCAGAGGAGTGGCAAAAACTAATGAATAATTCTACAAGAGAATTTTTCAGAAAATGGGGAACACCTGTTTTACACGATAATTTGTTAAAACCAATTGTGCCACCAAAATATGATATTGGATTTGTGGTTAAAAATTGTAATGAACAAATGTTAGAACATTTAGAGCCTTGGTGCTCTACAATTTATGTAGGTCATGGTTTTGATGCTAAACACTATATTGATAGAGAACAACCAAACACTGTTGTAAATTTGGATGAAAAAATATTGTCAATTGACGCTGAGAAAGAAAATGACATTGAGGTTAGATTTGATGGTGCTATGTTAAACAATCAAAATTTTAATTATATAGTTCAATTGTCACAGATATTGGCAAATGATGAATTAGAAGTTGGTAGTTTTGAATTAGATATATTTGAAATACAAATTAATAAAATAAATACAAAAGAGAAGGAGTTGATAGTAAATGAAAATTCTATGTTTAACACCAATTAAACATTTAGATGGAATATATGAATACCTTGAAACATTTGGTGAGGTAGATTATAGACCAAATATGAATGATTTTGATTTCTCTTTTGTTGATATGGATAAGTATGATGTGATATTTTGTAATCCAAATAAACAGAATTACAAGTTAGATAAAGATATTTTAAAGAACTTTAATGGAACTATACTAACAGCTAGCACTGGTTTGAATCACATTGATGTTGATTATTGTAAATCAAAAAATATTAAAGTGATGTCTCATAAAGAGGATATGGAATTATTAAATGAATTACCATCTACAGCTGAGTTAGCATTCGGATTAATGTCATCAATGTTAAGAAACATACCAAGTAGTTTTGAAGATGTCAAAGTTGGTGGTTGGGATTATGATATGCATATAGGACATCAGTTAAAGGGTAAAACCATTGGAATCATAGGATATGGAAGATTGGGTAAAATGATGACAGACTATTGTCACGCATTTGGTATGAATGTATTACCATATGACCCATATAAGTTTGACTCGGATTTTAACTTACTCTTAAAAATGTCAGATATTATTTCACTACATGTTCATGCGAATGATGAAACAAGACATATGATTGATAAAAAAGTTCTAGGAAAAATGAAAAATAATTCGTATATTGTTAATACATCTCGTGGTGAGATTGTAAATGAACACGATATTGTAGAAGCTTTAAGAAGTGGAAAACTTAAAGGATACGCTACAGATGTAATTGAAGATGAGTATGGAGATAGACATAAAAGTCCAATACTTAAAGGGATTAAAGAGGGATTAAACATATTAGTTACACCACATGTTGGTGGGATGACTTGGGAAGGACAACAAAAAGCTTATATGTGGTCAATTAATAAATTAAAGGAATTAAAATGAAACACGAAAGTTTGTGGGTTACAGCTATAATACCAGCTAAAACGGATTCAACGAGATTAACTAAAAAGAATTTAAAAGTTATAAATGGAAAAACACTTTTAGAACACACTTTAGATTATGCTAAAAAATCAAAATATATAAAAGATATTATTGTATCTACTGAATCAAAAGAAGTAGAAAAAATATGTGAAAATTATGAGGGTGTTAGAGTTTATGGGAGGCCAGAATATTTGTTAAAAGATGCTGAAGTAGCAGATGTGTATGTCGATGTATTTCAGAATCAATTTCATAAACATGGACACAATTTTATAAAAGATAGAAGCACACATATGGTTGCTTTACAACCCGACCATCCAGATAGAACAAACAACATAGATGATATGTTAGATTATTTTGTAGACAATACTTATGATGATTTATTTACAGTGGATTCTAAGGGAACAAGAAATGGTTCAATCAGAATTACAAAATCTCAATATGTTAAAGACGGGACAATGAGTAGAAGAGTTGGTAGTATGTTAGATGATTGTACAAACATACACAGTGAAGAAGATTTAAAACAAGCTGAGAGGAATATTCAAAACAATGAATGAATACATAAATAAATTAATTCAAGATGATAAATTAAGTTTGTCAGTAGATAAATCTAAAACATTTGGATTTCAACTTGGTGACAAATGGATTGGTAAAGATAAAGTTTTAATATCAGGTCCTTGTTCAGTTGAATCAAGAGATATGATTATAGATTGGTCTCAAGAGTTAAAAGAAGTTGGTGTTGATGCTATAAGAGCTGGTGCTTACAAACCTTGTACTTATCCAATTAGAAAAGAAATTAATGGTTGGAAAGAGGGAATGAGAGAAGAGGGTTTACATGCTATGTTAGATGCTAAATCAGAATGTGGTTTACCAATGGTATCAGAAATTATGGATGTAAAACAGATTACAAATCTTTCAATGGATGCGATTGATGTGATACAAGTTGGAACAAGAAACTTTCAAAACTATTCTTTATTAGATGAGTTTGGTAAATTAGATAAACCAATATTATTAAAGAGAGGAACTTGGGGAACACTTGATGAAATACTTGGAGCATGTGAAAGAATACTTGATGGTGGTAATGATAAGTTGGCTATATGTTTAAGAGGTGTAGTTGGTATGCCTTCTTATAGACATATATTCCCATCAACAAGATGGGCTCCAGACTTAATGATGATACCAGCGTTACAGAAGTTTACAAATATTCCAATTATATATGACCCAAGTCACGCTACAGGTTATAGAGATTTTGTTGTACCAATATCAAAAGGTGCTATGGCTGTTGGTGCTGATGGTTTAATTGTCGAGTGTCATCCAAATCCGACTAAATCAATTAGTGACCCTGACCAAGCAATAGGATTAAGAGAACTTGTAAGAATAGAGGAGTGTGTTCATGGATAACATTTCGGTTATAATTAGAAATAGAAACGAAGAAAGATATATTGGTTATGCTATACAATCTGTATTAGATACATTTAAGAAACCTGAAATAATAGTTGTGGATAATAATTCAACAGATAACTCAATGGGTATTGTGAATACATTTGATTTTGAAGATATTAAAACATATAGTATTGATTCATACACACCAGGTAAATCTTTAAACTATGGTGTAACGAAATGTTCTAATGATTATATATTGGTTTTATCAGCTCACTCACAGATTATGAATTGTGAGTTTGGAAAAATCAAAGGTTTGTTAGATGAATATTGTGTAGTTGGTGGAAAACAAATACCAATATGGAATGGTAAAAAAATAAGTAGAAGATATGTTTGGTCTAATTTTGAGGAACACGATATAATAAATCAAGCTAGCGAAAGTGAAAATAGATATTTTTTACATAATGCATTTGCATTTTATACAAAACAAATTTTAATTAAATATCCATTTGATGAAAACTTATCAGGAAAAGAAGATAGATATTGGGTTAATGATAGAATTAAAGAAGGAATGGATTCTTATTATGATTCAGTCACTACTTGTCATCATCATTATACAGACAATGGAGCAACTTGGAAGGGGATAGGATAATGAAGTGTATAGTTACTGGTGGCGCTGGATTTATTGGTAGTAATCTTGTAGATAGATTGATAGATGATGGTCATGAAGTCATGGTGATTGATGATTTATCTACGGGTAAAAAAGAAAATATAAATAAATTAGCTAAGTTTTACCATAAAGATTTAACGGAGATGAGAAGAGAATCGGATTTTTCTATCTTTGAAGGTGTTGATATTGTATTTCATATGGCATGTTTAGCAAGAGTACAACCATCAATTGAAAATCCTCATTTGTATCATGATAAAAACGTAAACGGAATAGTAAATGTTTTAGAGGGTTGTAGAAAATATGGTATAAGTAGATTAGTATTTAGTTCATCATCATCAGTGTATGGTGATGCGGAAGAAGTACCTACATCTGAAAATTGTAAATTAAATCCAATGAGTCCATATGCATTACATAAATTAATTGGTGAACAATATTGTAAATTATATAGTGAACTATATGGTATAGATACAGTATCTTTAAGATACTTTAATGTTTATGGTGACAGACAACCAACTGAAGGTGCATATTGTTTAGTTATGGGGATATTTGCTGGACAAAGATTAAATAATCAACCAATGACTATCAGAGGTGATGGAGAACAAAGAAGAGATTTCACACATGTAGATGATGTGGTTGATGCAAATGTTAGATGTATGGAATATACTAGTGCAGAATTTAAAGGTGATATTTACAATATTGGTAATGGAGATAATCGTTCAGTAAATCAAATTGCAGAGTTAATCGGTGGAGATAGAATAAATATTAATTCTGTCATAGAACCAAGAGAAACTTTAGCAAGCTATGATAAAGCAAAAAAGGTATTTGGATGGTTACCAAAGGGTGATTTAGAAAAATGGATACCTAAATGGAAAAAGGAACTCGGTTTATGAACATAGGAATAGTGGGACAAGGTTATGTAGGAACTGCAGTTAATGAAGTATTTAGTAAACATTATGATGTGGAAACATATGATTTAGACATAGATAAATGTAGTGTTGATTATTTAGAGGATTTGGTTGAATTATCAAACATTATATTTGTATGTGTTCCAACACCAATGAAAAAAGATGGTAGTTGTGATACGAGTATAGTTGAGGCTGTGGTTAAAGATATAAATGATATGGTTGTAAGTAGAAATGTATCAGGTAGAATAGTGGCTATTAAATCCACAATACCACCTGGCACAACAAATAGATTAAATAAAGAGTGTAAAAACATATCAGTAATATTCAATCCAGAGTTTTTAACAGAAGCTAATTTCATTGATGATTTTAAGAATCAGAATAGAATCATAATAGGTGGTGAAAGACCATCAACGACAAAGTTAAGACAAGTGTATTCATTGGTGTTTCCTAATGCGAAGATAGTTAAGACTGGTTCAAAAACCGCTGAAATGGTTAAATATATGACTAACACGTTTTTAGCAACAAAAGTATCATTTGCAAATGAAATGAAAATGATATGTGATGGACTAGATATTGATTATGATAAAGTAGTCGAATATTCTACATATGATGAAAGATTGGGTAAATCACATTGGGCTGTTCCAGGTCCAGATGGGAAATTAGGATTTGGTGGTAGTTGCTTTCCAAAAGATATAAATGCATTACTTGATTTGGCTAACAAATTTGAAATTGATGTTTTCACCTTAGATGGTGCATGGGAAACTAATTTACAAGTAAGACCAGAACAAGATTGGAAAAAATTAAGAGGAAGAGCGGTAACAGATGAGTAAAGAACCAGTGTCAAGGAAACAAGCTGAGGAAAGATTAAGATATTTAAAATCAGAATTAGCTCACGAAGGTTATCACGATGGTTGGACTCTCAAAGGTATGAGAGAAGAAGTTGAATGGTTGGAAAAAGAATTAAAAAAAGCTTGACTTATGTGCAAAATTATTCTTATATTACTATTATATAATATAAGGAGAATAAAATATGATAAAAAACATAATTAAATATATATTTATATACACAATTGGTATATTGTTTGTTGGGTGTAATAACAACCCAATGACACCATCACAAGAATTTTGTGACTATTGTTATTTAGAATTAGAAGCACCTGATTTACCAATGGATGAGAATGGTATATATCAGTTAAATTATAATGGTAGTGCATTGCAAACATTTACTAAACTGAGAGCTTATGTTGGTTATGAGTTGGAGTATTTAGGTTGGACAACAAATATTTCATTTGAGGGTTGTACTTGGAATTATTGTGAAAACATCCCAGTTGTAAATGGAGCTAGTTATTCAAGTGATGATGGATACGCTTATCAAATGATGGGTGTCTACGAGGGTAATATAGGACAAATAGCTACTATTTGGGTTGGTTATTATGATAATTATGGAACACAATGGTTAGACAGTATAAGGGTAAAAATAAATGAATAAATTAGGAAGTTATATTTCAAAATTAATGACAACTGTTCTTGACAATGAGCAAGAACAATTTGTAAAAGATTTAGCATTAAGTGAATTAACAAGACTTAATGTTGATGTAAGTGAATTTATCAATAAACATATGAAAGATGATATTGATAAAATAAAAGAAACAGAAAAAAAGTTACTACAGGAGGACAGCAATGTCAAAGATAAGTAAAGAGGGTTACGAACAAATTAAAGTAATCAAAAATGCATTAGATTCAATGTTTGATAAACTTGAAGCTAGTGGTAAATTTAATGAAGTTAAAGATGAGTTTGAGGCTATAGCTGGTATTGTGGATTTAGCTGGAAGTTGGGAAGAGGTGCAATAGTGGCTGTGAATAATCCAACAGGTGATTTTTTTAATCCACCAAGTAATTTAAGTCAAGACTTTGAGGAGTATTATTTTGAAGATTTAGAAGTTGATGAATTGTTTTGGCAAACTAATAAACCAAAAGAGGAACAAATCCCTTGGCGCAAAACAAGTTTGACAGAGGGAACGAATCTAAAGACTCAAACAACTCATAGTTTTGATAGAAAAACAAAAGTATTTCAGAAAATATAATGAGTGCAAATCGTCCTTTAAACATTCCTGGTAGAAGAAAAGTAATAACCAAGAATATGATTTTAGAGGCTCAGAAACATACAAAGTCCAATATGGCTGCGGCTAAATGGATGGGAGTGTGTTATACCACTTATAGGAAATGGGCTAAGTATTATAAAGTATTCGACCAACATTTGAATCAAACAGGTGTGGGTATTCAAAAAGGTTGGGTAACCAGAACCACAAATGTTGAAGATATAATACTTGGTAAAAGAAAAGTTCCGAGAAAGTGGAGTCAATCAACAGTCAAAGAAGAATTAATTAAAAAAGGCTATTGGTTGGAAGAGTGTCATAACTGTGGTTATAATGAAAAAAACTTAGCTACGGGTAAGGTTTGTTTAGGGATAGATTTCAAAGATGGTGATAGTAAGAATTGGTTGGATGGTAACATTAGATTGTTGTGTGCTAATTGTTATTACTCGTTTAATGGTTACTTTCCAAGTGCTAAGAAATTTTGTAAATAGGAGATAGTTATAGATGAAAGATGTACGGGGTACTAAACTAAAAATAAGTGACAGAGTTTGTATTCAAGAGGATATACCAACCATAGATGGTATGTTATACAAACATACAATTGTTAAAGTGGATAGTCTTGAAGAGGGTAAATTAAGAGTTCAAGACAGAAGTGGTAAACTTTGGTGGGTGCAATACAGTCAAGTAAGTGCAAGTTTTTTATAATGGGATATGAGATGGAAATGGAAGAATATCACGAAGATAAAGAAGCTCTTGAAAAAGAGTTGGAACAACTAAAAAAAGAAATAATAGATGAAGCTAAAAAAGTTGTGGAAAACTATGTTGACAACCCAAGTGACATATCAGGTAGTGTGGTTAACATACACCAAAATAGTCCTTTTTTAGATGAGGATAAAGATGGTGAACCAGCGTTTAGTGGTAGTCGTTGGAAACATGTAATAAAGAGTAAATAATGTTAATAAGAGAATTTATATCAGAGACAAATAAAAATCAGATGATTTCAAGATTATTAAAACATTACAAAGTAGGTAGTGTTAAATTAAAATATAAATCAATGAAAGATTTTGCTCATTTTGATGTTGATAGGGGTGAATTACAATTATCTACAAGATACAAATCAGTTAAAAAAAGAGATGTTGAAGATTTTTTAACCACCATTATACATGAGATTTATCACGCTATGGATGCTAAACGATATGGTTGGAGAAAGTTCAAAGAAATGTATGAAATGGAAATGAACTTACAAATAGCTTTAGGTAAAGATGAGTATGAAGATAATAAGTATGAAATAGCTGCTGAAAAGTTTGGTAAGGCAAATTGGTCTAAATGGAAAAGAGTATTTAAAAAAGAGGGTTTAATATAATGTATGAGTTAGTATTAAAAGGTGAGGTAGTGGATAGAGCACCACTAGCAAATTTGGAACAAGCTAAATTGTTCTTTGTAAAAAGAAAACAAATGACAGAATCACAATTTGACGAATTGGGTTATTCTGTAAGATTAGTAGAACCAAATATAAGATAAACATTGGGGCTGTAACTCAGTTGGGAGAGTGCTTCCCTTGCACGGAAGAAGTCGTAGGTTCGAATCCTATCAGCTCCACAATCCAAATGTAACAATTCTGTTACAAACTGTTACAATTATTATGTTGTAATCTTACCATATATTCCTTAATTTATAATAGTGATTGAGATTAAAAATATTAAAAAAGGAGAAAATATGAATTTCATCGATTTAACAAGTGTAGGTTCAACACTAACAAGTGATTTAAAAGTATTCCCAATAGATATAACAGAAGCACCTGAAACAGCGAGTGAAGCTGATGAAATGATGGGTGTTCACATTTATGACTTAGATAATGAATGGTTTCATAATTTAAGTTCAGTTGATTTAAAATCTTTCTTTAACTTTTTAGTTGAGGTTAATTCAGATAATATGGTTATGTCTGTTTTTAATCAATGGAAAACTCAAATATGGGGTTCTTGGGAAGAGGCTAATAATTGTTATATGAATTTGGAGGTTGCATAATGAGTGGTAAATGTCAAAAATGTAATCAACATAGTTCAACAATAACATATAAAGATAAAAATTATTGCACTTGGTATTGTGCAAAGAAGGGGTAAATATGAGTTTTTTATATAAATGGAATGTATCAAATGGAGATGATGTTCAGGTAGAGTACTGTTGGTCATCTGTTGATTATTGTGTTAAGATAGTAGAAATGAAAGTTAATGGTAAATTTCATCGTGAAACTTGGATGTCACAAAAAGGCAGAGATGAATTAAATAAACTCTTACTTGATGATTATATGAGTAAGAAAAAAGTAGCATAGTTGTTACATATTGTTACAATTTAATTATTGTTTATTAGCAATATATTGACTAACTTATAGTATGATTAGAAATGATAAAAAAGGAGATTTTATGAACGACATCACTCAAGGATACCAACCACTACCAAAAGATAAATGGGGTTGTGATATAACACCAACTGAAGAGGCTGATAAAGATTGTATTTGTTGTTGGGGTGAAGGTGAGGTTCAATGTAGTTTTGGTGATTCTTACTACTATGATACTTGTTATTGTGTCTTGGTTAAGTATTGGAAAAATATTGGTAATAAATTTATGGCTGATGGTATGAAAAAACTATTGGCTAATGTAATTAGATTAAAAACACTTTAAAGGAGATTTGAATATGAATATAGAATATGTATACGGAGTTCACTGTGGAGATGAAAATTGTTACGCTTGTGGAACACAAAGATATAATTGTGATGAGTTAAATAATTTAGATAATTTAGAAGATGAAAAGGAGAATGCATAATGATAGTAGAATTTTTAGGAAAAGATGTAGAATTTGATGAAGTGATTGACGAATTTGATTCACACGGACCATATTGTATAGAGGTTGAGGTTCACGGTACAGATAATGAAGGGTTTGAATACTCAGCTATTGGTATCTCTGATGGTGATGAGATAACAGAAATTGATGTTGATTCAATTGAATGTATAGGGAGTCCAGAATAATGGATAAAACATATTTAGAAGCGGTAAATAAAAGAATCCAACATCATTCAGAAGAAATTGGTAAGATAAAAGAACTTGGTAGTAAAGAACCAATTTGGTCTGAGTCAAGAAAGTTATTTAAGAAAAAACAAGGTGCGACACGATATGCACCTTTTGGTGTTCCAAGTGGAACAATAGGTGTTTATAGAGTTATATATGAACCAACAGGTGAAACAATGGCTATCGGTTGTGGTGTGGTTGCATCAAGACTCGCTAGACATAGAGATATTTTTAACAACAAAGGAAAAGTTGTAAAAACACCAAATAGTTATTCAGGTAGTCAAACTGGAACTCACATGTACAAATATGACACTTATAGTAAGAATTGGTTTTTTAGTTGGTGTGATATTGGAAATAAATCATTAGCAGAGGAATATGAGGATTTGTTGATTAAATTAGAAAAACCACTATTCAATAGCGAACATATGGGGGGTAAGTAATGGCTATATTAACTAAAGATAAATTTAGAAAACGAGTTATTGATTTAAATGGTCCTGAAGGTAATGCCTTTTGTCTATTAGGGACAGCTATGAGCTTATGTAAACAAATTGGTATAAGTGTTGAAAGAAAAGATGAAATAATTGATGAAATGAGGTCAGATGACTATGAACACCTTATACAAACATTTGATAAATATTTTGGTAAATTAGTAGATTTAGAAAGATGATGACAGAGGGTGATTTAAAATGGATAAAGAATTGGCAACCACAACAAACTGGAAATAATATGAATAGATTTTATAAGAAACCTAAACCAGAAACTATGAAGAAGAATAGAGAATTATATAGAGAACTCTATAAAGATGAGATTAAATGGTTAAGTGAAAATTTTGATAAATTACAAAAACATAATAAGTTTTTAGTAGAAATGTGTATAATATTAAAAACTGGTGGTAGGAAAATTACACCTAAAATGGAAGATGCTATCAAGAATAGTATTGAAAAATGTAAAAACAATCCATTGTATAACGAGGTTGCGAGAGTTGAACAAGAGGCTAAACTACAACCTATATTATCTAAAATCAATGTGGTGTTGGCTATGGCTGAAGCGAAGAATGATAAGGCTGTAGATTTTATAAAAAATGTAGAGAATTATGTAAGGACTAATTACAGAATTACAAAAAAACAAATGGAAGCCTTAAACAAAGTGCATAAAAGAGTTTCAGAAGATTTATTTAAAGGAGATGAATAATGGATGGATTTATACATTTTATAAAACACGCTTTAGGATTATGTGGAGAACCACATCCAAGTTTATTAATGGGTGGTGGTGCTATTATAGGTTATTGTGTTTATTGTATTAAAGTTATGAAAAATAAATGGAGTAAGAAAAATGACTAAATTAGAAATCTTAGATAGAATTTGGAATGTGTTAAATCAAGGTGTGGATACTGAATCAGGTGATTTAGATTTACTACGACACGATTTAGAGAATGATGTTATAGCTGAACAAAAATTTAATCAGGAGTGTGGATAAGATGACAATACAAGAGATAGTGGATAAATTAGAACAAATAGAAGGTGTGATGGATACAGATTTTTTAAACAGACACGCCATTGAAGGTATCGTAAAGGATATAAAAACTTTAAGGTGGGATATTATAGATGAATTTGATACACCAGGTATAAATTAAATAAGGGAGCAAAATGAAACCAAGTAAAACAAGATTAAAAGATGTATTGGATGATAAACCAACTTTTCAAAAGTGGAATATAATATTCGGTAAGTTAAAAAAACTTGGAACAGCTATTGAGATGTATTATGGTTCAAGTATGAGTATTGATAATGTAGAATACAGATGGGTTAATGATAGAATTGAATACTATGAAAAAGATAAAAGATTGTTAACTAAAGAAGAAATGACAACCGCTAATGAGATGTGGAAAAAATATGGGACGAAATCGTAAGAAAAAGAAAAAGACTTTACAACAGATAAAAGATTATCTGAATAATCAATCTATTAGAATAAAACAAATTAGTAGAGAGGTGTTTATGGATGCTGATACTACGACTCGTGTTCATAAAGATAAAAAGAAATATTCAAGAAAAGTAAAACATAAAAAGAGGTTAGATAATGAGTAGTGTACCAAAAACAAACAAACCAAAATATAATAATAGTGATGCATTTCGTTGGGTGGATGCTCAATGGGAAAAGTTTATGACAGAGCAAAAAGAACTTAAATCTAAAATAGAAGATTTAGAGAATGAAATAGAACAATTAAAACAAGATTATTACTTTGATATAAGAAACAAAAATTTGGAAATAAAAAGTATGGAAGAAAAAATAGACAAAAGAGCTCGTGATGATGAGTGGAGAATAGAACAATTTAATAGAAATAGATCTATAGAACAGCAAGTATCTACAATAGAAGAGCTAGAGGAAGAAGTAAAAAAATTATTCAAGGAGAATAAATAATGGACAAAAATCAATACAAAGAAATGATAGCTGAGTATATGAGAAGAGAGTCAAAGTTAAAAGAAGAGAACTTGAAGTTACGAACAGCACTATGTAATCTCAGAGATAATTTTTTAGATTTAGGTGGAGACCCGAATCAATTAGAATTATTTGATAAAGATGATGTTAGTCAGTTAAATTTATTCAATGACTAAAAGACTTGATTTACATGGAATAAGACACAATGAGGTTGACAGATTAGTAGAAAACTTTGTTTTACTAAATGAACCACCATTAACTATTATTACAGGTAATTCACATAAAATGCAGGAAATAGTAATAAGATGTTTGATTAGACATAGTATAAAATTTGTAAGATGGGATAGTGGTGTTCTCAAGATATTATAAAGAGGTAAGGAAAATTTTTGTGGTAATGAATATATATAAAGTTGTTACACATTGTTACAATAAAAACCATTGTTTATTAGCCAATTTATTCGTATATTATAATATGAATAAAAGGAGAATATAAATGAATTTTGAAGTATTAATGAATGAATTAGC